>JGI24159J19872_10011561_pt1 | contig 11562 bp, 10 predicted proteins | sample Ectturendosymbi4_FD_19872 | JGI IMG/M metagenome (IMG submission 19872) | reverse complement strand
AATTCTTTTAGAGAGGAATCTATTTGCTGCCACATTCTTGGGCCTTTGAATTTGATTGATCTTTTTCCATATTGGGAGCAGACTGGATGACAGAAGTTTTTTCCAATTATGTTATAACTTATAACTGCAAATGTGTCTGTCACTTTTTTGATCCCATCAAAGCTGCCCTCTTTTCTTTCGTCGTGATCATGCCAAACTTTGGCGTAACATTATTTGACAGCCGAGGCTTAGAAATTAGGGCTTGCCTAGTTTATAAGTTTCATCAACAATCTTGGTGAAAGAAAATGTTCCAACTTACCCGAGTTCAAATAGATATTGACAATTGAACCATTTTTTCTTGAATTTCACTCACCAGTTTCTCTTTTTGTAATGGCTACATGGCCAGGCAACTTTTTACTTCGAACCGAACTTAAAACGAAAAATTACATTTTGAAAACGTTTGCATCATCAACAACATTTCAAATGTACTCAGTGCAGGCGTAAAACAAGAAAGTTAATTGAGCCGAAGAATTTTGACCAAGGCAGGTCTACTGTAGATGTCGGAACGGAAGAAGCACGAAGTAAAGATGTATACTTACGCCGTGCCGGTTTTGAGGTAGTGCTATCAGGCTGCTGCGAAGTGGTTGTTGCAGAAATCTGAATCATCCTGCCAATTAACGCTGTCCATTGTTTCCTTTCTTCGTGTGTTGCAAACGGAGCTGGGAAGCAGCGTGTTGCCAAATATTTGATGGATGACTTGCTACGCCAGGATGTGACGCTGTTGTAGCCTAGGGTTGCGGTTCGCACAGCGTGATATCACACCGTTGCTTTCTCATTTCAGGGCGTGGGCCTGCAGCATTCCTCTCAGGCTGTTTTTGAGCTGCCAGTGTTATTGCATAAGTGCTAGCATGTTTGACTCAGCCGAAAATGCTTAGTTAGTTAGTTCCAGTCACAAGTGCGCAAGTTTCAGTGTAGCCGCACAAGACAAAACAGTTTTACATTCAACGTGACTGAGGTCTTGAAGAGTACGTCGTGCGCTGTGGGAATGCGATCGTTTGAGTTTTGAGCATATAAGTCTTAAATGAGTTTTATTATGATGAACAGAGTTTATCAAGTCTTGGCGATGTGCCTCCAATACCACATTTATTCGATTGTAAGCCGCGGCTTATAAAGTTTTTTTTCATCATTACGTGCGGCTTATGATCAAGAGCGGCTACAGTCGACAGCGGCTTACATTTTTTATGTCTTTACCTTATCGAAAGATATAGATGACTCTCAGCCTTTCCTAGGCTACGTCTTGTCGGCCAAACTCTCTTTTCGCATTCTGTTTTCTTCAGCATCACGTGCACTCCGTCACAGGAGGGATTATGATGAACTGAAAGCAGCTGTATGGGTGGCAAGCATCATTACCAGGGTTGCCAAAAACGGAAAAAGTGATCTCCGAGGCGTAGGTAACCTATGTTCATGTGCGGCTTACGATCAAGGGCGGCTAACAATCGAATTCATACGGTATGCTTAAGTACTAACATTTGTTTACAAATCCTTTGTCAGTGATTTCAGTGGCATCGGACTCGATCACAAGAGTGTTTGGTGTTGTTGCAATGTGTTCAAGGTTTAAAATCTTTGGTTATCGGACTCATACCATACGCCACAGCTGCGGGTATACCTTGTGAGAAGCGCAATGGCGACAAAAATGTTAGGTTTTCCCTGATTTATAAATAGAATTATTTTTCGGAAGAAGTTGAATTTGTGTTTTGATGTCAGCCTTGAATATTAGACTTTAGTGCAGTAGGAAAAGACCTGATCTTCGATTAGGTCTAAGCGTAGGTTTAGGAAAAGACCTGATCTTCGATTAGGTCTAAGCGTAGGGCAGAACCTGAACCTAAGGTTTTTATTTATGGAATGGATGACAGGAGCATGAAAGGCACGACTGGCAATTTCCTGTCTCAGCCTGTTCACGTGGGTGGTGCTATCGCGGGAAACGGCTCACTGTGGTCGGCCGCTAGTTGGTGGAAACGTTTGTTGTGGGTTCCTCCATGAGTTTGCTTGTTCTTCAGTCATCGTTTACGCGAATGCGCACTTAATGGAAACGCTGTCAATGGCAATTTGTGTCATCCATATCAGCCTGTTCAGTGCAGATCCACACACAAGCAATGTCAGCTGCTGCAGCACTGATGCTTTGTGTTTTGTTGCTCAATATCGGCGTTGGTGACTACTGATGTAACAGTAAGCCCTGATCAGCACAAACTATAGGGTTGTGGAACAAGAAAGCTGCGGCTGCGGCTCTAAGCATCCAGAATTGCTTGGACCCCCGCTCCGGGCTTCGGCGTCGGATCCACAGCCCTGGTAATGTACTACACTATAATGGTTATGATCTGTCTCGGCCAGGCAACCCAACCACATACAGCAGGGGTGACGAACCTATTTGCTATCACGGGCCACTTTGTCAGTTACCGCTGAGTAAGCGGGCCGCACAACTTTTCAGTCATACGACGAAACCTGTTAAAAATGAAAACAATTGTTCTTCAACAGAAACAAATAACAAACGAAAGTAATAACTGCTGGTCTCGCCTGAATGCTTCGCGGGCCGCATGCTTGTTCTTCACCCCTGACATATAGCAACCCAGTCGGTTGCCAGCGAGTGGCATGTCTTGTATTTGACGCCAGTCTGGCGATGGTTACCTACTCTTTCATTATGCGAAACGTCAATCGGAGTTGTCTGCAATCAATTAAGTTCTCATTTCACGTGTTTGTATTCTGGTATTTGCTTAGAATTGTAATGCGGACTCCTACGTTCGTTTATTGTGAGTATTCATGGGTAATAAAATCTGTTGTATCGAAACAATTTCATTGTTATAATGACCAAGGAGAAGTTCTAATTTTGAAAAGATAAGCTGAATAGTGCGATATGCGTACTGCAAAGTATGATTTTGAATGTTAGTTGTTTTTTTCGTCAGATTTTCTTGAAAGTTCGGAAAATAAAAACAAGACAAAAGTTTTCGAAGTTGTTTAATGGTGCTGTCATAGTAACGCAGCATTTGATTTTCAAAATGACAGACTACCTGGTTGTTGTAGATTCTTATTGCGAACAATATAGCCTGGATGTGTTAAACAGTAATATGCACCATCACTGCAAATAATTGTTTCAAAATACTATTGGTGAGATGGCAAAAACCAAAATCTTTTAATTGTATTACAAGATGCATCCCGCAGGAGGTTGCGTAGAGCAGCACAATCTTTGCAAGATTGACTCGTTGTTTTCCTAACTTCAGTTCAGTCAACGCAGAATAACGAATTACTGACACGAACTTAAAAGTTTTAAAACATGAATCAAGACATTTTGCGAGTGGAGATTTCAAGGCGGAAAGCGGAAGCGGGGTCAGAGCTATTTCAAGGTTTGAGACGTTAATCAGGGCCATCGTTTCCTGCAGTGACACAAAATGTATTTCTCGAGCTGGTCATTAACTACTGAAAACATTGGTCAGGGAGATGTCTCTGCTGTTGAACGTTCGACTTGCTACAAAAGATTGCGAATGAAATAGCGCCAAGGAGCAAAACGTTTTGGGTTGTGCAAATGTGTCAGGAACAACTACCATGCAAGCGTATAGTTGAAGTCGAATTACTCTTGTAACAAGCTGAAACTGAAGTTGCTCTGCAACGTCGCTTCTTTTCGAAATTGTTGGCTGCAGAGACTCCTATAGCCAGGAGAAATGTATCCACTCGCGATAAACTTCGAGTGAAAAATCCTGGTTGTCAAAACGATCTTGTGTGTTTGCATTACAACCATGTTTCCCGTTCACCATTTCCGCAAACACATGCTATCGTGCTGAACCAGAACCATGTTTTTGAACGTGCCACACGCGTTTTTACGTTTTTACCCCGAACGTTTTCGCTGCAAAATATTTTCAAAACAAGCTTTTTTACAAATTTGATATCAATCTCAAGATACATCATGATGAAAATGGAAGGTTGCCGCTTTCTGTAATGTTTCCTTGTGCTGGTCCGGTAGCATTGGTTGTGCGGCACAGGTTGCTATTATTCCTGCACGCTGTTACCACGCATAGCTTACAGCTTAGTACACCTGAAGTCTGCGTGTGGCTTGTGAGGCGATGTTGTTCAATATTGGTGCGCAGCTCACCCGAGCAAGAATTTATTGGCGTTCTGTGTCGGATCATGGACTTTTCGCAAAATGTTCTTGCTGTACAATAGTTGATTGGCATATCGCTTTCTGTTTTCGCAGGACACCGGTATGACTTACACCTAGGAAAAGTTATTTGCAGTGGTATTAAAATATGGGCCAGAAGTCATCAAAGAAACAGGACCTGTACGTCACGGAGGATGTAACCCACTGCAATCTTCCTGATGAGGACGTGTGGAAATACTCTGGACGAGCTAGGGAGTATACTGCTGCAGACGTGATTGTCGAAAAACCTGAAGAAACAGGTGATGTTCTTGAAGGCCCAATCGCGTTTCGTTTCGTCTGCATGTTTGATGATGTTTACTGTTTACACGATTTTTAACCGTTGGCACTTGGATAAACACGATGCTCGAGCGTGGTTTATGAAAGCAGCAATTACTGTTTGCGTTCTGGGGCTATTTTAGTGACAGACGTTGCGCATTTGTTACGCAGAAATTACCAGAACATGTGATTGCGTAATATCTCACTTGCCCAGTTACTCTAACATAGGCCTCATCACGGCCTATCCCGTCGTGTGCGACGATGAGCACGGCGGCGCTCACAATATTCCAAGAATCATTTTTTCGATGTTTGCTTTCCAGTTTCAGTGGCTGACTTCCACTCTTTTGTTACAAGCGAGTTTTTCCCATGAAGTACTTGTTATGTTAAATGCGTTTAGGTCACGCTTTAGCACTTCCCGGAAACGGAATTGTGGACGTCCAATCTGTCGGGGAGCATTGGGTAGTTAACAATATAGAACTTGCTTTGGCAGGCGGTTGCCCTCCATCCGGCACACATGACCAGCCCATCGTAGACGTCGATGTCTGATGATGGTTATGAGGTCGTAAGAACAAGTCGTTTGCAGTACTGAGGTATTGGGCACACGGTCCCTCCAGGACAATCCCAAGATAGAGTGGAGACAACGCATGTGAAAAGCGTTTAAGACGGCGTTCTTGGCGCCTGTATGTTGTCCACGTTTCACAACCATAGAGGCACACATGACAACACAGGCCATGCACACCTGGATTTTAACAACATACAGCTAACTGAACAAAATGTTGTCCACGTTATTCTGCACCAGCATTCCTAAGTTTGCAATAATTCGCTTGTTTTATGACCAAACGTGCTGCTTCAGAATTACTAGAGATAAGATGAGCTGACTTTTTTGGGTGCTGTTTCTCAGATCAAAAGAAACTAATCTTGCCCTTTCCCAAGTGGTTTTTCGACGTCTTGATTGCACAAGAAGACTGTACTCCTTTCTGAATTTGCTTCAGGTGTGCCACCGCACAAAGAGTTGCTCAAGAAAACACGCTGTCAAAAGGCTCCCTGGTTAATTTTTATGACTGCTGCTGATTACAATTACAGCTGTCAACTGTTCATTTCTGCTAAAAATGTCCTGCGTAATAGCCTGAAACGTTGTTGCAGGTACTAATCAAACGCTAGATGTGCGGTTGGTGTCAACCCTGAGCGATTGGAAATCTCGCTACAGCTTTCGGAGCTCACGGAAGAGCTTTCAGCTGTACGTCTAGTTTTGTCCAGGTTTTTCCTCAACAAAGCAAGTTTGCATAAATGAGACGTACGGACAGTCAAAGCAAACCCATTTTGATAACGTTAACACATTTCAGCTTGTAACTCAGATCTTTTTTTCTAATCCTGGTAGGTTGTTGCCTTCTCATAAATACCTAAATCGTTGATGACCAAATCAATTGCCCAGAGAACAACCGACGGCAGATATTTTTTAAATGGCACTCGTTCACCTTCGAAAGCATAGGAAAATCTGCGGCGGCGCTAACTGTTTCCAGAAGCACATTGGCAGTTTGCAAAGCGACAGAACTAGTTTTCGTCAAACAGCACATTTCGCTGCACACCTGGCGGCGGCCCGTTTCCGCCACGTAAACATTTTGCTGAATTTTAAAAGATCAGTCTAAAATTTTTTTTCACAAAAACGTTTTGATTTCGAAACAGTTTTCTTTCACAAACCATTTTTCATGGAAAGAATTTCGCAACGATTTTTTCTTTACTGCACTCGGCCTCCGACAACGAACTGTTTTCCAAAGAAGTTTGCGAATAAAACATGTTGTGAACTCACAACCTTAATCTTGATGCTTATACGGTTTGTTTTTTTCCTTTGGTTACAAATCCTTCTTCGCAAAATATATATATGAAAACGTATTTTTACAGATTTTTTTAAATATAACATAATTTTAACAAGGCGCAAACGGACCACCATAAACCTGCACGTCGCAGACATTGTGGCTGATGCGTAATTGCAATTTCTTGGCAGTTATAGAACGGTTAATATTACCGAATAAATGATAAATGAACCACTCGCGTTTGGAACTACCACCCAAGCTTCGTTGGCCACCCAAGCTTCAAGGGTTTAATTATTCTAGTTCTTTCAATCTTCTCTTCCACTTGCTTACGCGAAACTGCTTATTGGTCTGTTGCAAGAGGTGCCAAATGGCTGCCGATTTCAGTGTCATTGATCAGATGAAAATTGTGGAAGACCAGCTGTCTGCTGGGATTAGCAGTGTGGTAAATGGCTGGGTAAGCTTTCCAAGTTGCGTTAAAGTACCTTTATGCTATGGATTGCATGTGTCATGCACGCAGCCTGTAATGTGATGCTGTAATGAATGACGCCAGGCCTTTCGGGCCAGAATATAGGTACGGTGGAGAGAATGTTCCTGTTTTCCTGACTGAACAGTGCGCAAACGTTGCTAGCAATGCAACAAACCTGTCCAGGCCGACGACGGACAGCGGTTTCACTTCCTCGTTTTGAACACTGCCAGTGCAGGACAATGCACGCGAAACTGTCAGGTGTTTCCTTGTAACGTTTCTGACGCTAGTTTGCAAATAAGGTAACAAGTTGTACCTGTATTTGCTTATGGGATGGAGTAAGTACGTTAACCTTTGGGGACGGATCCGAACGGATTTAGTAAACGGAAATTTTTGTTCATTTTGCTTCTAACTATAGTGGAATGTGGCATTTGTCATTAGCAACCTGTAAAGCAGATTTCAATACAACGCCAAATCTTTCCACATCGAAGCTTTTTTTGATAAAAAATCGTCTTCTTTGATAAAAAATCGTCTGTACATAGTTATGTTCGGTAGCGTTTTCATAAACGGCATTTATTTCAACAGACACAACAGGTGAAACAAAAAACAATAGTCCATCGCATGGAAATCCGCGCTCCGTAATAGAACTGCTGCAAGTTGCACACAGACAGAATTACCATCTTGCCTTCATTGTGCCAAAAGTCAAAGGGAGCAAGCCCACGGCGCTGAATCGCGACTCGCTTGTTATTGAGGTAAGACCAGCTTTGGTCACCATTCTGCAGTGAATGTCAACAGGACGACTTGGTCATAGGCTTGGTAAAATAACGTGAGAAATTTGCAGACTGTCTTGCAAATTATGTGTGGATATTTTCAGCTGAATCGCTCACACATCAGCAGTGTTTCTGTTAAAACTGCGATTCCAAACAATAATGCAATTTTTCGCCGTACCTGCGCGCAGGGGGCATACCGAGGTTAGATGGTGCCCTGGGCAAGAAACACGTTTGGTGACCCTGGAAGCAAATGCACTGCATTGAAAGTACTTGCGACATTGTTGGGACTTTTCGGCGGCCCCCGGTGATTCGGCGTCAGGAGCATTGTGCCCCCTTTGTCCACCCCTCGGTACGCTCCAGCCTGTACGGAAATTCTTGATGCCATGGTTTTAAATAAGCCATTGGCAGCAGAAGTTTATTTGGTTAATGGCATGACATTGACAATGCATCTGCTGTTCATAATGATGCTAATTGGAAATTGTTTGGTCATCGATCACTACAACTTTCCTTCCAGGGGTTTTGTACTTTCTATTGCGTTTCGCTTTTATGAAATCGCAAAATATCAAGTTTTTCATGAAAGCTGAGGAAGCGGATAACTCTTCCTCTTGAAAAATTTTTCTTTTGTTCATGTTTCACTTGATTACCTTCACACATGCATTTACACATTTCTGTGAAAACAGCTTGTGGTTTTCGTGGTAATGTATAAACATGTCGGTTCGCGTCAATTGTCAAAAACTACAAAACATACAGTTGCATATCTTGAGAAAATGTAGAAAGTTATACAATTTTTCCTTTCGATTCAATGCACTGGTGATGGTTCCTTGAATGTTGAAAAAAGTGGTTCTGATCAAACTCTGAGAACCAAAATTAAACTCCGGACAAGGCTTCATACATACGGCTCGGTTTTCTTGAAGATATAGTACATTTCCAGCAGAAATCGGCACTGGTTCCCTCAAGCCTTTGTTTTCTGAATGGCTGTCTGATATTAATGCTAATGCCGTTTTATGACCATTCCACTCGTTACTCAGCTGCGTTTTTAAGTCGCTCATGCAGTTTTCATACTTTTACTGAAACGTAGCAAGTTCAGGCAGTGGCGGATCCAGACCAGGCTTTTGGGGAGGCAGTCAAATAAGGGGGCGCCAAACATCTTCACTTATTTAAAATACCCCAGCTTCTCCACGATAATCGCTGGGTATCACACAAAAGTGGTAACTTTTTCTAGGCCAAGAAAATGGCTATTTTTGTTGGTTGAACTGAGAGATCTTTCAGGGAATCACCACACTTTAAAGTTGCCTTTTAGGTAGGTCCCATTTTTCACAAGCTCCACCTAACTGAGAATGCTATGGGTGTCCCAAACAATCTTTCGCATCTGCAAAAAGTGTGTAAAAGATACGCTGAGGCAGTGGTCTCCAACCCTTTTGTAACCGCGGTCCGGTCAACGCTGGACAAATTTACCGCGGCCCGAGAGTATTCTTGCAACAGATTTCCATGGCACGAATCGACCAATCACATGCCAGAAAGCGAATGGTGTCACCACCAGTATACATTTTGAAATTTCACGGCCTAGTGATTGAGGACCACTGCCCTGAAGCATGCTGCGTGCTAGTGTTTCACGCTGTTGTGGATATCCACAGATTGGAAAAAAACAATTTCTGAAACGTATTCCGAACTGCTTAGTAGAATGGTTCTTCTTACACTAGGAAGTGACAACTCAATTTCCAAGCTAGGAGCCGAATAAATAGCAAAATGACGATCATGTTTCCAGAAGAAGCTTGTGAAGTTTCATGCACATGGAAAGCATATTTACTTATGAAGCGGCAATTCAAAAACAAAATGTAAATGAAAGAGATTTGCTATGACATTACTCCAATTTTAGGTAGCTCTGCTGGCTATCGTGAAAATGATCTCATAAACGCATGATAAGTTCACACTGGGCCTGAAAGCATATTGCCTTAAAATACATAATTAAGGCCACTAATATAAATAGAATTTCAATCAAGTGTTTAACACTGTTTCACATATTTCAACATTGGACTGCTGATGTGAAGAAAAAACATCAATCTCACTCGTCCAGATTGTGAAGAAAAGGTGTGACACTGTTCAAAAGACGTAGGGGCAGTCGGCCCGGGATAACACCATCAAATCCACAGTGAATACCTCCAAATCCCAGCTCTAGCTTCCCTGATAAAGTCAATTTCCAATTTTGCGTATACTGCTACGAACCCCCAAACAAGCTTTAATACATCCCCAATGCTGTTGATTTGACGATGGAGCTATTTCTATCCAGGCCAGCAAACACAAGTGAGAAACAGTCTATAACCCATTCAAAACCATAAATCTCAGCCATCGCCACAGATACCAGTGGAAAAGCTAAAATTTGCATTGTTTTTCTGCTTTTCTACTCTAATTTGTGTGATTTACGCGGAATGATCTGGCCCAAGTGGCCTCCAAACGTTTTTGTCCGAGGGCCACATAAGGTGATACAGAACACGTCGAGGGCCGGTCGTCTTACGTAATATGATTGTTTTGGGGCATGTTATATTCTACCAAACCAACAAATTGCTGTAAATTTATTGTTTTTTTCATTAATGACCAAATTTCTTTGCGGGCCGTACTTTGTAGCCCCTGGACCTAGCCAATAATCTATGCATTTCGTTGTTGGTTGCAAATTTCACTAGCCATGCCAAATTTGATCTTTTGGGGCCGGTGTGCGTGGGTGTAGATAGTTGGTAGTTTGCTGAAGTTTCCGCGTTACGTTGCAGAGCTGACNGCGAAGTGAGTACCATGGTCTGTTGCGGCGCGTATCGTGCAACAACGTTGTAGTCATTCAATGCTNCGCTGCGTTGTCCCCGTTGACGGAGTGAGGTGTTGCTGAACTGCATTGTTAGTTCCATAGGCGTACGGGAAGGCATTTTACTGGGGGGGCGGAAAAAATTTGCCCTGAAAATAACAATTTTCCCTAAAAAGAAACAATTTTCCCTGACACTTTTACTTTAATCGAAATGGGGCCTGAAACCTTGTGTAAATCTGTTCTATACAGTTGAATTCGTTATAACGGCTTCCTCTGTAACGTCAATTCGCCCATAACGTTATATTTTGTTTGGTCGCCATGCCATCTTTTATATGCCTTTCAATTCACTTAGAATGTCAATTCCGCAATAACGTTCTTTATGCAATCCTCTAGAGGTGCCGTTATAGACAAATTCTGTAGTTACCTTGCTTGTTAACTCAGGTGTTGAAGTTCCTTGCGTGCTGTGTTCTCCCAAACAAGAAATTTTACGTTAATTGCTTTTACTGATGCAAATATGTACGCGACTTCGATGACCCAACGCAATGTTTCAAAAGCGAGGGTTCCGGATCGTATTGTCTGACTCCCGAAACCTGCCTGTGTTAACGCTGTTGTGCGCTTGAGCAAGGCACAACACATCAAGCGCCCGTTGTCTGGAAACTTGCCGAAGTGCAGGCCGCCGGCCCACGGTATGTTCGTGGACCGGCGTACGATATACTTGTACTTCACTTCAAATGCCAACCGTTGAGNGCCGGGTCGTATGTTTTCCTCTATAAAGTACGAACATTTCGTNCAAGTCTCTAGCAACCAGAAACATGTATTTATAATGTTCGCTGACGTACGGTNTAGTCAGGAGAGCATTTCAAAGCAACCATGGTATATTTTGCCTGTAGTCATGGTGGTTTTGCCTGCAGTCACGCACGCGTTTTGCAGAGTGCGTAAATAAGATCGGCCTGCTGTAACCATGTGGCTAATTGTCTTGTCACATTGCATTTCATTGGGAGCGGTTTCTAATGTAATGTGGATAAACAATCACTCAGAAATTTTCTTACTTAGTTAAAAACTATCATGCAGAGATTTGATGATTTTTGCTAGAGCATAAATATTTTTTTCGACAGCAAGTAAGTGCTTCAGCCATGTGTTCAACGCTGTTTCACAAACATTTGTTCTTGGCAGATTTCAAATGACCCGTTAGTGTAAAGCATTTGTGGACGCATGCCAATACAGAGTGCATAAATAATTAAAAACTTTTTTACTGAGTTAAAACATATCATGTAGATATTTGACGATTT
>JGI24159J19872_10011560_pt1 | contig 11562 bp, 11 predicted proteins | sample Ectturendosymbi4_FD_19872 | JGI IMG/M metagenome (IMG submission 19872) | reverse complement strand
TCGATTCCGACATCTCGTCCGTGTTCTCTGAATCCTCCCCTTCGTCGCTATCGCAGCTCGCCACCTCGCGCTTAACGATGCTATCCGCGCTGGACCCCAAGTCGGGGGATCCGTCGTCCGCGGTTTCGCTCGCGGCGGAATCACTGGTCCTCCCCGCGGAGTCGCTGTCCCCGACGACGTTCGGCGCTTCGCCGCACGCCAGGGAGGTGAGCTTGGCCGGGGAGGAGGGCGTTCGCGCGTGCGCATATTTGCCCGCGACGTCGCTGTCGCGCTCTTCGCTCGGCACGCTGCTGTGGCGCGTGCGCTGCGAGTAGAAGGTCGCGACGAGACCGGGATCGGCGGCTTGGTCGTCGCTCGGGTGGATGGTCTCGACTTCTGACGACGAGCAGCTGTCCGTTCCGTTAACCACGCGCTCGATCCGCTCCACCGTCTCGTGGTAATGCACCGCGGTTCCGGGAACGATGCGCTTCTGCAGAAGACACACGCCATTGTTACGTGAAGGCACACGCCATTGTTGCGTGGGGCTTCTCCACAATACACATTGCATTGTTACGTTAACGGTCCTGACTTGTCGATTGCTATCGAAGCGTAGGCGTAGTCGTAGTCAAGGAGGGCAAAGGGGGTCATGCCTCCCCAAAATATTTCTAGCATATCTTGTCGTATTGTGCTTTGAGAGGAGGTGTCCCAAACAAAACTGTTGCTCACTTAAAGTCAAAATATTTGACCCGTCCTAATATTTTGGGCTGGCTATGCTACTGCAGCGAAAGGCAAAGAATTCTACGTCCGGGCTCCGAGGAACGGCTATTACGTCGCTCTTGCGTCATTATCATAGGCGTAACCAATCAGAACTTATCTCAAGCCTGTCGTTTTTGTGCCGAGGGCTGCATGTACAACGGTGAGCGTAGCCTGCATTTTCAGGCAATTCATACTGCCACCCCTTTGCGCAGTTCTGCGGATTTGAAAAAAGCAGTAAGGTTGCACTACACTAACCTTTCTTGTCTGAAGCGACCCAGCACTTTGCGTAGACGAGGCCGACGTGACACTGGCCGACGAGTTGGAACGCACCAGCCTATCAATGCTCAGGTTCGGTAGCGGCATGGCGGGCGGGGCGGNCGGTTTCGATTTCTGCGGGAAGAACAGAAATGTCAACTGACGATGATTTGCAAACNGTTGCACCGGGACGGTTGCTTAGAGCAGCGCTATTCAACCGGTGTACACGGTGCACCAAAATATGCTGCTGCATGGGGTGGNCCACTAAGAAANGGTTCACAAAGGTGCANCACAAACTTGTCACACTAAACAGATAATTTTTACAAAAACTTTCTGTTAGCGAACCATTAACTAACCAATGACTTTCAGGATTTAACCGAGACCTTGCACATTCCAAAGTGTGGTGCATAAGCATCACATCATTTCAAACTAATTGTTGTAATTAGATGATTATTTGTGATTCATGAGCAACAGAAAATGAGCCATTATCAATGGAATTATATAGCTGAGTTATTGAATTAGGGGACTTGCTTATTTAGACACGGGTACTTACAGGCATTGGCGCAATTAGGTGGGGGACACGGGGGAAGTGTCAGTAAATAGGGTGCATGAGTTTAAGTAAACAGGGTGCATGAGTTCGTTAAAATATCTTTAAGGGTGCACCGTAACAAAAAAGGTTGAAGAGCACTGGCTTAGAGCAAGGCCCGTAGCCAGGTTTTTTTGAGATCTGGGGGGGGGACAAAATAAATTTTGATGGGAACGATTTTTGTGTTTGTCATATTCTAAAAACAAACTGTATGTTTTCTGGGCGAAAATAATTGGGGAGACCCACTCCAAATGCCCCTGTAGCCACGGGCCTGCTTACAGCGCCTTTCAAAGATAAAAGACATGCAAGTATACAAGCAAGTGACGGAAACCTACGACACTATCTAGCGATTCCATCCTTGCGTACTGAAACACTGCAAAATAACCAGAAGCACAATGGATAACAAACTGGGTTTACTGATTTAGTTCCACCTGCTTGGCGATGAGCGCTTGCTGTTCCGCGTGCGCCACCTCGCGTGCATTTATCACCTCGTTCAGTTCCTGCAGCTCGTTTCGAATATTCACCAGCACAGCCTTGTAACCCGGGCTGAACAAAAAGATACAGGGTAGACGACGAATTCGACACAGGTGACCGATTGTTTATTTGCAACAACATCAACCCAACCGAGTAACGTGTCGCTGTGTGTGTAGCAATACAACATAATTGGAAGCCAGCAGGTTTTAAAACCTTAATTAAAGGTAGCTCCATCATAGAATGCATATTTGTACACTACACGTGTCACAGAGTTTAACCAAGAACAACGTCAGCTGGTTTTGATCAANATTTTGTCGGAATTCATCCTTTNGCGTTACAACCGNCAATGCTTTCAGCCACCACTTTTCCTAAAGCAGTCAAATCAATGAAAAGCCCACCACACATCTAACAAAAACACAAACGATAGTTATCTTCCAGATCTTGGCCCACCATTCAGTGACCGACCACTTGTCGATCTGCGTCAAGCACTCCCGAGTTCGCTGTAGCGTTTCGAGAGGAACGGCTTCGTCGACATAAAGACTCAGGTTATCCGAGCGAGCGGACCGCACCAGTCGGCTCGTGTACGACGGATCGCGAAGCATCAGGCATATTAGCATCGCCCATTCCAGACACAACGCTTCCAAGAACAGTTCCAGCAAGTACCTGCAGAAGACGACCAGACGCTGTTTAGCAACAGCTTGTAAGAGTAAGTTTCGGACAATGCTCACGTGGCACTGTTGAATCGGGTAAACGTAACGTCTTTACCTTCCGTTCGTCAATTCCATCTATAAGTTTACCGAACACTAAATGATCCACACATTACTACTCAGCTATATAATAATTTCCCTATACTACAAGCCTATTCTGTCAAATCCATAGCAGCGACACAGAGAAAGGAGGCATCTTCATGAAAAAAGTTTAGTTCTACCATGGACAAGCGTCAAACGACAGCGATAGCATGGCCCGAAACCAGTCACAATGTGAAAAATCAATCCCTCTCTAGAGTCATCCGTACGTGCTTACATCTGAGCCCAAAGTGACCTTCGATTCTCCATTTAAGTACAACATGACGTCGCATTTCATTTCGCAAAACTTTGAGGCTTATGCAACCAGCAGGTCGTTAACGAAAATGAGGTTCAGAACTTTTGTTTTTGTGATCAACGACGCGGTCGTTTCGACAAAGAGATTACTGAAGGTGTTTGTCTGGGCGACAACGAAAAAACAAAGTGCTGCACACGTTATTACTTTCTAAAAATAACGATTCATAAAATAGAAAAAGCAATATTCAACTTACTGAAGCTGCATTTCGTGTTTGGCTGGGCCCCGCTTGTCGTCTACACCGAAACCAGAGGACATGAAACTGTGCACGTCTTCCGTTGTGGCGCCGATACTGGCTTCATCAAAAGTGAAACTGGATTCGGAGACTTCGGACACTTCTGAAGTCACGGTACTGGTCAGAGTCCAAGTGGAACCGGTTTCGCGAGCGGACAAAACGGTCAAGACGCTGCCGCCGGGCGCGCCGTCATCTTCAGTACCGAGGCTAACAGAGTCCAAGTGACTGTTTCGCTTCGGTGAGTTTTGCGAAAGCTTAGCACCTGGGAACATATGTTTCTGTACTGCATCAAATAGACAGCTTTTTAGTTTCAGCTAACGCAGCTATACGAAAAGGGAGGCCCACAATTGCACTTAAAATGTTTCAAGTAACAAAATTACAGTGCAGTGATGTTGGTGAATAGGTAAAAATAACTTCTTCAGCACTTCTGTAATGCAATGTTTTATGTACAATGTCACAGTTCCTCCACACGCGACACCCTTGGAGGAGAAGCTTACTTTGTGGCTACTGGAAAAATGTATTGCTGTGCCACCTTTAATGCAGTTTGGCATCTGTGGCTCGGCCTGCATGCAACATACTTGCAACCATTCAACGTATCCCGGGGGAAAACTGCAGCGGTAATGCGCGTTTACAAGAGCAGGGAAACAAATTACTTGCTATTGGCGACAGCAATTGCCTGTTAGTGAATTGGCCGCAGCAAAACATCAATACACAGTTCCACAGACATAAAGGCGGATTTTGCTTGAACAATGGCTTGAGGATGTCTTCTTTGAAGGCAAAATACCGGCTTACAATTGATTAAATACGGCATATACTTTTAATGACGTTTATTGTGCGAGTTGTTGCTACGAAAAATACTTATTTCGACTGCGACTGTTACGTGAAAGCTTATTATGAAGTAAAAAACGTGTTCCAAAGCTTATTCTGAAGCGAACGCACCCTTTCTCCAAACATGTTAAAGAATAGATAGAACAATTCAATCCTCAGACTTGACTTTCACCGAATGAAACGAAACAGCTAAGGATGCTTTTCAGTGGATGAAATATGCGCTGGTAATGAGATTTACCACAATTGATTCATTTTTGCACTAGTAAGGTATCGAATTGTGTTAGTACCTTTTGTGACTACCCGGTACCAGTACATTCCTGTGTTATGTCCAAACGCACAGAGCAAGAAAAACTAGATAAACTCTTTTTTACACCTAATACCATTCAGAAACGCTAACCACCAAGCAACTACAACCTGCCATTAAGCCGAAGAGGAGCAGTTGAATAAGCACGTTTATTGTGACATCACAAAATAGTACATAACGAAATGCATATGTCAACAAAACAGCAAGGATTAAAAAATATTCAGTCCGTCAGTTGATGAAAGCACCTACTCCGCGCTGTACTTCGGTGTGGACCAACTACAATTAATGGGAAACGCTTTCAGGATCTGCATTTGTGTGGCGGTAAGTAATCTCATTCTTGTGTTGCTTTTTGGAGCATTTCAGAGATTCAAGAGCAAACAGGCTATGAGCATGCCTGACTGGGCGTACTGTAAACAGAGGCTTAAGCTGCATTTTGCTTCAAACAGCATTTGAATATAGATGGAAGTGAGTTTGGAAGACGTACTTCATTACCACCATAACAGAATCCTTGCGATAAATGACTTTTCCAAGAATCTTTATACGATTTTTGTTTATACGCAATTTATCTAAAGTTTAGAATTATATGTTTGTTCAGATCCTAAACCAGGGGTGGGCAAACATTTTCTTCGGAGGGCCACATTAAAGATTTTATTGCTACCGAGGGCAGCATGCTCGTATTACATATATTACATCTATAATCGCTTTGAAAACTTTGAAAAAGTTTTGCATGAGCCACCACAAAATGAAGGTAACAATAGTCACTTCCGGTTGAGTAAAAATGCGGTTTCGAATGAAACGTGTGGAAAAAAAACTTGATAATTCTAATCTAATCGATAAAATTACTTTAATAGACTCCAAATATGTACTATCTATGTACGTGTGACTGCCTTGCGGGCCGCGGGCCGTAGTTTGCCCACCTCTGTCCTAAACAACCGAGTTTTTTAACCAAGAAGCTTGTTGCTGATCTAAAGCGAAACAGCGTTGAGTTGAACTTCTGCTTGTGCAGAGCACTGATGAACAATCTATACAGGAAGATATGGATATCAACGAGTCAAAGTTTTTAGACTACTCCGAACCTGTTGAGCAGGTACATGCGAGAGGGTGGGTGAGGCACTACGTAACTTCCATCTGAAACGCTCTTGACCTTAAGCACACTCGCTTTTGTACCTTCAGTTGGACAGGTCTTAACGACAGATAACGCTCGAGTTAATTTGCCGTCGCTTCGAGTTTTACATTCGACAGCAAAGGACAAGACAGGACCCGGCGTAGGTAGCGGCACTGCCATCAAAACTGACGGCTGCATGCAGCAAAATTGAAACGCAGCTNTTCGGTATCGATGTTCGCACTGNTACATAACAATTACAAGCTACGAACACAGTTTAGTGAAAGTCATCTTAATAGAAAAAAAGGAGGAACACCTTCGACAAGAAAAATAGCGTCCGAACCTTTGTAAGTAAAAATAATTGCATTCCCGTGATTGCTTTTGTTGCAAAGTTTTGACTAATTTTTTATAACCCATACTTTGACAAAACTGATCACGATACTGAAATGAGTTTGATATTGCCTCAATCTACAATCACCGCGTACACGTTCGTTCCGCCACTTGTGCGACTTGCAATAACATCAGTGTGTCTGGATGATTTTTGAGCCACGGGACCTGAACGTACAGCTGATATTTCTGTGTCAATTTTTTTCGCGTGCTTCTCCAGACTGATGAAACATACGTGAGCTTCGAAGCAAAGACGAACAGCACGTTTGAAGGCGGCGACGCACGGGTGAGCCATAAATCCGTTTTTTTTTTGTCAATTTCCGTTCCCGCGTCAATCGCAATTCCAGAACCATCTTAAAGCATAAGCTCGACATATATTTACCGCTGGACCTATAAGCGTAGGAAAGACCCCGTGCTATTCTGTGCATGTTAACGATATGTTTACTTTCGTTCAGGAGTTTTATCTGCATTGTTGTGACTGGTCGTGGTGAAGCCCAGCACATTTTTCGCACGGGTGCTGATGGTAATCGCTGAAGATCACGTGCCTTTTGTTCAAGCTGACCACCCTACTCGCGTTACGTGAACGAGCATTTTTCTGACATCCCAATTGATTCAAACTTATCAATAAAAATAACTAAGACGCCGTTGCTGAAATGTGGCATGACACTGAGTAACAGGAAGTAAAATTTACACATGACATTAACCAAATTTGAGGAGCAGGGTGTTTTTCAAACAGACAGCACTGTGATGAGACAGACAAAGTAAAAATCACAAATCAAAAGACGCAAGTACAATCGATAAGGCGAAAGCAGCATGCCGTGCTTCGCCAGAACAAACCCGGGTGTCGGAATCAGTTTGTTAATTGGTTACAAAGTTACCGAAAAACACCGATCTATTGGACCTGAACGGGATACCTCGGTTGAAGTAAAAATAATGTGAAATCAACCTAGCCGCTATTGTCCGAAGTATCACGGCGTGAAGTACTAACTTACAAAAAACACACTACTTCTCTCTACTTACGTAGTCATGCAGAGCTTGCACTTTGCAGCCAGTTGGCATAAAGCTCTCTCAATTTAATGAGACCAAAATGACCGTAAAGTGCGGTTAGATTAAGTAAAACACACCCGTGTTGTTTGAGCTGAGCTCTGTGGAAAGCTCTCAGCAATCTAAACAAGTTGGCGATGTTTGTTCTAGTCACAACGCTATTTAGACGATCCCAGGGCTCGCCAACTAAATCTGAGGTTGGCCCCCCAGATCTCAAGCTTTAATACCTTCCCATGCTCTATGTCGGGAAGCCCTTACTTTTCGATTTTCAATATCTTCCTCCTTTATTTTCTGTTGTGGGCTTTTCTACTGAATATCTGGGGTTTTACGTTTAACTGCCTCGTGCTAATGCAAAGTAGGTACGATACATCAGACTTGTAGATTTATGTTTCGTCACGTCCGTTGGTCTTGTCTAATCATTGATAGCATGTAAGTGACCGACGAGCAAGCAAAGCTGAGAAACTTAACTGATAGCGTAGACTCTTGAATCTTATCAAGCTGCAATGAGCTCAAGTCACAGAGATACCAATGAAGCAAAAAAGGCAAAGTGGTACACACGGTCACGGGCGTCGGAAGGTATTTTTCTAAGAGGGGGGGGGCACTGGGTGATTTTTGTTAAAATTTTCCAGAGGGGGGACCACAAGTGGTAAAATTTGATTTTTCCCACTCGAAACTAAGGAAACAACCTTTTTTGCTGAAAATTGCGAAATCCAGAGGGGCCCAAGGCCCCCTTCCGACGCCTATGCACACGGCAGTTTAAGCGACAGTAATTGAAAGATCAAAATCTCGAAAATAGGCTACAGAAGGAAAGCGAAAAGTGAATTTTCGTCATTGCAAATGTTGCCAAACTACCCTTAAAATGTAAACAAATCAATGTTACTTCGAAATAAACATTCATACAGACACAAAAAGCGAGGAGAAGTTTGCAGGCTGCTTCGCCGAACACCACATGCCTTTTGTTCAAGCTGACCACCTACTTACTTTACGTGAAAGAGCATTCCTGACAGCCCAATTGACTCNAAATTTGTCAAAAGAACTAAAATCTATTTCTGTCACACAAATANTAGCAGTNGNTGTGCGGTATTTCACTTCAGAGAAGCATGACGTTGTTGGTGCTTTGCTTGAGTTGATAACACTGTATTTGAAAATGGAGCAGCTCAAGGTCTTTATCAAGCAGTTAATCACTTTTTGAAAGGGGCATTCCTTTTCAAACATTAGCAGATTTGGTAGTGATAACTGCTTTTTGTGGTGGGTGAATAGAGTGGATTTAAAGAATTAATCAAAGATGAAAAGTCTTCCTTTTTTGTCATAAGATGTATTTGTCATTCAATGGAACATTTGTGTGTACAAGTCATGCTGTAAAAGTTTTGCCTTCTGTTCTTGAGGCAATTTTAAAGGATACATCATCACATTTTAGCAGCAGCAGTCAATGCAAAGACTTAAAGAATCCATTTTCATTTGTGATTAAACATATTTTGGAGACTTTGTGCTATAGGTGAGCTTGTTCTTTCCTTTTCTTTTCATGCACATTGTAATCTTTGCTGCTGTTTATTTCAAAATGGCTGATTTTGCATGCATGACCCATATGCATGTACTGTTATGCAAAGGTGTAGTGCTAAAAAAAGAGGTGTGGGAACGCCGTTCCCACGCGACCACACTTTTGCTTCAGGTTAATAGCCGAACTCTAACACCAAATATTGCTCACATGCAGTGCCAGATTAACGTAGCGCGGGCCTGTAGCAAATCAACAGCGCGGGGCTCCAAGGTAAAAATACACTTGAACAAGCGAACAACTGTTAAATCATATTCTGAGAGCATCCATATGACTATCATTAGGCATAGTGCATTTCGTAATGTCCTAAATAGCAACCGGTGCACATTATGGGCTACATACCTTTTTTACCAAATATCAAGGAAGAATGCATTATTGTACAGGCCACAAGTACAGTACAGAGTCAGTAATTAATGCTTCCAGACTCATCAACATATTTGATCACTGCTAGATAGTGTAGTTTCAGTATGTGTCGAATTCGATTGTCAAAAGCAGTAAACCTACTGCTTTAACATGGGCGTCGGAAGGGAGGGCAAGCCCCCTGGATTTTGAAATTTTACATTTTTCTATTACATTTTTAGCAAAAAAGATCATTTTCTTAGTTTCGAGAAGGAAAAATGAAATTTCACGCTTGGCCCTCCCTAGAAAAAATCCTTCCGACACCCATGCTGTTTAAGAGTGTATTTTCTACATTCTGCCATAGCGAATTCGTTTATGATACTGGTAGTGCCTATTTCACATATAATTTCATACTCTACACTCTTTAGAATCAGGCTGTTCAGCTTGTTTTGTCTAATGGTGCTCCTTTGTTCATTCTACCATCTTAAGTTTACAAAATGACCGTTTTTCTCCACTGCAGTTGGTCAACATAAGTGCTCAAATCATTTCCCCACATGTGTAAAAGAAGACTCCAATTACACTACCAAACGCCAGTGAATAGATGCCAAACCCAGGGCTGACAATCAGATCTTTTAAAATTCTGTACATATATCGTATTCAGGGAAGGATATCAGGGAAGGCAAACGGGGTGGTCGTCTCAGGCCCCCCAGGTTTAGAGGTGCTGTGAGGGCCCCCTTTTGGGAGTTTCGCACATAGTTTTTGCATTGTTTTGTCAAAAGCTTATTATTCACTCCAGAGCAGCGCTCTTCAACGGGGATTCCGCAAAACATGTTGTGGGATTCCGTGAGGGTTCCTCGTTTTTTAGGGAAAATGATTTTTTGCTTCAGTATGTTGATGAGTCATTATGTAATTTTTAGATCATCGACGGGTCATTATGGGGCGCCGTTCGTAAAAATATTATATCTGGCAGGTTTAGCACAAAAACTGCTATCTCTGCGCAGAGATAGCTACCTCTGCGCGCATTTAGCTATCTCCGCGCAGAGATAGCAGTTTTTGTGCTAAATCTGTCAGATATAATATTTTTACGAACGGCGCCCCATACATTATGCAATTGCACAGTTCACAGTACTGTACATCGGAGTCGCAGAGAGTAGACAACGGACTAGAGCTGCTGTTAGCTGTTCAGCCTTTGTAGGAATAAAGTAAAAACAGTGTGAATCCCAACTTTTTACTATTTAGTCAAGCCAGTTGAACCAAATAGCATATTCTCTTATGTGAAGTGAAATAATAACAACAGCGAAGGTGTGGACGGTTATCAGCAATGTAGTTCAAATGTAAAAGAGGCACCTAAGCCGAAGCGGACCAACTGTAATTCAATTGCCAAGGTTAGAAAACGGGACGACACATATTTGAGATACGTGTCCTTTTTGTAAAATCCTGAATGCAGCAGATACGTTCCAGAAATGCAAGAACAACATCAATCGATCGAGTCTTTAAATTTCTTGCTTTTTACCTTCTGCAATAACTGTTTATTTGTTGAAGTGTCTAATAACGAAATATTTTATTTTCTTACAAGTAATTCAAAGTTTTTTAAATTTTTGTCAATGAGGGTTCCATGACAAACGCGAAAGTATATCACGGGTTCCACGATGACAAAAAGGTGGAAGAGCACTGCTCTAGAGCCACATTTCATAAGCTCTGAAGTAAGCCATATGTTTGTCACAAATTATGTGCAAACTTGCTTTCAGCAAATTAAGTTTCTGCGTCATGTGTAAAATATAGGGCCCCTTTTCTAAGAGTTTACCTTGGACATCCAAATTCTACTATATAACCTTGCATATAACAAAGAACAAATTTAACATAAAGAACCGCAGGGCTTGCAGCAATTGCTATATTTGCTACTATTGTTAATATGGCACTGCTCATATGCCCTCACATGCACAAAGTTCCTTTAATTCTCGCTATCTGCTATATGTACAAATTGAAATGAAAAATTCAAAAATCTTCAAGGAACGTTACTATAGTGCAAAAACGGTGTGGGAACGCGTTCCCAACCCACTACACCCCTGCTGTTATGCTTCCTCATTATCCGGGAACCACTTGTAGTTTCAGTTTGTTAGCAGAGATTAGAGTTAATCAATTGACTTTCCACAAGCCATCAGTATGCATTTGTGCACAAAACGCTTGCGCTCAGATAACAAAAAAATTAACTTTATTGTGAAATTTATTACCTGAGGTTTTCTGTTTCATCACGGTTTTTTGATATGAGCCTGAACGGGGTTTTCCAAAAAAAAATCATTGTCAGTCCTGTCCCCAACAGCAAACACAGCAATCTACTGAAAGCGTTACCATGGGATCAATTACTGCTTTTGCAGATCTCCATGCAAAACATCAAACTGATTCCAGCAATCACAGAGGAGCTTGCGGACTCAGCTGCAGCGGAAGAGGAGAATGCTGACTCAGCTGCAGCGGGAGACGCGCAAATGGTGAGGGAAGAGAAAATCAGCCATTACGCGAGACCTTGCTTGCCACTGACCGATCCGCCGGGCTCGAGATCCAGCTTTTGTGACCAGTGGCACCTTGACTGCATTTTTTTGACCAGCAGCAACCCATGAAGCCGAAC
>JGI24159J19872_10011558_pt1 | contig 11564 bp, 8 predicted proteins | sample Ectturendosymbi4_FD_19872 | JGI IMG/M metagenome (IMG submission 19872) | reverse complement strand
ATTTCATTTCGTTCAAACCAGAACGGAAAAGTTCTTGCAACTTACCTTGGTAATGAAATGTCGCTTTTTTGCTACATCATGCATTCTTTTTCGCATAGGCGTAATGACGTTTCTTTCATATTGCAGTTGATTTGAAGAGACGCTATCTTTGTAAAAGTGGTCGCAGTAAATTTTCGTTTGAGCTTCATGGCACGGATTGTACTAACTAAACTGAAATCAACTGCATAATTCGCTTTTTGCAATCGAACCAATTTGGTCGTATGAAAAAAACATCGTGTTTGAAAACCGTCAAAAACAATATTATTACTCCAGTTAAAAATAGCGTTGTTTGTTTTTATTACCATTTGTATTTTTCTTAGGTACTTGCACGGTCGCAAGCCCAGCAACAAAAACTTTGCACCGGTGAAAAATTAAGGTTTTCGCTGAACAAACAGTGATGTGCACAGGCTCACAGCAACGTTGAATAAAAAACGTAAGTTTGACTAAGCTAGGGGTTCCCAAACTTTCTCTGGCCATGTACCCGTTCAGCATTTCAATAGATGAGCGTGTACCTCTAAAACAGTATTTCTCAAACTTTTTATTTCATCGCCCCCCTTACACTATCGACACGTCGTTTGCGATCCCAAACATGATAAAGCACACACAAGGTAGTACATTTAAAGAATTTTATTAAATGGAAGGATTAAATAGCTGCACCAAGCTATTAAATAGCTTAACGAAGCAATTGCATCACGACGCTAATATTACGTTCAGGATTCTTGTGAAAATAATCCACACTGTAGCCGGAACCAGACGATCCAGAGTAAAAATTTAACGGATAAATTGCTTTAACAACAAGGTCCAATGAATATCATAGTAAATGAAAATTGGCAAGAAACTGACATGTCATAGCAGTAGGCTATTTAAGTTAACTCATCGATGGATTAGTGGTTGAGCGTTTTTGCCCCATTTGTGTTGTTTCCCCCCTATCTTCCCCTTTGGTTTTATCGCCCCTTTGCCCCTCAAACTCGCCCCCAAGGGGGGTGATTCCGCCCACTTTGAGAAACACTGATCTAACATTTCTTATGACAAAAAGGCCGAGAAAAATAATAAAAATATGTTTACCAATAAACATAGACAACAATTACAGGCTCTAGTTTCGCAGCAGGTTGTTTGGGGAATCTCCTGCCTGGTTCAGCTCCCATCTTCTTGCAATGATTCAAGCTTGCGTTCATCATTCAGCAATGATAGTTAAGTCACAACAGTGACCCACATCAAGCGAATCAATCACAATTGATTGCGTTAAGGAAACTAGTTTTGTGTGTGGCACATCGCACAGGGATTATTTTTACAGCTGGTGCGCAGGTGCGGGATTACGCACATTTGCAGCCAATCCATTCAACACTTGGGTTGCACTTTCAAAAGCTAGAATGTTAACAAAAGGGTGGTTGGCCAATTTGCTCTCGATATCTACTGTAAATTGGCGATCTTGATACGCAGGCTGTATAAACTACATCCTATTCAAAGCTGTTGTTGTGAATAATCCGAAACATGGAGAAACTAGGAGCTCAGTTTGTAATACATGTAGTCAGTGTTCAGGAGCTTTCACTAAAACCAAAGATCAACATCACCTTTTTTATAAAACCTAAAATGATGCCTGAAAACTTCGTGGCGGATGCAAATGCCCGGCTTTCCACCACCCTGGTTGTGGGCCTGATTCAACTTACACGCGCGTAAAACCTTGTTAAAAAGAATTTTTGTCCTTTTATTGCTGGATTATTATCTTGAGTTCTATATTCGACTCCAGCGAGAAGGCAGCAGTAAAGGAAATTGATGAACCTACAGCAATCCACTTACTAGTAAATGCGCTCTATGTGTGTCTGCAGTCTAAGTTTCATTTATACTTGCATTTGCTGTAAAATGAGCAATCCCTAATTATAACTGTTCAATGACTATTATTTTCAGATCATGCTTGTTCAAAAAAGGGACACCCAACAAAATTGATAGCTTAAAAAAACATTTCAAGGTGAGACTAAAATAAACCTTACTTCTGCAAAACAGCACAAATTTTAAAATGTCCACCAAAAGTAGCGGTAGCGAATAGCGGTAGCGATACCTCGCTACTATTTTTGTTCAGTAACGGGCAGGGTAGCGCCGCTATTATTTCAGCAAATAAGGATAGCGGTAGCGACGCTATTTTCAAAGTAGCGGTTTCCCAGCTCTGATACTACCCTACCGCCATCAGTTGCTGAAATTGTCGCTGCTGTTCAACAAATGGTAGTGTTTTTCATTTGTAGAATGAAGCCGACTTGTTTTTGTGTTCTCGACATTTTAGGAATGGTGTATTTGCTATTTACCATACTAAGCCTGACCGGGATTAGGTAGGTAAAACTAAGCTGATCTTGACAACATTCGCGTAAAAACAGCAGATAATGATTGATTGATTCCTGATTATTGGATGCTCATTGTCGTGACACTATCGTGGTTTCCAGCACAAGACATCACTGCTGAGATCATCAGCGTGCGCATGGCTTAGTACACGCATTGAATTGCTACGCTGGTCTAGTGCAACTGGAGTGGCAACAAAAACTTGATGTAATCTCAGCACATGCTAGGACAGGCTTACAATACATGTTTGCCCTGCACTTGCACATCTTTTGTTTCCATGATGACGTAACAACGGAACTAGCAGATAGAAAGTTTCGTTGTGGCTTTCGATAATTTCTCATATACCCTATTTCTCTCTTGAGATGTTCAAACTATCGAGATAAGAACGCAATTTCTGCCACTTTTTCGTTGTGCGCAGCACCATGTTTTACGAAAAAACAACATGGTGATTCAATAAAGAGAGGCTGTTTAAAATATGTTTATAACAACACAACAGGGTTTTCTCATCCGCACTCGTCCAGTCCTCCGCACCGTGTTTGTCATCCGCACCACAAGGTTTTCTCATCCACACCAGTGCGTACCGTCGCACAGGTTGAAAAGCACTGCCCTAGAGATTTCCTACAAGATTTGGGGTCTTTCGGCCATAACTTGGGCACCAGCAACGCCAGGAAGTCGATCTAGGGCTCTACAGATTCTTATTCCTGCTTAGAATACAAACAAACTTTGAGCCACAATTTTGGCTCATTGTCCGGGTGATGACGTCATAAAAGAATAACCAAAAAAAGATAAACCTACCCTCTGACAACATCCACCAAAATCCCAAACTACAAGATTTCACGGGTCTTTCGAGGGTTCGAATAGCTCTCTATCATGTTCTAGCGGCGAGTTATCGCTATCCGCGCAAGCTGCCAGTGAGAGAGACATGAATTTTCTGCAATTTTCTTATTTTGGGGTAAAATTTTTTTGGGGGCCACAACCTTGGTTCCAGACATGCTAGAAGGTCGATCAAGGGCTCTATAGGCCCCGATGATCATCTAGTTTCCAAAAAAATTTGAGCAAAAATTTTGGCTCATTAGATTGGCGTCCAGGGCTAGTCAAAGTTGGTCAAAAATTCAAAAACCCTCCCACTTTGCGACCTCACCCCAGGAGAACCCTAAACCCAAATCAAAAAATGTTTTTTTTAATCGAAACTAGAAGACTTGCCGCATCCGTAGAGGGTTTGAACAGCTCTCTAGCTACAGCGGCTGGAGAGTTATGGCCAAAAAACTGCCGGCCACTGCAGTGGCCTGCGCGGACGTTAAAGGGTGTTAATTGTCTGAAAATTACCGAGAAGAAACGCGGGCCGCACAAAATGCCTGTGCGGGCCGCGCGTTTGAGCTCCTGGTTCAAGGCCTAATTTCAAATTTGTTGTCCAAGAATGATGTCCACCAACTACTGCCGTACATCTTCAATCGACAACCCTAAACAGCTCATCAGCTTAGCCTAATGTTGCAAGCTGCACTGGTGCAGATAAATGAAGGGCTGTATTTTTGCAGCCCGAGATTGGCGACCAGATTTGAATCCAGTGCCGCCAATATCGCCAAAGTACTAGCAAAAGCATTGTAAACTTAATTATAAAATTCAATCTCCAAGGAAATCAGGTAGTAAAAAACAGTCAAGATCATATTTCCTCCGTTTTTTCTTTGAAAATTCATCGTCAAAATAACAAAAACGCTTTGCGATAGGCGGATATGACACCATGTTTCTTGTAGCCAATTGTCTGGTTTCTTTCCTTTAGGGCTGTGCCGAAGACAGCCCCAAAATCGCCAAATTCATCGGCAAGTGTGCTGAAAAAGTCATGGCATAAGCGGCGTCTTTGGAAAAGAGCGAAACACTGGTTTTGTTCGATTCCTAGGAAACGTTGAGCCAAAATGGTGTCGTTACTACCGAAAATGATTGTGTTGCGAAATTTCGTAGCTAAATCCAAACTTAAGGCGAGTTTGGCCATTTGGCGGAATCTTTTGCCTTACATTTTTCAAGGAGAGCTGCAGCCCGTCTAGACGAGCCGCCCTGTATGGGAGTAGGCTACATTTACTACTATGAAGCAAGTCCACTCTAAAAAAATAAATCGAATGACAGACGAAACACCGGACAATAGTCACCGTCTTACTGCCACTAACATTGGCATTGATATAGGAACGATAGTGTCAGAGAAGCCACGGCTACAGTCATCCCACTGATAGAGATTTGTAATACTGTAAATTACTATGTGGTATTGTACAATAATACTGTATTAATGACTCATTCTTATCTTCCTATCTTCCTTTTCTCAGTTCTTGCAAAACCATTGTTTTATACATGATTTTGTTGGATGTGACCCGCAAGTTGCCACATTTTTGCAAAAGTCAAAAGTAGTTGGACCACGCTGCGCTAAGGTTTAGTTCTGACTTCTGAGTGAATACTGAGAGCAAAGCTGTATTTGCTGTGGCGAGTTTTAATAATTCATCTGCTCAATTTTGAAAGCCTGCGTGGTGTTTTAATTTAAATTTCCGTAATATTCCTGGTTACTGCTGCCAACGAACGCATATTTGTGACTGTTACCGTAACATATGGCACTTTCTGTCTGATGTAGAAAGGGTAAAGCGTTTTGTGAAAGTAGATTTGCATTGCATCGTCAGCGACCCGGAAAGGATAAGCAAAATGTCGACGTTGCCCCTCGCTGGAAAAATTTCTGCGGACGCCCATGAAGGAAAAAGTCGTCTAGTTACAGCATTTCAACTTTTTCAATTTCACTCTTTGGCCCAAGCTTTTTTTTTCAATTTCACTCTTTGGCCCACGGCCCAAGGCCGTCGCCCCCCTGGTCAAAAGCAACTAACTAAAAAACGTTTGAATTTCCCACACTTGATACTCGATTTTTTCCTTCATTCAATGGCGTACGCAAGGTGGTGGTTGGGGTTAAAAACCCCCTCTTGAGCTTGATATAATCACACACTTTATTACCTGAGCAAAGGATATTAAATGTTTTCGCATACTTTTTGTTTGTTAGTTTGTCGATTTAATGCAAATACCACGGAATAAATTAGCATGCAATTTCAAGGAACATTGTAAATGGGCTAAAAAGTAATAAATAGGTTTTGGTGGGAAGTCTATCTCACCACTTTTTGCGGTTATAGCCTATCTCACCACTTACCACTTTCACATCCACAAACCATCTCACCACTTTCTGCGGACCTTTCGTCCACTACGCATGTTTAAGATTGCATTTCGTGATAGTTCACTTTATCCGAAATAATTGTCTATTTTGTCTGCTATGGCTGATCAGCGCAAGTGCTGACCGCATTGGCTACATTACCAGTTTCTGTAGCATGATAAAACTCTTGCACGAGCTCAAAAACAGCAGTTGTTATAGAAGCATTCAGGCATTTGATAACGTCTCAGCAGGGAAAAAGGAGAACTAAAAATTTGCGAGATTTCTATACATAACAAAAAATCGGAATTTTTCTTCCATACTTCGTGCGCATTCTCAATTCTTGTGTGGTTCGGCAAGATTCGATCTTGCATACCGGGGTATGCGTTAGACAGACCAGCCGCACACTTTTTTTGCTCCACTGCTCGTATTCGAAAAGACATTAGCGTAGCCTGATTTTGCAGTTGTAAATTTCTCTGACGTGGTGACGAATGTGTTTTACTCCCGTTTTAACGCGCAGCTGATATTTTCGCAATTATAAACTTCTGTGTCGTAGCGTTGAGTTTATTTTCCTCCGATATTGTAACTTGGATCGCTGGTAGTTTATATTCAGTGCAATGACACAAATTAAAAGGAGTGCGTGTAGAAGAATACACATGTTGCGTCAACGAATTTCGCGAAAATGTTGGTTTGGAAACATGAATATGACGTCACAAATAGCGCACACCAAACACAAATGACCACCATACGCCACTGAATGAAAGCCCCACATGAAAATTTTCTGTGTACGCCACTGCCTTCATTATCAAGTGAAATCGTTCGGGATCAAAACCTTGGCGACTGTGCATATTGTTCCGTTTGCCCTGGGTTTAGTTCTATGCTCCAGTTGACCCATTGAACATTGGGGCACATACACTCCTGATCATGATCTTCTGCAGTCGCAAAATACTTTTCGTGAATGGCTTGTGTTTACAAATGAAACCTACCTAAGGGTGATTCAGTGTGTAGTTGCTCATCAGGTTTGGTATGACATGGCTTCTGCAGACGCGCAAAAGGTATATAACGACGTCCCTGGTTCTCGCCCGGAGCGGGCAGGGGCAATGCAGTAATGATATGTCCACCAGAAAAATTCTTGAAATGTATTGTAATCATGCCCATGAAAAATGTTGGATGGAAGCGGGTTTCCTTGGATCGGGAAAACTCTGTCCAGCGTCAGTAGTAGGCCTAACCATTTTTTGTTTGTAGCTGCTAATGGAACACGATATTGTTATTTTTACAACTGTGCAATATTCCGTTCGTGCAAGTTTTAGGTGTTATCAATTTTGCTCGAGATTTTCTACTTTGTGAGCGTCAAGTTCACACTTCAGGCGCATGGGCAAAACATGCGTGCGCAACTGTCTAAAAAGTTTGCCGGCTCGCATTACGAGACCTTGGTGTTGACCAGCGTTACGCTTTTATGAAACGTGACTTGCCATTTCGTACACAAATATTTTTGTCTTTGAAACCAGCGGCGCAATCTATACGTATTTATTCTTGTAATTACAACACTTCAATTTGATTTACTACAAAACCAGGCACACAACGCAATCCTTGTTCACACAGTTTATTAGGCGCCATTATTACAAAACAATTGTGAGGCTCGTCCCAAGTAACACAGCGCTGAACACCAATATCATAACACAACTTAGCACTACTTGGGCTGACTTGCAAGCACCAGCTGTCAGGCAGTCTGGCGCGTTGTGGTATACGACAAGGAAAATGTATTGACCGCTATTTTCATAGTGCTGCGAACGAAAATATTTACACGTACATTCGCTGCAACGCTCGATTCTCTGAGCGCTTTGACTACTGTCAACCTTTTCTGAACACTTGCATTTTACTCTTGTGGTCTTTCCTTGCAATTTCTGCACACAGTAACAAGACATAAGCATTTGCTTGAATATAGTCTGCACACTTCAGACCGAGCAGAATTTTAGTATATTCTAACCTGGAGAAACCGCCCCCTGGAAACTGAAATTCCCCCAAATCTGGTAAATCACAAAATCGTTCCCATTGGAGACAACTGCCCTAAACTGTAGAAGCAGTATCCCATTTTGGAAAAAGTACCACATCGTTGTTTCGTTCACGGGAAAATGGTACCAAAGTGGCGAAACTTGCAAGATATTTCAATATCCCAATAACCAGTTTTGAAGAGTAAATACAGTACAAATATTTTCTTACTTTTCCTTACCAAAGTATAGGCCAATAGGCCACGCAAAAACACGATACAGTCAGCGGCAATCCTAAGCAAACAACACTTTCAACCCTTGCCAGGCTTAGGCATTAAACTGAAGAGCCATTTTAGGAGCGATATATTGCAGTTCGGCTATAACCACAGTTTGCCTATAACGACGCTTTTTCTTCCGTCCCATGAAGTGGCGTTATAGGGCATTTGCACTGTAAAAAGATTTTCTTGACCGTTTTTTTTTCGTTTTTGATAGAAACGATCCAAATTACAAAAAAATGTTTAAGCACAACAATCAACATAAAACAGATGGACAGTTTTAAAAAAGCTGATAACAAGGCGTCAAATTATATACACAACTAATGCATAAAGCTCTCGCATTGATGTGGGTCAGTATTAGTTGCATACGCAACTAACAAAACACTTCTAATAACAATATCCAACGCAAATAAAAACAAGAACACAAATGTATGAAAATTGTATGGTTTTGCTCTTCGAGTGCATGAACAATAAGAAAATGATTTGCCTTTTCTGAAATGAGAGACTGAAACTTTGGCTCTGAAAACAAACTGTAATAAAAAAGGATCTGTTCTGGGTGAAGGATGGTACTAACTAAGCAAGGTATAGCTTTCCATGTTATATGTGAACAGCAGTACTTCCAACTGAATTTGTTTTAAAAATGTTTAGAATGCCAATTAAAAACCCGCGATGCATGTCCATCAAATTTTAATGAAGACATCCAGATCAAATACGCTACTACTACAGTGTTTGTGCCACAATATGATACTACGTTTAATGATACTTACCTCATTCTTACCCAGACACAAGGAAGTACGGGAGTTCTTGACAAGATTTAGCTACAGATATCACTAGCGTTTTGAAACGTAATTACATTATTTCTCTTTCAAGTCTCACGGGGGTCATAATTCACAAGTCGCTGTATCCAAGCTGAATATCTACGGCCTGTTCTGATCAACGCGATCATCGTGGATGCCGATGTTACAGTATATCTGTGGTGATCTGCATATTAAGCTTACCGGTTTGGCCATTGTTTTTACTGTAAGGCAATTTAGACCCCTCGGTTTTAGTGCACCTTGAACTTGCGTGCTTGGGGTTTCAATAGTCGCGATGAACAGTGACATTTTTCACCGAGGATGGGCAGCCCAACTGAAAAGGCAGGCTGTTACAACACTAATATTACTTGCTCCTCATTTTACAAGTTTTTAACTCAGTCTCTTTTTTAAGTATGTTTGGTTGATGTAATCGGTCTGCAGTAATGGTGCAATGCCTTCTTATATTTTAATCGCACTGGTCGATCACGAAAAAGGTGTTATAAAAAGCCGCTCGCACTTGTTACATGAGTACCCACGCTGTCGGCTCTTATGCTGCTGGCTGATTGGCGGAGTTTTTGAACGGATGTGGATATAATCTTAAATTGAGAATGCGCAGTGTTGCGACTGGATAGCAAGGCAGAACCGCTAGCATGTCTCAAGCTTCTCGACCCGGTGCCAGACCTGACTTCTATCTTATTGAATGAATCTGATGTCTTCGTGCCTCTTCCACCGGGAAATGATATCCAAGAAGAGGACGCCGTAATTCTTCCGGTATCTACAGTACGTTGTTTGGCCCGATAACTGAGTGGCGAAGTGGTGACGGCGGTAGATAAACGCACATCTAGTCCGGAAAGCACTTTCGACGCTTCTCTGAAACAGACAAAACAGAGTTTGTTGCTTTCAAAAATAATAATATTATTAGTTTATTTCAGACTCGTGGTCCATACAGACGCGATCATAGACACAAGAGCACAAAAACATGGTTGGCGACACAGTAGCGCAATTTGCACATGATCATGGTGAGGAGCAAAACACTTTATCATCACCACAACTGTGTTGTCATTCACAAGAGCACAAAAACTGGTTAGTCATACAGTAATGCATTACAGAATCGGTGTTTGCACATGACCAACCAACACTGAGAGGAGCAAAGCATTTTAACAGCACTTCTTACTTTTTGTATGCTTGGTTTGTATACATTGCACACACATTTTTTCTTTTTACTACACAAAAGCAATACTGATGAGACGCGAACACCGAAATAATGCACCAACAACTACTGCAGTTGGTCTCCATCATACAGGAGCTTTGAGAGGAAAAATGAAGATTGCAAAAAGCATCAGACATTCGAAGCGATCGAATAAAAAAGTTGGATGAAGATGCGCATCGTATAAAAATCGATACAAATTGTTTCTCAGCAGGGCATCAAAGGTCCTGACACAATGGTTGGCCTGGTGTGGGNGAACACTTACATTTCTGGGTATGTGATGCGTAATTCGGTAGGCATTGTTATACGCAGCATGCAAGCGCTTCATACTGGTCTGTGTGTATTTGCTCCACAGTTGACAAACATACATTGGCATTCAATAGGCACGAAATAGAGTGTTTTTTACTGCAAGAGAGCACTGATCAAAAGTGCCTCTGAGTTTGTTTGTTGCACAGTATAATGATTTCACTTGTCTCTAAATATCATTATCATCATCATCATCATCCTTGAGTGATAGATTTAGCCACACACTAAGGTATTTCACTTGGTCAAAAAATTGCACACGTACACTATTGAGTAAAACATTTGATGGGGCAGGTTGTTTGCACTTTTTTGGGCAAAAAAAGAACACCAATTGTTTTGTTGCAATTAAAAGTAATTTCGTGTTCGGCAGCATAGTCACCACAAATAGTCAGAAGACATTGCAGCCCACTAATACTAGGGCTGAACACACATATATCATCAGGAAACAGTAGATCAGTGGTTCCCAAAGTGGGCAGTACTGCCCCCTTGGGGGCGGTGAAGCAGAAATGGGCGGTTGGGGGGCGATAGGAGACCCAGTTAATAATTACATTTCTGTTGTCTTACTAACTTTGGGTGACCAAATGTCATAAAAACAGTATGATCAACGAACATGTATGCATGTAATTTGTAACAAAAACTTAGCGTTTTACGAAATTCAGTTTTATGGTGAAATGCACGAAAAAATTGTGTTGATATGTGTGCTAGGCATGGTAGGGGGCGATAGAAATTTGTTTGTCAGAAAAGGGAGCGCTAGCCAAAAAAGATTGGGAAATACTGCAGTAGATGATTCACAACTGTATCTCCCGCAGTGCATCCCACCCAGGCTGAAACCAGCTGGTTTGATAGTTCATCAAGGTAAACAGCAAATAAATATGGGCTCAGAGCTCCCCCTTGCCTTACCCCACTGGCTACAGTAAAGGGGGAAGAGTAGTAGGTATCCCATCTTACTTGCATGGTCTGTTGCCTGTACCAACTCAACAACAATCTTACTATGCACATAGGTACATTATGCTTAATTTAGCAAACAGCAAGTTGTGGTTATAATGAAAATCACAGCCAAAGCAAATGATACAAATCACATATTGCAAACGTTTCCATAACTCCTGTGATCATCATCCCGTGCATTGCAAATTTGCAATGGAGTTAACAAAACGTTTGCAATACGTCATTTGTATCATTTGCTTTGGCCGTGATTTTCATCATAAGGCTATTCAGCACTTCCGCTTTTCATGTACCAAGGTTGTGGTTAGTTTTATCAAATGCTTTAGATGCATCTAAGAAAGCTGAAAACACTGGGGTATCTTTGTTTACATAATAAGAAACAGTCTGTTTAAGCAAAAAGTACACATGCCAATGCTATGTTTCGGCTTGAAGCCAAACTGGTTGTCTGTTGTGGCCAAAAGTGGTGAGATTCAGGACAAAATGTAGTGCTCAAACAACTTGGAGATGATAGTTGCAAGGGAA
>JGI24159J19872_10011556_pt1 | contig 11566 bp, 8 predicted proteins | sample Ectturendosymbi4_FD_19872 | JGI IMG/M metagenome (IMG submission 19872) | reverse complement strand
TATGGACTTCGTGTCTGCTCACAAACAAATAAATTAAATTAAATTAAATAAATTAAAAATATTGGACTGGATAAGAATCGCAAAAATCTTCGAACCGTTCAACACCAGTAGGTACCTCTATCGATCTGGTTCCATTCCTGGTGATGGCGCTCTTTGATACGCTACTGTAACTCGAACAAACAGCAGAGGTCTTGTCCAGATTTTGCGTAGGCGTGTGTTGTTTTCGCTGGTGGACTGTACGTAGTGCAGAACGTTGTGCTTGCTCGATTACAAAAATCACGACAAGCATCAAGCTTCATACAGTTTTGCTGCGCATGCTTCTGTAGCGAAAAAACGTATCAGTGTTAAGTTTATATGCAGATAATATGAGTATGCTTCAGTTTACCCCACCAGTTGTTAAGGAGCTTCTTGGATGGAAACGTGGTGAAATGTCTGCTCAGGTATGGTATGATATAATAGTACTCTAGCACTTTTCTTGCCATCTAATTGTTTGCGAATTTTGGTTTGCTCTAAGAACACACATGCTTTTAGTTTGCTGATACATTATTTGTACAGGACAACTAAAAGTCAATTATGAAGTCAAAAATTTTCTGCCTTTTTCTAAGTTTATGAAACGTCCACAAACCAAATTTCACACTGATACCACAAGTCAAAAGTCTTTGATAGAAGGTTATGTAACCCCCCATGTCAAAAGTAGAAGGTAATCTCCATAAAAGGTAACTCCCCATGTGACCATGTCGAAAGCCTTTTGATAGAAGGTAACCCCATATCAAAGTATGATTTTTGTGGTCTAATGTTTGTGTTTTGTAGCTTTGAAATGCTTTCAATTGTCAATATTATGATGTTGTCAAGTATTAAGATACTACAAGTGACTCAAGTTATTAAATCAAAAAAAGTCAAAATTTAATGTTAGGTTGAAATTTTCTTGCAGCAAAGTTTTTTCTTTATCGATATTTTACAACAACAGATGTTGATATTCCTCTGCAACTTTAGTTGTGTAGTTTAGTTGTAATTCTGACATAATAATGGCCGGGTTTGTTGCAACCTCTGGTGTGTAGTCAAATGAGTAAAAATTAAAAAGGGTGCCCTGTAAAAGATGGAGCTCCATAAACAGCGGAGCATGGTTGCAGAGGCTTGTTGATGACATAACTGAAGTCGCTAAAACCAATATTTTGCATTGAGCAATGAGAACTATATGGTAGTAAAAATAATTTTATTGCAAAAGGTGATATTACACTACGGTAAAAGATGTCTAGTCTGAAGTTTGATAATTTTTGGTTATCTGAGTTTCACAACGGCTCGGGGACAAAAATATAGGATTATATAATTGTGAATGTATAAAATTTGTAAACATTGCAAACATCCATGCATTAGATGTTTGGGGGAAGCGCATATTAATTTGCAATGATACATTATTTTTCCTTTGCTTTTTTTCGGTTTATTCCTTTTGCAACGCAACTTTTTTCCACTCTAGTTACGTCATCAAACCTTCGCAACCAAGCTCCGCCTTTTACAAGGTACCAAAAAAAAGCAGTGTCTATTTTGCTGCCAAAATGCCAGCGGCAACAGCCTTGGCAGAAACGAAGTAAACGTAAAAGATAAACCTTAACCCTAACCATAGCCCTAACCTAATGCTAACCCAAACGCTAAACCTAACGCTTAGTGTAAACTTCAGAAATTTTTGAAAAAAGAAAAAACAAGAAAAGGAAAGTCGTCAAGATGAGAGTTGAACCAAAAAGCAATGGCTGGTCCAAAGGTACATGAAAAACAGAGTATAGTTATTAAATGAATTGAGTATATAAATAGGTTGAAAATTAAGACAAATCATACCATGTCTAACATCCACTCACCACATAGCTGCATGAAATATAACTCAAACATATATCTTTAGATTTGCTTCAAAGAACTATGGGCTTAGGAAGTAAGCTAAAAACAGCAAGTCTTTTGTTGACATTACTGTATTCTGTTACCATCCCACCATTTGTGGAAACAAGGCAAATAAATTAGAGATCAACCAATATGGCGTTTTTGGGGCAGATACTAATATATCGGCCATACATGGACCAATAGCTGATAACTGATATTTCTAAAATTTTTAATCTTGTTTTCTGCTTCATGATCAAAAATATGTTTTCTATGCCTTACCTTATTTTTGAAAACTTCAAAAATCAGGATTTATGAGTGAAAAACTTCCAAATTAAATTATATCAATTTTAATATTTTGCTATGATTTTTAATTAATCTGATTAATGATGTTGCTTTTATTTCGGCTGTGACGGCCGATGCGTGCTTCATGGTTCATCTTGTCTGCTTGTTAATAAAAACGCACCTAGCGTTGCTGCAATATAACTGTTTTGACTTGGTTTGTTGTGCTTCCTTGCCCAAGTTGTCTGGATGCATGAGGAATATAACAGTGTTTTCTCAACACCTACTGAGGCCAATAAATTCAGCCATTTTAGCCGATGCCAATATATCAGAAAAACCAAAATATTGGCCAACTATAGCGGCTAGGTCAATATATCAGTCTATCTCTAAAATAAATGAAGACTTGTTAATGACAATAACTCCTTGGTTGCATAGATCCTTGTCTTCGTGGTGTCAGTAGATTTGTGAAAGTGACTTTCTGGAATAGGACTGTTAGGTGGTATGTGTAATCCTTATGTCAAAGAATGTTTTCTTACAGCTATTCCAAAGCCCTTTAGCAGAGTTGATGTAATTTGGTGATAATTGGCATTGTAACAAGAAACAACAAACTAGTGCAAGGGTGCCAAGGCATCATCAAGTTTGAAAAAAGCCTGTTTTTTTTTAAAAAAACAAAACACCTGTTTTTTTTAAAAAACAATTTTTTTTGATTTTTTAAAAAGTAACAAGATTTTGCTCTTTTTTAAAGAAAACGGAAAAGCCCCATTCTGAATTGTTTTTATTGCATCATGCAATATCACCATTTTCAGAATTATACAATAATAACTTGTTGTACCTATTATTGGATTTGAAAAGGAAGGTAAAGCAAAATCTTTGTTTTCACAAAGTGTTGTTGGTCGATTCACTCCTAAATGGTGAGGCTTGGCAAGCATGTGCCCAGAAAACAGAAAAATTATTCCCACTCAGACTCTGCAGTTTCACGTCAAGTTTATGTGAATGCCCTGCCAGTTCAGCATCTATAGAGTGTATTTTTTCAACATATGATTTGGTATGGTCCCAAATCAGCAAAAGTTCAGATGCAGAGAAGGCAGAAAAATTGGTTAAAATATACCGATTGTGCAGAGCTGAAGAAGACTCAAACTGTTCGATTTATTCAAGAAGTCTATTAAATTTTGTTGCTGTTCGTTTTGTTTAATTAAAAAAGTTTACGCACAAGTGTTCTGCTTATCCTATTTTTTACTTAGTAGATTTTTTAAAAGGAACAGTAAAGAGTGGCTTTTTAGTAAGTTTTATTGTTTTTTTATGTGGGCTTTTTAAAAAAAAATCTGGCTGTTTTTTTGGGTTGCTTTTCTTTTGCAACAACCTTGCAAGGCATCAAAGGAACTGAAGGGTTATCAGATTGTTGCCCCTCGACTATTGAATGAGTTGTGTTACTGTACAAGTTCAAGCTGTGGTGTTGCGTATGTATGGAAGGACTTAATATTTTAGCACTGCTTTCCATCTTCCTATGCAGAGATAAGTACATCTTTGTACTATTTTAAAAATGTGAATTTGGAGCATTCATGTAGAGAAGGATCAATATTGTTTCAGATCTTAGGGTCTAGAAAAGATACTTCAAAGATCTTTTTCCATATTTGGCACAGGCCTATTATCAGAAATATGCAGAAATATCCAACATTGCATTGTCAGCAGTATTCTCAAACTTGTTTTCTGAAATTTGAAGAAGTGTGGGTGTGCCATCTATCTTCTATCCATATCTGATGCAGATGGCACCTTGGAAGTTTTGTTCATTTATCACATACCCAATAGCTTTAATTGGTGTTGCTAAGAGTTAAGAAGATGACTCTTTCTCAATTGCTTCTTTTGCATGTTCTTCCTGAGGGTTCAGTTCTTCAATTAATTCGTCACGGTATTTGTGTTAAATGTTGTGTTCATGAGTTATCTTATTTTGCTTTGGATGGTTCTGGTATGTTGATGTTCCCTAGTAATGTAGGCAAGTGTTTGGTTTTAAATTAGGCATGTTAGTTTTGAAGTGATCAGGGTAGAGTTCTCAAATCCTAACCGAGCAGATTCTTGTGGATTTGGTAGATCTAGCCTGCATTTTCATCCTGTGTTTTTGAAAAATTAATCTGTGGCTAGTTGTAACTACTCGTTTTTCACAATGAGGATGGTTTTTTGAGTGTAGACTAGAAGACTGGTCGATCTGTTTAGGCCCTTGAACAGCTCTCTAGTGCAATCGGCAGAGGAGCTATGGCGTTGGTAAAGCAAACGAAAACTGCAGGTTTTAGGCTGAAGTCTAGGTACGATATATTCAATGGCCGGCTCTCAAAGTGTTAAATTCTGTGCACATGAAATGCACAACTGGTAATAAAATGGTATGGTACACACTTTGCCTCTTACACTGAGACTGAGTTACCACACTAAACTAAAGAAATGCCTAAAAACACAATCAACATTATAAAGTCAAAGGTCTAATTTTAACAAGCTGTTGCACATGAATAGGTGTAGTATAATATGGAAGTCTGCTGCTGAATATCATAAAGGTAGTACGGTACTTAAACAGTAATGAAGCACTAGCATTTTTGGTAGTACATTCCAATTTTTTAAGAAGCACTGGCTAAGTAGCTAACCAAGATCACCTGATTCAGTGTATGGTTAGCACTTATTAACAAGATTTCCTTATATAAGAGTGGGTGAACAAGTAGTAATAGAGTGATCTCTGCACTACACTAGTGTTTTATAGGTTTTGATGTTATATATGGTATTAGGGTTAAAGTTTTAGGTGTAAGGTTTAGACTTTACCATGGTTAGCGATGTAACTGCTTTGCTTGCATAGCCCTAATTGGCTGTCTAGCGGTTTACTTGGTGTAGTTGTAGTCGGCTCCTGGCCACTGCCTTTAAAAATTTACACTTATGTTTTTTTCTCATATTATTTTCAGAAAAAAATTTGATACAGTTGATGATGGTGCTTTAAAATGCAATTTTCAATCACAGTGATTAGTTTGAAATACATTGGTCCACTGCACATGGAAAAAAATCACCCTATGTGGGATTTTAGGAAGATTACCTGACAGATAGCAGTTGGTAATATAAACCATTTAGTATGGAAAAACGTTTTTAGTCACAGCCAATGCATAAGATATATGATTTTATTAGATAAAACAAAATAGACAGTCATCATATCAGGCCATTGGCTTGCTTTCATTGACATATTGTAATAAACCATTACACCAACAAAAATTGTTAGCACATGAGTTAGAAAAACGTGGTAATCAAATGGGTAAGAAAAATGAGTACTAGTAGCAGTAAAGTTACAAAATACAAAGCAGTGATTCAATGAGGATGTGGGCAACAGAAAGATTTACAGCAAAAGCAATAGTAAACAATATAGGCATAGATCAACAGTGCACAACCTGCGGCTGTCCACATGTAATTTAAAACATAAAATTTGGTGGCTGTGCTAGCGTATATTGATGCAAAACAAACACAAGGCAAGAATATCAGTCGACACAATGTATAACAATGTGGATGGTGATGTCACAAAGAGTTACAGAATGAATACGCAATTTACGTTTGAATGTGTTCTGTGTTGGTTGGCACTTGGCATTAACGACTAATCATATTCACAGCAGTAAGTGTGCGTTGTGCGCGTTGTAGACTGTAGCACTAACAGTTATGATAAAATGATAGATCAAAGTTAACGCCTAATTTAAGCTTGTTGTTATAGCAACCAGGTTTCCAAGACCGTTAGGTTTTTTTGGATAGAATGTCCATATTTATTCTGCTTTAAATAACTAATTTCAGTTGTATGCTGTTTATTACAGCACTAGCCTATCGTAAACCGTATAAAACTTGTAAACATTGCTTCGTGTCGCTAAAACGGAAAGGAACAGTGGCAGAAGAGAAAAGGGTATTTAATTCCAAATGGGAGATAGATTACTTCATGATCGAGACAGCAGAACATACCATGGTGTGTCTAATATGCAGTCAAGTTATGAAAACTGTGAAAGGAGATAATGCAAAGCAGCATTTTTATTGTCATATGTCAGACGCTCGTGCGAAATCGAAAGGCGAGTCAAGGAAGAGTTGTGTAGAAAATTTGAAAAAAAGTGTATGAAAGCAGACAACTTGCCTCTCTACATACATTAAGTGTAATAATAATCACTGCGAAGCTTTGTATAGAGTTGCATATCATCTTGGTGTAGCGGGGGAAGCCTTATTCCGATGGGGAACTTGTTAAGCAAAGCCTGATAGACATAGTTAAGTGCATTCATCCTGGTAAAGAAACTGACAATTCATCAATTGCTCTCTTGTGCATTACGATACGCCGGCAAGATGATACTGCAAAGAAGTTAGCCCTCTCTCTACAGACAAAGGTGAACAAGGAAGCAAGTTTATTTTCTCTGGCTGTTGATGAATCAACGACTCAGCGCAACTACCAGTCATCATTCGTTTTCTATCTTCAAGCTTTGAGTTGTGTGAAGATCTTCTTTCCATGGAAACACTCGCTACACACACCCGTGGAGAAGACATTTTTATTGCAGTTAAGGATACTTGCATGCGCAAGGGATTAGATCTGAAAAATCTTCGTGGCATTTGCACAGATGGTGCACCTGCCATGATGGGCAACACGCAAAGTTTTGTGGCAAGATTTTCAGAATACGTAGCAAAGGAATGTGATAATAAGCAGCTCATCAACCTTGCATAATTCACTAGGAAGCATTGTGTGCCAAATCTGTTGCTTTAAGTGGCATTTTGAAGGGCGTGAATTGCATCATCTTGTTCATTTGTGCAAATGCTCTTCATCACTGGCAATTTCGAGAACTTTTGCAATTGAGTGAAATGTCTGTTGAGGACATTCCATATCACACTGTAGTTCGTTGGTTGTCTCAGGGAGAAATGTCTTGTTGAGTTCTGCAGTTGCGCAAGGAAGTAGTAGAATACTATTCCATAAAAGCAAGGAGTGCCCCTTAATAAACAAGGACTTCCTAACATCTCTGGGATTTCTGGTGGATTTTCTGACCCATGTTAACAATCTGAATCAATGTCTGCAAGGAAAAGCAATAACGTTTGTCTCATGTACAAAAAAGTACAGGATGTCTATGACAATTGTCATCTTCTCAAAAGTCATGACAGCTCTTATTGACAACATAGAAATACAGGTTGATGATATGCCAGTCGTCCTATTTTCTAGTGTTTTTGATGCGGTGTTGCAAGATTTCGCCGATCGTTTTCAAGATTTTGAGAGGATTTCAGCAACCTTAAGACTCGCTGCTTTTCCACATCTAGTGGAAACCGAAAGTGCTCCATTGCATCCTCAAATGGAACTGCTGGAGCTGAAGAAGTTTAAAGACGAAGAAAATCTGCTGGTGGACACGTGGAAGAGTGCAGTTCAATATCCATTGCTACAAGAATTGGCAAGAAAAACTCATTCTTTTTGGAAACATTTATGTGTGCGAAGCAGCGTTTTCAAGAATGAAGTACCTGAAGAACAAGTACCGAACCTGATTGTTAGACAGCAATCTGGAGTCTGAACTAAGGCTGATGGTATCCAGCAAGTTGCCAGACTTATCTGCCATCAAGCAAGATCAAGGGACTCATTAATTGCTATGATGTTTTGCAAACTTTTCTTTTAATAATTATGTTAAATGTTTGACATTTTATTATACTTTTAGGCATAAATAAATGACATATATCAGATAAAACCTATTCTTTATTTAAACAAACCTCATAAATATAACTTGAACTCATTGGTGGCCGTACTTCATATAAATAAAAGTAATGCAGCCGGCAATAGGAAAAAGGTTGTACACCCCTGGCATAGCAATATGATTTATTACAGCTATCCTTATTAAGGAACAGCATCCAGGGGTCTGTTTGGCTGTCATGACAGGCCCCTTGTACTGTAGGCACTCAGCGTCAATTCTGATGAAATATGCTGTCTGAGAGCAAAGAGCAATTATGAAGATAGCATTACTTAATGCGCGACTCATTACAAACACTGATAAAGCCATTACTTCACTGCGGTGAAGAATGGTACATTGTTCCTAGGTCACTGAAACAGTCAACCACCACAGCACATACCCTGGTATGTTTGTTGGCAGTCATCTGCTTACTGCATGAGAACTTGTGAGCATATGTTACGTCTTGAGCAGTTTATCGGGATGATTGCACAGCAGTCTGGATATTATGCACTACTTGATTTAGTCCGGAGTATGTTGTTTCACAAGGAACAGGACAGAGAATTTGTGTTAATCATGAATGAAGTAGCAATTGGGTTCCCACCACTCCGTGCAGGACAATAGGGTAGCGGCTTCTGTGAGCAAATATTCCTGATACATCGGTGGAATTCTGCCAATATTAAACATTGCCATATTAATGCATCAGTTGCACTCTGTAGTAGGTACCGATCGCATTGTTGAAACACAAGGGAATATTTCCAGGTTATGTGTTTTTGTCAAAGTATGTTTGTTACATCCTGCTTTTTTTTCACTGAAACATTCCTGTCTTTTTTTGCCGAGACATTTCGGTCATTTGTCTCACAGTTGTATTAAAACTTGCCATAACAGTGTTTTTAGCCTACATTTTCAAACATTCTGACCGAAATGACTAAATTTTTTTTGGTCATTTAAAAAACGTTTAAGTCTTTTAACCAAAAAAAATCTAGATTACATCACAATCGCTTTGTGGTCCTGCGGACGTGGTGTTGAAACGATACGTAGCATTTTGAACAATCAGCCATGCAGCAACAGACACTCTGTTTATCCAAGCATACACTTACTGTATTCTATTTGAATAAGGACTAAGGATGCATAATTTTACGTGAAATCGATTTCCTATCAAAAATTTGCTGATTGATTCCTTGATTACACCCATCGTGGAAAGTACATACTTGAATAAAGATATGTGCAAGTTTGAATCATCGTAAAAGATGAAAGCAGATGGCAGTTGACTGATTCCTCGAAAGCATACAGAAACACTAGTGCTTTTAAGTGTACCCTTACCGTGTCTACTCGATGGTAAGCCGCCCTTGATTATAAGCAGCACGAAATGGTGTTAATAAATAAATCTTAGCTGCACTTGAACTTAGATAGTGTTTTCAATTTGGGGCAAAATTTTAAAACCTGGGTTTCATGTAGCTGAGAAAAAAAAAGGGAAAACCCAGGTTTTTTTGGGTTTTGAAATGAATGCGATTTTGTGCGATCAAAACTCAATATCATTGTGAAATTACTACTGTTGGTCAGTGCATAGTAAATTAGCAAATTATTGATTAGGGTAAGCACAGTTATTTACTACTTATAAAATACTGATGAAAGACGATCAAAACACACTCTTATCATTCAGTCTGTTTCTGAGTTTTGTGACAAATAGTCCCGTGGCTTAAACAACCCTCTCTGGTTACACTGATTTGGGCTTGATTGTAATTAAGGCATGGCACAGTTTTTCAAGGTTATTTGATTCTTTGTAGCCTCAAAAAGACTCATTTCCTTTGTCTCAATTTGTGATCAGATCTCTTCCTGTGATGGAATAGTTTTGTGGTCTTCACTCTCAAGGATTACATGGATTCTGTGCTTTGATTTCAAATTGTTGATTAAAATTTCAGTGCTTGAAATTCCTCCTTTTGTATAACGAAAACAAATTATAATTTGATGTTTGTTGAACCTTAGTGTATAAGAAATGGCTCTAAGCTTCTGATTTTCTTTGATTACTAACGTCTTTTAAACTGAATGTGCATGATTGAAGATCTAGTTAAAGTCACTTCTAAAGGAAAGCCAAATATTTTGTTAAAAGTTATTGCAAACTGAAAAGGAACAAATTGATTTTGCAAAGAATAACAGCTTTATGTGAACTAACACATAACAGCTTCTAAATGAACTAACTAGTAACTACGAAACTACGGCACACCTTTGAAAAACTACCTCACGTGGTAGTTATTGAATTAGGTTAGCGAAAAGACTAAAGGTCCTGTTGACACCTATTATGTACAAAATGATGTCACGATTTGTTTAAATAGGTCAATTGAATGAAAATATAAATGGACCAACAACAAACATCCAGTGGTCACCGAGCAAACCCCACACTTTGTGCCTCATGGTAATAGTTGAAAGTTCAAACGTGCTAATTTGGCTGTTACACGTGCCACTCTGCAACTTCAGTGTTATCACAATTCCTGATGTTTAAATGCAACAGCAATTCCATGTTTTTTTAAATATCTGGATTTGGTGATTGGAAAAAAACTGGGTTTCGGGTAGTAGAAAATAGCTTAAAGACCCGGGTTTTGGGTTCGGGAAAACCTGGGCTGGAAACACTAAACATAGGTTACGTAAGCATCTGAAATACTTCTGCGTACAAGCATGTTTCATGTTAATTTGTAACCCAGTTAGTGATGTTTCATCACTACAACTGCCTTCTGTTCGTAATGCTTCCTGTGACAGAGTGTGCATATGATTCTGAAGAGAATAAATTGCGTAAAAAGAGTTTTGTCGACGAAATGTAGCCACAGAAAGACTGAGCGTCATCTATGCCCTTCGATAAGGTAAAGAAATAAAAAAATGTAAGCCACCCTTGATTATAAGCCACATGAAATGATGAAAAAAATCCTCATAAGCCGTGGCTTACAATCAACTAAATGTGGTATAAACTTGATGCTGACATCGCCTGCAGGAGCTCTTTATATCAAGATTAAGATCAGGGTTTTTAACACTTTGGCGTCTGCTAGGATTCGGGGATTTTTGGATAAAAAATGCCTAAACGCATGTGGCTTTGCGCGGGAATTTCTACGGTCTGGTGTGCTCTACAGACCTGGTAAAAGTCTTAAAAGATGCGGCAAGTCTTCTAGTCTGCAGTTGAAAAAAATTTATTTGTTTGGGGGATGCGGGTTTTTTGTGAGTGACGTCATAAGTGGAGGACTTCTAGGCCACCTTGGCCCACTTTGCCTAGCCCTGGGCGCCAACCGTTAGGTGATAGTATTTCGCTCCAGTTTTTACTGGAAACTAGGCTACAATTTGAGTCTTTTGATACTTTGGATGACCTACTGGGGTTTCGGGTTCAAAAGTTGTGATGTAAGTTAAGTAAAAATATTTGACTAATTAGATAATTAATTTGTTTATTTTAGATCATAACTTTTGAACCAGACATGCTAGAAAGTCGATAAAAGGCTCAAAAGACTCAGACTCGAGCCTAGTTTCCAATGAAAACTTCAGCGAAACACTTTGGTCTAGCGGTTGGGCCCTAGGCCAGGAAACATGAGCCAAAATGACCCTAAAACTACTTCACTTATGATGTCAGTCATTAGCAACCCCCAACCAAAAAAATTTTGAGTACAATCTACTAGACTGGCCGATCCGTTTGAGCCCTTGAACAGCTCTCTAGCGCAATCGGCGGAGGAGCTAGGGCGTTGGTAAGGCAACCGAAAACTGCTGTT
>JGI24159J19872_10011555_pt1 | contig 11566 bp, 6 predicted proteins | sample Ectturendosymbi4_FD_19872 | JGI IMG/M metagenome (IMG submission 19872) | reverse complement strand
AATGGGTTTGTTTTCTTTCTGAGGATGTTTCAAGACAAATGTAATGGCGATTGTAATCGTGATTACTTACAATGTAATCGTAATCGATTACATTGTGATTTCGTTTAATCGTAATCGTAATCGAGCAAGTGGCAAGTAATCGTAATCGATTACATTTGTGCTATAATCGTGCTATAATCGCCCCATGTCTGGCCGATACACCGTTAAGTGTTAACATCCTGACGCGACATTATACTTATCCGGCGTCATACGTCTCAACACATACACGACTTCTTCGTTTGAGCGAGCTCTTATTCACTTCCAGGCCGCTCTGGATCTCGGGGCAGGTGTTGAGCAGCCATTCGATTGGCTCACTATCCAGAACCGTCAAACCATGCTTTCCACGTTGAGGTCGTTGGATTGGTTAGTGAAGGACAACATGGTCAACGGCGTGTTCGTCTGCGCCGCACTCACAAATCGCAGAAGGGCCATACATACCCCATTTGTGTAAGCATCAGGAGCGGAAGCGTCCGACCCAGTGCGGAAGCGATTAAGCCGGACACATCCTGTTCTTGGCAGGGTCATTCCAGAAGAGATAGTGCCGATTTCGGCGATGAAAGTACGGAGTCTCGTAGTGCTCTCCAACGCCGCACTTCTGTTGTTTTCGTCAGATGAACTGATGAGTCATTTTGCTGCGGGTACAAATGGGTGTTTCTATTTCAGATGCCGTGCGTTTCCACCCGGTGAAAGTGTGAGAGCTGAGTGGAGCAAACGTTCAGGCTCCATGCACAACTAAGTAACATCAACTAGAATCCCAAGCTTTCAAGCCTGTCGATGTCAGCTGTCACATGGACAGGGACAGAAACTAATTAGAGTAAATGACCGTTCTTTCGAACCATCCTTTGATCAAAATCATAGATTCGCAGTGAGTGTAAATTTTTCACACCTCCTCGGATGACACGTGTTTGCAATGGCTTTTTGTTTGTCAGGCTAAGAAGACGAGTTAGCGAACATGAAAATGAGCAAGTATGTAAAATATGTGGAAATATGGAACATTCTTTCCATCAGGGAAACTCTCAGAACAGGAAGAAAAGCAACTTTTTCATGTTCGAATAAACACGTGAATTCACTTTCTGGTAACATCAGTGATTGCTTTCCTGAACCTAAGTTTCTCAGCGCATCTGCTTGATTCCATGCGAACTATTCATATTCAAATCGAGATGAGCGCGAAAGTGACGGCGTTGATCAAATAAAGGAAATACTAGAGAGGTTTGGTTCCGTCGTAGGAGAAGCTTACAAAGTGTTAAATGATTGGCCAAGTTTTGTGGGGCACATGGCTACCACAGCTCTGAAAGATTGCAAAGATCCTGTTAACTTATGGTCCATTGTATGTAGGGACCCTTCCTTTCACACAAGATTTCCGGAAACTCGAATAGATTGCTCTTCAGTCCTAAATTTTAAACACTCGGTCCTAGCCCAACCGTAGCCAAAAACATTTTTAAATTTCAAAGTCCAAGTCCAGATGAAGCCCATACAACAAAATACAGCTTGTTAACAACAAAAATTACGCAATTCGTTTCCATTGACTCAGTCCAAATCGGGCCCTGATCCTAAATTTATAATATTATTCACAGTCCGGATCCACTCCAAATCCAAAGAAAATCGTTATAGTCCGTATACAGTCCAATCCAAGTCCATGCAGGCCAACGTTTATCTCTACTGACGGCACCTCTACGTACAGCAGTGGTTCCCAAACTTTTCAAGACACGGACTATTTTCGGACGAGAAAATGGCCTACTGTAAATTTTAGCGGACGCAACGGAGACTACTTGAATTATAAAAAAAAGTGTTCTGCCCTCATATCGCCACAAAAAGCACCAATTTAAGGAATGCATAAGGGACGGCATTTGGTATAATGAAAAACAGATAAAACCTATTTTAAAACTGTGATAAGATCTTCTTAAATTTCTTTCGATGTCAGTTTCCTTGGTGGAGAAGACAATGAATAAATAGAATGCTTTTGCTTTCCTTTTTCACAAAATCCTAAAGCCTTTTTTGGATCCAATCATGGCAGCAACGCCATTTGCACAAACAGCTACGCAATCAATCTACGAAAGCTGATGTCCTTTATGAAGGAATCTGCTTAAACATTCCTTCTCCTGTGGCATGTTTGGAAAATGGACGACAAAAGAGAAATTGTTCCACGTAGTCCTCAGTCGCGCAGTATCGCATGAACACCACGAGCATGAGCTGTCTTTGGCGTAGCCAGGAGGGGGACAGAGGGCCATGGCGCTTCTCCAAAATTTTGACATATCAGTCATTTTCTTCTTTGAGAAGCGGGGTCCCAAACAAAATATTGTTGCTCTCCTGAAGTCAAAGATTTACCCCCTCCAAAGTTTTTGCCCACCAAAAAAATTTTAGACTGGCTACGCCACTGCGAGTTGTGCATCATTTCCTAAATCTATTGTATCGTCCAACTGCAGCCTATAATTTAATCTTCGTTTCGCAGCAGCAATAATTTGTTGCAGAAAATTGACAGAGAGTCCATGGATGCGTCGCTTGATGGTGTTGTTAGGCAAAAGAACCATAGCAGCTACGGCATCACTGTACATTATCATGGCTTTTTTCACGGCTGCTGGCTTAACCAAGCTCTCTACGCTGTATTAGGTGCTTTTGCTCTTGCAAATGCTCAAGCAACAGAAAAACAAGCACGCACTGTTTTACTACTCCAAGATTACATGGACGATTGTTACGAATTCCCATCACCAGATGTTCTTTCTCTTTTAAAATCTCATGGTTTTTGTCAAGGTATTGTGCATGTTTTGACACGAGATGCCGATGTAGTTAAGCTTCTTGAGAGAGCTGTGAGCTAAGACTTCTAAGCAAAACACGGACGGTGGTCATATATCACTTTTTACCTCGACTGAAGTAAATCCAAGTTTCAAGTAGTTGTCGTCATACGAAAACATCTGCTTTCGTTTAGCCGCGATAAACTCTGACGGGAAAAAATTAACTGCAGTAAAGATAACAAATTTACATTTAAGCTACTGAATACACTGTATCAAAAAGTATGAATGCCATGTGGAAAATTTTCACGCGGGCTGGGTGCATGATTACAAACCAAGCGAACATGTGCGCAACGAACGCTGTACCGCCTGTAAGAAGAAAAACTTCCATTGTATGAAGTTGATAAAATTATGATTGTTTGAGGGCATGAAAGCAAACTTGTTTTCTCATAGTTAAATGTGCTTGCGGACTCACCTAGAGAGTCTTGCGCGGACTCGAGATTAGGAAGCACCAGTGTACAGCGTGGCCATTGAGAGGTTTTCCATTCCTCAATTGGATCAAAAGGTCTCATCTTAACAGGCTTTCAAATGAAATTCCTCCCTTTCTTTTCAATAATTTATCAATCATGAATTGGTTGGTGGTGTCGAAGTTCAACTAGTCGCGCAGAAGTGATTGGGAATTAAGCATAGAGCATCAAACTGTATCAAAGCGCGGCATAAAGAACCTGCGCACTCTAGAATTGCGACGAACCGAGTGGGAAAAAAATGTAGGGGCACCGTTCGTTAAAAAAAATTAAATCGGACACATTTAGCACAATAACTGTCGATTTAACCAAATCTGTCTGATTTAGCACTTTTTGTGCCAAATGTGCCGATATAATTTTTTTACGAATGGCCCCCCTGCAAACTGCCGTGCCTGCTGACGTACAGAGCATTGGTGCAGTGACAGTAATAGCGAAGATGATTCCGAAGACCTTGCATCTTTGGACAGATATGGTCAATTAGACTTGGAGAGTATGGACATTGAAACATTTGATTTATGAAATTATCTTCATTTTGTTTGCCAAACGTGAATGCCGAATTCAAATATTTTAAGCATATTTGAACGGAAACTTGCGTTTGCGTTTATTATGAAAATCATTTAAAAGTGTAAGACATAGAAGAGGAAACCGTATTGACTCCCTAAAGCTCCACCACGACACCTTTCGAAAAATCTTCAAAAGTACCGCCTAAGTTGTTCGGTGAAAGTCTCATCTTTTTGGCACTTGCTGCGGTTCCACACTTTGCCTCCACTATTTATCTTCGGTCAACTGCCATAAATGGCAATGTATTTGCTCTAAGCATCGGCCATGCTGCCTTTAATCTTTAAACTACGTATGCCCCGATGCTACGTTTTGTTAAGCTCCCTGCTCATTTCAGACAGGCATTTACAGGTTAGAGCAGAAGAGATGTTAAACTTAAGTCTCTGAAGGAAATCAGCAACGTTATCCAGGTGGCGGTTCATATTGCTTATAGTCATTTATAGTCATTAAATGTATTTGATTACAGAAACATGAATTTAGGTATTTTTTCTTTTAGCGCATGATGCCAATGCATTGACGACGATTGAAAGAAACAAAGTGGAATATATCAGAGACCTTACCAAATCTGATGGATTTTTAGTTTTGTAGACTATAGATATTTATATGGTAATCAGCATTAGCAGTTATCCATTATTTTTTTTGTTATTAACAGCGGCTTAGTGTGAAAGGTAGCAGTGGATGCACGTTGTATAAAGGCAAAGGCGTAACTTGCTTTAGTCAACATATTCAGAATGCATCTTGTTGCAAATTCATAAAAATGACAACAAACGCAACCATATTTTGATGCCACATGGAAGCGGAAGCGACGTCCCTTCAACAAAAGTGGACAGATGACGTTTCCTGCGTTTTCCTAAGTAATGGATCCAGACCAGGCATTTGAGTTGGGGGTCATATAGGGGGGCGCCGAAAAGGTCTTCACTTGTTTAAATACTAGTTCTCTGTAAAAATTGTTGAGTATTACACAACAGTGTTAGCCAAGAAAGTGGGTTTGGCCAAGAAACAACTAGTGTTCATATTTTTGTAGGCCAAGAAAGTGGCTACTTTTTTGGTTGGTTGAACTTGAGATTTCTCAGGGAATCACCACAGTTTGAGCTCCTTATACCATTAATTCACAAAACGTTTGAAGCGGGTCCAAAACGATGAGCCCCAAATTTTTTACAAGCTATATAGTAACTAAGAACTGNGTTGGTGTCCAGAACAATCTCTTATATCTACAATATCTACAAAAAGTGTTAAAAGATATACCGTAGCCNAAAGGGGGCTGCACGCTAGAGTTTGACACTGTTCTGGCTACCCGTAGATAAAAACAATGTTTGAATTGTATTGCCAACCTGCTTAGAAGTAAAACAGTTATTCTTATACAGTACTATAGCAATGACAACTCAAGTTTAAAGACAGGAGTCTATTAAATAGCTAAAGGACCTTCACGTTTCCAAACGAAGCATGTGCAGTTACATGTACATGGAAAGAATATTTAATGCTGAAGCGATAATTCAAAAAAATGAATGGCATTTTCTATCCTTTTTCAGTAGCTTTGCTGGTAGTCGTTAAAAACCTACTCATAATCGCATGACAGGTTCACACTGTGCCTAACTGGATGCCATAAAGGTAGAATTTCAATCAAATGTTGAAATCTATGTTACATGCTTGAAAATGGACTGCCGCTCTGATGAAAAAACATCAATCCCACTAGTTCAGGTTATGCANTAAATTTTTTTTTAATTTTGGTGATGGCAATTGACGGCAGGCCGAAGCCTGAAATTTGTTTCTTGTGGNGGCTGTTGAGGTGAACGCTCTTGACCAAAANCGCTACGGCAATTCAGTCAGTGGCTGTGGGTCGAACACCCAGCCTTCCGGTGGAGAGATAAACACTCTACCTCCGAGCTAACGAAAACACTACAGTCGAGCCTTAGATCCATGGATGAGGCCATACCCAGTAAAAGCTATGAAGATCCACAACATTCCAACATTAGTAAACAAGCATATGTGTTTGCTGTTTTGTAGGGCGTACCTTTAATTCGGTTCAACTTCCCGACGCATCGGGTTAGTTGAACCACAAATGTGGTGTTTTACTTTTTCAATTTCTTTAAAGAATACAAAAGACTAATTCAGGAAATGCGTTAAAAAACTATTTCAGGAAATGCGTTAAACAATCAAATGCCCCAATTTTACGTTTCTAGTGCATGAACGTATGCAGCAATGCTAAAAAATGTGAAAAATGGTTCAACAAATCACGTTCTCTCCTAAACAATGTTTTAGCTCACGCAAACGGCGCAGGACCGTAGCTCTTATATTGCCACGCGGCCCACAAGAGATAGTGTTGCGCGACCCAATAAAAAGTGTTACACGGCCCACCATTGGGCCGAACCTCACAGTTTGCTTTGCCGACCTCTACCCTAAACCATTGATCATAAGGTAGGTTACACCGGTGGTGAAAAAGTTGGGAGTGCAGAGAGTGCAAGCGCACTCCCAAGAGTTTTGACTTGTCAAAAATTTGGGCAAACTCTCACAAAAATTGAGCGAAAAGGTTTAGACATTGCTAATGAAAATATAATTCGTTTTTATTGAGTGTATAAATGAAAGTTTATTATGTCATAGAACACAGATATAAACATATAATATCAGCAAGCTGTCTCTAGCAACTTCGTGTTTCAATATGTGAGAGTTGATGAGTAGCTGACTCACTTAAAAGATTGGGCAAAAGGGAATTTCATTTAAGTGTTTTCTTAATTGTACTCGGAAGGAGGGGAAGCGAATATGCTACAGGCATCTATTTCATATTATAGTCCATACCAGACAAGTACAGGAAAGTTGTGTTTTTAATTTTAAGTAAGCTACTTTGCATGAACACCTATTGCCATACAGTTTGTTGCATGTTGTCTACATGACCTCAGCTAGGTGTTAGATTTCTTGCTGACAGCAACAGCTGGAATGGAAATGGAACGCCAAACCTCAGAACTGTGAGGCAGATACTGAGAGTGCTGAGCCAAGACTTCTGACATTGATTTTGCACAGCCTAGCATACTTACTTATGTTGGACTATTATGAACCAAATTTCAAGTTCCAAATTTTTTATTTTCAAGTCTATCGCAACATGGTAGTTTAAGAATAGAGAATGTAGGCTACCAACAGCTGCAGAACATCGGTAGGGAGACAGTCTGTCGCATAAATGTTTGGGGTATTTGGGAAAAATATCCTTTTTCTACCCCTAAAAATTGCCTGCTGATACACCTACACGTTACAACCTTGACTATAGTATGTTGCTGGGGGCGCACAGGTTGAGATGGTCACAAACAGCAAGTACAGAAATCTACCAGTGCAGGTTTTTCGCATGAACAGCCAATATATTTTCCCTCACGCCGGACAGGTGTAGAAGCAGACAATTTTTGGGGTTTCAAAGGATAACATGCCCAAATTTCCCCAAATGACCTGTAAAACTTTTATGCGATAAACGTTTTCCCTACGAATTTGCTGTAGTTGTTGGTACATTACATTTTCATCTTCCATGTTGCCATATAGACTTGAAAACAGAAAATTCGTTATTTGAAACTTGGTTCTTATAACAGCTCAGTGATTCCATTAAGACTTAGTGGTAGCTAACATCAGCCTGCGTTTGCACGATTATAGGGAACTGGTATTCTGTCTTCGTACAGTATTTACAGCCGTTTTTCGTTATGTTGCTTATCGTTTGCGAGTTTCTACTTGTGATTTCTTACTCATTTGGCTGTTAACCACATTCTACAATGACGTCCAGAAAACATAGGTCGCAAATATAGCCTTGCAAAATGAGTTCCATTGATAATGAACAAACTGCTCGTCAGAATGTCATGTTACATACTCCCAACCATCCAGAACGGGGTTGGAACCAGAAAAATTCCGAGAGGCGGTTCAAAACCTAATAGATCTGGTTCTTGACTATCATAAAAATGTAGGCAAGCGACAAGCTTATCCCGATGTCAAACCAGGTAATAGTTTCCATAGGTTTTATAAACAAGCCTCGCTTTATGTTTGCATAGATATTTAAGTTTTCACCAATGCAAGCAACTTCGGCATTTGTCAGGGAGGATTTGACGTTCCATGTGTCGTTTCATGAGTTTTCAGACAGTTTCACTATTCTTGCCAGTTTTGCGTGACAAGCAAATAAATCAAGAATTTGCTTTTCCACGACTCTAATTCGTTTTTATTTCCGTTTCTATCTGATTATTACCTTGTAAACCAAACAAACATGACCACCCTTGAAACAGTGATACAGCCATGGTTACAAAGAGAAATTCCAAAGCAAAAACCTTCGATTAAAAAAAAATGAAACCAAAACTTGTTATATTGCTTGACTGATACCATTTTATCCTAAAATGGATCGATCGCAATTCGTGACGTTTCGCGTCTTTAGTTCACTGTTTCTGCACTTCGCCAGGAGATGTACAGTACTTCGTATCAAAAAGCATTTCTTTCAAACAAGGTTTGTAATACCTCAAACACAGGGTAAGAAAAGCAAATAAACTATTAACCATTATTTAGTTGGAAATGCACAGTAGATAAAAAATGTAACATTGCGGTATGCTGAACTTCAACAAAATAAATATATTTCTTTCAGGTCGTGGTGTCAAATTACCTAGATCATTCATTTTGATATTGTAAAGAATTTTGTACCGCTAAATGTCATGTTAAAAAGTTCCATGCAAAAATTAATCCTTACACCAATACCTTAAAGGTTCTGGACTGCTGGTTCTCATGTAAAAATTGTTACATGAAATGTAATTTTTGCATTATTGCATAAAACTTTTTCACACATTTGCCGTATCGAAGCATATGTATGTGTGTAACACAGTCACACAATTTTTCAAATATCTATTGCACTTGAAATTAAAGCCAAACCTTCACCATTTCAGATGTTTTTTGCTGTGTTGTTAGTCCAAAACGACAGCTGTCTTTGTATGATTTTTTGATCCGGCCCAATAGGTTAATTAATCTATGCTATCCTATTGAAGAAGGCCATCATTGTGCTTACGTTGGTTCATATCGCCTTGTTCTCTAAAGTCTAAAAGTCATATCGCCTTGTTCTCTAAAGTTCTCTAAAGTCTGTGTTCTCTAAAGTCTAAAAAATTTAAATCTTTGCAGGTTTTTTGAAGCCCTTCATTCCAGAAACAGCCCCAGAGTACCCAGAAGAATGGTCAGATGTGTTTGCTGTGTTGCAGTTGCATCGCCTTGAACTACTGAGGCAAGTACAAGCGAAAGATGGCAATTCGGGGCATCAACTAACAGGAAAGCAACCAGCAGCAATAGAGCTCCCTCACTGAGTTCACTCTACAACTACTAGGTTGCACTATCATTATAAGGGGATAAGTGAATTACGATAATTCGCTTGTGGTGACTATCACAGTGACTTGTTACTCATGGGCACCATCTAGCGGTGACCATTTATTTACAGTGTGGCGCCAACTTCTGGCCGCCACAGCTGACATAGAAAATGTTTTGATGAAGGGAATGACCCACTGGCTTTCAACAGGTTTTTTTGCATACTACCCCCTGGTCTTAAGCTACCCTGCAGTGTTGGCTGAAATTTTGTCCACAAGTCATACATGCCAAGGATTCACGTGGGTACGTGTCACTTCAATAACTGCTTAATATTCATTCATTCATTCATTCCTTTTTATATCCGTTATTCCTCTGAGGAGGGACGTGGGATCAGCAGCCTTGGATGGCTTTGAAATACATAATTTTTATTCAGCAACCTAAGATAGTTCTGCTGACTCCGCACCAAAACGGGACCAAGCAAGGTGGGAGATGAACTCACACAACTTGGTCTTTTCATCGACCTTCTCGCCGCTTTTTTTGAGAATAGCTACACATGCATCTCCACTGTATCTTGGGACCTTCTGGGGATATTGCCAAACCAACGTAGCTGATATTTTACTATTTGGAGTGGAAGTGGCTCGACATTCAGGTTATACGAATTTCACAACTGCGCACTATATCGCGAAGGTGAACTCTTCGCAAATCTCCTATCTCTGCCTCTTGTCTTTGAAATAGCATTCTTTCAGTCATTACCAAAAATTGATGACTATAAACGAAGATCGGAACAAGGACCGATTTAAAAACTGACGGCTTTGCCGTGTTTGAAAGCTTTTTAACAATAAACCACACGTAAAACTTCGTTAAATGGTTTATCAATCTGTGTATCAATCTCCTTATACTTTCCTTCACTCGTAAATACCAACCAAGGTACTTGAATTGCTCGACATGCTGCAGCGTATTACTGTTTACTTGCAGCACACACTAGTTTGGTTTTTGGTTAGACATAATACCTGTCTTTTTAGTACTGAATTTCATTTCCATTTGATGGCACACAGTAAAAAAACGATCAAGTGCTTGACGGAGATCCTTTTTGGAGGATGCAAGCAGAACTAAACTGTCCACAAACCCCAACGCCTGATCCTTCAGGAAGTGGCGTAACTAGAGGTTTGAGCCAGGGTGGGAAAACTTAGCTGCAGGAGACCCACTAGTCAACACTCACAAAAAGGGTTGAGAAATGATGGTGAATCCGTATTCGGATGTCCATACCAAAACCCGAAATCACAAGAAAACACTCCNAAAAACGCAGAAAAAAAACTTATTGAAAACCAACAGAAAACTTAATGCCAAGATATAAGTAAGTGGGTTTTTTTAATTTAGTTTGCCAGGGGGGCGGTCCGCGTACACCTGCCCCTTCGCCAGTTACGTCACTGCCTGCAGGTTCCAACAGTGACACCGCCGCCGTCTCGAATGTGACTGTCTACCCAATTCAAGCAGACCAAAAGTGGGCAAACTTTTCAGAGAAGGGGCCGCAAACTAATTTTATTTCTCAAACCTAGGGCCAAGCGAGTTTCAAAAGAAGCTTATATGCAAGTCATTACAGAACACTACTGGTTTATGCATAAACAAAAGGCAAAGAAACAACTGAGTAGACAAGTCAATATATTTGCGTTTGCAATGCAACACAGGTGGATAAACAACGGAAAAAACGCCACGTCTCTTCTTATTTTGCGATATTGAGTAAATTTTGAAAATATTTGACTGACTGGATGAAATGGCTTGCAAGGCCGGATGTGGCCAGGGGCAGTAGTTAGCCCACCACTGATATAAACAGAAGTGGGAACAGCACACACCCTTACCTGAGTTCGACACCTACTGTACGATGAATGGTTGTGTTTTAACTCCACCAAGACATACGCCAATTTATGAGCAAAAAAACATTGACTTGAAGGTTGTCAAAATCGTACATCCGCAGCACTCGTAACGACGAATGTTTTTTAAACCGAAATGTTAACCCATGAATGACCTATCAATAGTTAAGGTCGGGTAAACTAGATTCAAAACGTATTCTCTAATGTGTAATGGACATCATGACTCTAGATTTGTTACACCGTGTGGCAGAGGTTCAAGGCCAAATTTATAACAACGAGTAACAGGGGTTCTTTTAGATAATGTCAATTTTATCAAATAGAGTGGCAGAGATTCTCGGACAAAGCCAATTTTTGTCAAATGAGGTGACAGCGTTCCACTAGGATTGGGCAAGACAATAAATTGTCTTTTGACAATACCAATCCATGTGGCAAAGTGTGTGGCAGAATTCCACTAGGACCAGGTAAGACAATAAATTGTCTTTTGACAATACCAGTCCATGTGGCAGCGACTAATTTGGACAAGCCAAATTTATGGTTCTGAGTGTCATAAATTCAC
>JGI24159J19872_10011554_pt1 | contig 11566 bp, 6 predicted proteins | sample Ectturendosymbi4_FD_19872 | JGI IMG/M metagenome (IMG submission 19872) | reverse complement strand
CCCTTACGTACCCCCTTGAAAAAATATAAGCTGTAGCTTATCGAATAAATACAGCAAATATAATTGTGTATACCATGGAGTTGCTTCAAATAAGTTGAATTTTGTCACATTTTTGCAATAGTTTTTCTGAGATATTCTTTTGATGAAATTTTACAGTGAATTTTGGCCAAAATAATTAAGCTCAGATATTAGTGTCTGTTAGAAGCACTTGTGTTAGGATACAGTAAGCTTCATGTTTGTTGATGCTCAGTCATACTGTGTTTTTAACTTTAATCTTATTGAAATGCAGGTACAGTGGATCTGATTCTAAGGTATCAGAAGAGCAACAAAAGAAAAGAGCTTTAGAGATTTTAAATGAAGTCAGGCTCAAAGCTAAGCGGCAGAAACTTCAGAAATATACCACTGAATCCAAAAAAAAAAAGAAGACAAAGTCATCTACCAAAAAGTTGTCGGAATTATCTTCTGCTGAATCAAACTGCTCATTCCCAAGAGAAATTGCTGGTGACAGCCAGGATGTCAATTGTAACATCAATGAACATGATGCAGTTGTTGGCATCAACGCTTCCTCTGCTCATGTGCCAGCCTCTGATACCCACTTGATAATTGATGAGGATGATACTGCTCATTTGCAAAAGACTGACAATCAGCAAACATATGATCCTCTTGATCATTTTAAAAAAGGCATTCACAAAATTGGAAGTTTTACTGTACTTGGAGATTATGAAAATGTTGGACGAGCTAAGGTGTTTGCTTTGTGATTTGTTTTTCATAAAAAATTTATTGATCTCTTAAACATTTCAGAAGAGAAATTTGGAGTTACGCTTGTATATTAAATATGATGGGCAGATAAGCTATTTTCTCTGATTAATTTTATGTGCGGGTTGTGATAAATTTACATTGCTTGTTAATTGGCCTGAAAAGTAAGGCTTGTTTACATTGTTGTAACCAATGATATAGGTTTCCAGGAGACTTCCTGATTGGTTGTTGCATCCCACAGTGATCAAAGATGTTCTTCAAGGCTCTTCTCCTTATCTCGGGTCTCTGGAAGGACTTGACAATGTGTTGATTAATAATTTATTGGAACTTGGAATCAAATGTCTGTTTCCTGGTAGGTTGTTCAGTTCAGGACCCACTTGACTCACATGCAACTTTGTAACTGAAGTTGAAAGCAAGTGATGCAACCAGGGTGTCTCCCTGGAAAAGTCTTGTAAAGTATATGCCAAGTGCTTAGAAAAAAGATGCCGCAAAACAACTGAAACTAAGCTTGAGGTTACTTCATGTGTTTTTTTTCCTGGCCATAGCACAAATTTTTACACTCCAGCAAATTTTGTAGAAATTTTGGGAGTATGCCAAAGATGTCTACTCATGATTTGTCGACCTTGAAGACATTTGACCAGGTCCCTCGTAAAAAGCTTTGGAGTTTTTTGGGAGTATGGTGTTGAAANCTGCCTATGACTGGCTGTCAAGTCACTATGTGTATGCTCAGACGTTTGTGTGCGTGTAGTTAAATCACAACCTTTCACCCTGGGTGTTGGTATCTGACAAGGGTGTATATTTTCACCACTTCTCTCCGTAGTCCACATGATTCGGATAAACAGTCACAGTTGAGTCGACGAAAGTGTCACTTGTGGAACTGCAGTATCAACCATTTGCTTTTTGTGGAGGATTTGGTACTGCTGGCATTTTCTGAGCATGGTCTCCTTCAACATGCATTTGAGTGTTTTTTCAGCTGCATGTGATTCAGCGAAAATGAAAATTAGTGCTAGAAGGACCGAGGTATTATGTCTCTCCAGAAACCCAAGCTAGTGTGCGCTACAAGTGTTCTCAACCTACATTGCTGCAGGTTGAGAAATTCAAGTACCTTGGGTGGTACTGTATTAACAAGTGACGGAAGACAGAACAGGGTGATTGGTAAAGCAAACACAGTTCTACGTGAGCTTTATTGTTCTGCGGTCCCAAAACGGGATCTTTGAAACAAAGCAAAGCAGTCACTTTTTAAATGTACGTTTTGCAGTCATTAAAATGTATATATGTAACTTTAACTGCAAAACGAAGAATCAATGGCTGTGTCATGACGCAACTATACAGTGTTGGTTATAAAATGAATTTTATAGTCAAATGTTTATTCAGTGTGACACAAACGTCCCATTTCAACTGCTGGCAACTCTTTTTTATCAGGTCAGTAATCTCACCAGGGAATCGTGTAAAGCTAATTTTAAGCTTGTTTCATTGGATGGAGTGACAATCTAAAATGCTCGTCTTGTTAAAAGCACAGTTCCATTTCTTCAACACGTACAAGTTGTTTAACCTAAGGTTTGCGATCTTTAGCAGCGAGCAAGTTACAGTCTTGCTGCGCAGTGTTTCTCATGTCCCATAAACATTTTGTCTGAGGATAGTGTTGATAAGGATGGTTGTTAGGTCTGAAGCCACTGCTGATAAGGATGGTTGCCTGCACAATTTTGCAATAACTGTATATGTACCCGTGCAGATCCAGATATTTCGATGTGACATTGCATGAACATTTCCTATGGCTAGAATATTTCATTACAGGCAGCTTGGCGTTTTTTGGCTTGTCGGCAGTTCATTAGGTCATTAAGCTGTACCTTTTTCTTGCAAAGGTTAGTTGCGAAAAACGGCGGCGATCCCAAGTTCTATATACATAAGAATGTGCAAAATTGACAGAACTGCATTCTTCCATTTCTCAATTATATCAACAAGAACGAAAATTTCCCTCGAAAAGTGGTCTTTCACGAGAAAGTAATTTCTTGATTCCACAAAATTTTCCGTGTTGGGTTTAATTGTTCCTTGATCAAACGCGAAGAAAAACTGGCTACAAATCCTTTGTGGAAATTTCCAGAGCTTTTGCATACCAAACTGTAGTGCAATTGCGCACACCGCGTGTTAAAAAAATTTTTACAGTTGTATGAATGAAAGGTTTCCATACTTGAAAACGCGATGTCATTTTCAGTGCAAGCGATTGTAATTCCCGCCATTCTCAAGGATCTTCGATATGGTGCTGGACCTGCGACTTACCGGCCCAACGACATATGTGTGAGCGCTCCTACTGGTAGCGGAAAGACACTGGCCTTTGTCATTCCCATAGTCCAGGTTTGTCAATGCGTTGAATCATCAGTTTGCTAAAGTGATTTTGAATGCATTGTAGTGCGTCAAGAAGTTGCCCTACAAAGTCGTGAAAATTTCCGAACAAAATCTTTTTACGGGATACCGTGTTGGTCTAACCTGAACGACTTTTTGAAGAAATTTTCAAGCCTACGTGGTTCCATTTTTTAAAGAATGCTGGTAATGAAGTTATAGTTTTTCGCGATACTCAAATTCCGGGAAGTTGCTCGAATTCTGAAGAGGAGTGGGATGTTGACTTGCAGATGGAGACCCTCAGATTCCCACATCTTGTAGTTCCTACATCTACCATTATAGCTAACAATTATTGCTGAGTCACACCGTCATCTTGGCTGTTATTTCGTGGGGTATACGTAATGCGCTTCTAAGTCTGTCACGACACAACTCTTACACTGCACCGGACTCTTGTTTGTAGTTTTAATTTTGTTGTTTTCGTACTGTCTTTCATACTCGTGACGGAAACCTTTGTTCCGGATTTATGGACTTCATTTAACTTAAACGGCCATTTTCAAGAGGATACAGTCTTGGGCCTTAGTGCCCGTTTTCATTTGGTTTGCTCCAAAGTTGTTTTAACTCCACTCATGGCCGTTGCATCATTTTCGTTTGCTTTAATTCATGACTGAATTGTAACTTGATTTACCGGCTTCACATGATTGTCTTGCAACACCAGGCTCTGTTGACGAGTGTTGTGCCTGCCGTCCGGGCATTGATAATGCTGCCGACGCGTGAACTGGCAGTACAGATCTACACTGTCTTCTTGTCGCTAACCAAGAACACCAGCGTGCGATGCGCTTTGTTGACGGGCTCCAAAGGAACGATTGCACAGGAGCGCCAAGCGCTGTTCAAGACCGAGTGAGTTTTTTTCTCAAAATTATTTTTTTCCGTATTAGTGCCTCAAACTGTATTATATTTAAAACACAAAGCCAATCTTGCAAACAGTTTTGACGAAAACAAAAGTTTTGATAAATTACGCACGTTTCTGCTATCGACATGCATTCTAAGAAGAATGGAAAACAGTTTTTTGTCGTTGTTAGTTTCAAAAAAGTTAAGTAACGTTGACACAACTCGTGCTAATGGGGGTAAGTTTCTTGTAAGTAGGGTCATGACGGTAGCGCACGATGTACTTCTGTTAACGCTTAGACCTTGTTAGTATATAATTTGCAATTGTTTTCGTTGTTCATGCTTTGACTGGTATAATTACTCTGTTTTGTTGAGATCTGTCCCAAAAATTTGAAGTTCACCGCCTTCTACAAAGCAGTATAGCTTTTGCCAGAGGAGTCTGACAAAATTCAATGCTGTTTCTGCGAGGACCATCATTACAGTGTTTAATTTCAAAAATAGGCAGTAACCCAGTCTTTATGCTGGTTGCCTGACAGATGTAGACAAGTATGTACTCCGAAAGGAATGAGTGCATTGTCTGCAGCATTTACTTTTGAAGACAATAGTATCGTTGCGATTTGTTTGTAGATTTGTTTTTTCGGTGGTTCTCCTCGTTTAACCGCTGGACGCTTTTTTATTTTTCGAATGCTTAAGATCTGCATCATCTTTTGCTCTAAATTGTCTGGGATTGCCCGACATCAAACCTCCAAATCGTATTTAATGAGAAAAGGGTGCTAGAATTTTCTCGGTCACAAAAACAGGTGCCTGTGCCGCTGTTTTGATCCTTCGAGTTTCGGCCATTTTATGTAAGCGCGCGTCGTTTAGACCAGATCAATATTTGTTTATTCCACGAGGGAAAAAGCATTGCTATACTTCTGCACCCTATGACCCGCATGTTTCGCGAGAGGAAAAGTCGCGTGATGTTACTTGCAAGTTGACCAAGATATTCTAATCGCTATTAAAATTAAAGTGATGTTGTAAGTAAACTTCGGTTTTCTACTTCCTTGCACAAGCGGCAAAAATGACTACGCTTTAAAGAGTTTTTGAACATAACCACTTACTGCGTTATAGTGAGAGCCAAAGTGCCCCACGCTTTGGAATAATCCATCACCCCTCGTGTAATGTTTGAGCGCATTTGCGTGGTGTGACCGATGCGAAAAGGTCGCTTAATTGTTGCTCATGTGTTTGTTGTTTTGTATGCGGTGGCGAACCCGATAGAAAATATTGCAGAAATAGTTGAAAATTTCCAAAACGGAATATAGCCTCACGTGCGTCGGCCATGAGGCAGGACCGTCGCCAGGATGTAGCAGCAGGGGGGCCAAAAACCAAAAGGGGGGGCACATTTTTAAAATATAGTATTGGATGTATGCAGCAACCGATGGGCCAAACGTGAAATGGGGGGGCCGGGCACCACCCCCCCACCCCCCGCTGGCGACGGCCCTGACATGAGGCTGCACAGACCGGCGGCTGCATAGTCGGAAAACTTAAACCAAGTTGTTTTCAGGTATGTATGTTTGCTTCGTGTTTGGCTATTCGTCGGTTCTATCGGTTGACATTTAAGCGCTCATATTGTTTGCAGCTCAAGAGGAAGCAAAAAACCTGTCGACATTGTTGTTGCCACGCCGGGGAGGTTGACTGATCACTTAAATGATGTTGACGGTTTGCCTTTGGACTATCTGAGGTAACGCAGTGGACAGTTGCATGCACTTTCCACACTGCTGCTAATAACCTAGTTACCGCAATTGTACTGAAGCGTAACGTGCAAACTCCATTTTATAACGTGTGTCAGAGTAGGAAAATTTCCTTACGTTCACTTCATTATTAACTGTGTGTGCATCAGTAAGATTTTAGGTAATTTGTTACATCGCGTATATTGTAAATCCGCTGCATTATATAAAGTCGTAATTTGTATTTGTTGTCTACCTTTAAGGTTTCGACAAACATGAATTAGTTCGTATTGTACAAACCCTTGTTTCATTCTCAAAAATATTTACAGACCCGAAAAAAAGCAAAAAGGAAGCCGATCGAATCAGATAAAAAAGCTTATCCATTGATACTTGTACAGAGGAAGTATTCTTTACCAAAATCCAATCACTTTAAGCTTGTGTTTAGAGGATCTTGCATTCTTAAGGATCTATAAAGCATTTGCGAAGCTGCAAGTCTTGTTGGTGGTTTCAGTTGCGATGATTCTTCTATGATTTTTGGAATGGTACTTTACACTGAAGTATTAAGCGATGAAGTTCAAGCATTTCAATAATTACCTTCCAGGCTCACAGAAGCATCTTGAACGCCATCGTCCAGGCATCAAATACACCCAGTAGAGTGAAGTAGACAAAACACTGCGGTTTTACTGTTACACCGAAATTTCGCGTCGGATTTGTTGTGTACTGCCAGTTGCTTGATGGAAAAAAAGTTATAGCGAGCATCTAACTAACCACTGGCGTAACCAGCCCATAATATTGGGGGAACCAAAATGTTTGACTTTAGGCGAGCGACAGTATTTTTGTTAGGGATGCCGCTTCTCAAAGCACAAAAGATATGGTAAAAATTTTGGTGGGGTCATGGCCGCCCTGGCTACGCCTATGCATCTAACCCTGGAAAATTGGTTTTGTAAACGGTAATGAATGGTTGACAAATACAGCACGTGCTTTATCGTATTTTTTCTGTTATGATATTTACTGGTGTGAACAGATAAAGCCTTCGAAAAAATATAGCAAATCATGCATTTGTCGCTTATACAGAACTTCTCCATTTTGAAAGTACCACCAAGCGAAAGTTGTACTTGAATTATCATTTTAACGGAAAAAAGAGAAGGTTATTTGTCCCGGCTGCGATTATCCATCTCTGGCTATCGGCGTTGTTCGTCGCGGAAGTGCTTTGCTTCTGCCTCTGCTTTCGTTCATGGCAGTGCTTACAGGCAGGGCTGCGGAGCTGGAACCTATGCATTTTGGATGACTCGAGCCGGAGCCACAAAAGTTTAGATGGTGGAGCCGGAGCCTAACATTTGGGTTGCCGCTCCACAGAGATAGTTTGTGGGTCAAGCGAGTTGTACAAATAGTACAATGGTTTTTAGTTTTTAACCGACCAAATCGTTCCATAGACGGAGCCAAAAACTTTTAGAAGTTGAAGCTGAAGCCAAAAAATTTAGATGCCTAGAGCCGGAGCCTTAAATTTGAGTTCCGGCTCCACAGCTTCCAGGCCTGTCGTTAGGTTTTGGCTGTTTGGGGAAGCAAACAGCAAACGAGAGGGAAAAATGCCATCTAAAGCATTGCACTAAAACAATATTGGTGCAGAAACGAGAAGAAAGCAAATCCTAGTGTTTGCTGAAACGCTCAAAGTTTCAGCGAAAAGATCACAACCACATTCGATTACCAAATTATGCTAAATTTCCTAAAAATTTAATAACTTCAGCAACACGTAACTAGGTTACGCCCAAAAATGTTAATTTTCACACTGAACTTAACATTGGAGACCACCAAGGCCAAATAAGGGGGTCGGCACCATCGCCCTACAGCGGACGACTACCCTGAAAACTTGGCGTCGTAGCATTAACCGCTCATGGAATGACAACTCGTAAGAAACGCACTGCCGGGCAAGTGTAGAAGCCCATCACACGCAACCGCTCCGTCGATCGCTTCTGGTGTTCAGTGGGTGGGGTGCCTGTGAGGTGACGCGCTTAAAAGAAACGTGGTGTTGTAATGGTTTGGGGAAAATGAAAGCTACGCACCAACTTTCGTCTCCTGAAGATGGTCTCTCCTGACCAGTGAAACATTTCAACGAAAGTGTGGCGCAGTGCTGCTCATTGCACTGACAGAAACAACATTATTAGAACAATGGCGGGTAAACATTGTCAGTTGTTTCACACGCGCGAATTTAGAGCGTCATTATCAGCCCTACCATAACTTCTTCGCTGAGTCATATTTGCCAAAGAACTGAATCGGAAAACAAAATTGGGCAATTTGAAACTGTGTTTAAGGGTAGAAATGTTAGTGAGTGAATTTTTGGTTTCTTAGTTGTTCCGGTCCTATAAAAAATTTTGCGAAGTTTATGTATTAGCAGTGAAATTCTGGTCAACATTTGCAAAATTTAAAGAATGTTTTAAATCTCTCAGAAGTCAACAAACGAGCGACAGGGCAATTGTACATGTCGCGAAAAAATGTTTCAGAGCAAAGAAGACCGTGTATTAAAGTTTCATGAGTATTACTGATGCTGTAGGGCAGGCGTGACCAGCTCGAATTGAGATGGGTGCCAAACTATTTTTGCGCAATTTTGATTTTTGTCAATTATTAAAATCATCTTCTGTCAAATCCTAATCGCTCGCGTGCCATTTCAAATATATGGCGTGCCACGTTAGGTGCGCGCGCCCAAAGTTTTGAACCCTGCTGTGGATAGGTAGACAGCACTACCGAACGTTTTGTAGTCGATTGGATAGGCTGGGTTGCAAACCAATTTCTACAACTCAGTTGAAATCTTCATGCTGTGATTTCACCGATCACTGTTACGTAGGTTCCTTGTGATAGACGAAGCTGATCGTATGATGGATCACATAAAGCAGCAGTGGCTCTCTCTAGTGGAAAAAGCAGTCTATCGAAACCCGCGAAGAACGAGGGTACAATGTCTCAACGTGAGATGGTGAGAACAATGTTGGTTTGACTACATTTTGATTTAGATTATGTTCGAATCTCGTGCTGCGTTGAGAATAGCCAGACGCCATCTATCGAAAGTAATCCGTTGACAGTCAAAAATCAGACACTATAATCTTATCAGAGTATGTATTTCGTCTATGGAGTGGGCATCATCAGCTCTTGTTCATATAGAATCAAACGCGAATGCTTCTTTGTTGTATGCATCATGAAATACGTTTTCCGTTTGGTTTCTGGAGTTCTTCCCGCGTTGTTTTATTTTGAAAGCTCGACGTGACACGATAAGATTGCACCAGGCTGCAACATAATTGTCGTTAAGTAAAGAAATAAATTTAAATACGCCTCAACTTTTCTTTCTGCCTTCGCAGCATGGAAACTCCTTCCATACCCGTGAGTAATCAAATCTTGATTTTACTGTTGTTTTGTGGTCTTATCTTGCATTTGTGTCTCCGTTATTTAATAAATGTACAAATTGTCACCGTTGTGTTGAACTCAACCCCATTTGAAAAAAACGAAACGTAAACAAAAAATCAAAGGTGAAAACCACTGACGCGTTTCATGCAGACGCGTCGCCACAGACGGGGTTCAGCAGGTTTGTCCTGCAGGTGGGTATTCCACAATGAGTTTATCCCGGAAAACAAAACTTTAATACACCATTTTACAAAACATTGTTTAAGATGAATGCGCTATACGTAACATGGGTCTGATTCATGGACACCCCTCATCCGGACCAAAAGCCTCATCTCCCGAAAGATCTACGCTGACGAGTTTATTTTTTCTAATAATGGAATTAAAAAGTTGGCCATACATCTGTGATTGAGGTTGATTTACCTGCGCAACCTTCACTGCTTTTTTGTGCAAAAAGTTGTCCGCAATGAAAACACCAATCCATCTCTGGCGCGTCGTTTTGCCGAAAAAAATTGTGATACTCGCCGGTAGCTTATTCACTTATCATGAGAGTCTCACAGCTGCAGAAACTCCTCTTCTCCGCCACGTTGAGCGCCGACCCGGAGAAGTTGGAAGAGCTTAATCTGTTCCAGCCTCGCCTGTACACTGCCGTTACAAAAGCGAGCGAGAATGGCGAGACCCTCAATAATGCCGAGCGAGGGTTCATAGGAAAATACACCACACCTGTCGGATTACAGGTTTGTTTGCAACGTACTGACAATGCTGAATGGACGCCGCCTGACGTGTTTGTCAACTGTGCAGTCACATGTGTCTCGAACACAGTTAGTGGTCGACTGGTGCAAAAAGGCCTGTGGCCTCTCGTACTGCTCACATGTATGTTGGATAATAGAATTTAATGTTTGCGCTCATGGGCGTCGTAAGGTTTTTTTCAGGGAGGCAATAGTGGACTTTTTCAGGGGGAAAAAGTGGTGAGATTTCATTTTGCCCACTCGTAACCAAGAGAATAATTTTTTCTTCCTAAAAATTTGCTTGGAAAATGCCATATTTCAAAGTCCAGAGGGGTCCCCCATTCCGACGCCCATGCTTGCATTGTCGCTAGACTTTGGTAGGTCGAGCAATGATTTCAATTTCGTTTTGTGGATTTCGTTATAACTTAAATCTCGCCATGCTTTTGATTAGTTTCGCCTTCTCAGCATATCGATAGTATCGTTGCTACTTGACGAGCGACTGCTTCAACTCCGCTGACCACCGTCAAAATTTTTGTGACGCAACAGCGATTTGAAAGAACCCGCGCGGTTGCGAGGTTTCAGTGACTGGCTTCACTGCTTTTGTTTCCTGCCAGGAGCACACGGTGGTATGCACGGCTGGTGACAAACCGCTGGTCGTGTTGCACCTCGTCCTGGGAATGAACCGCGTCCTCTGCTTTGCCGGATCGATTGAAACTGCTAAGAGGCTTGCGTTGCTGATCCAGACATACGTTGAACATGCCGGCAAGTGACGTTTTGTTGCGTAGTGTCTCTGACTGCCTCGCGTTTTCTCACTGCGCTGTTACGAGTCCGAATTGCTAAGACATTGTTGCATCACACTTGCAGCAGGCACTTTCCGTTTTCATTAAAGGTTTGCATTCTGTTTCGAACCATCGCACTCACTCGCACCTCCAATCTCATTCCCAACCCGGGTATGATACGTTCTGAAGCAATCGGAGATACGTTACAGGCTCTGGGACTGTGGCTTGCTTTTTGGGTTGGCTGCCTGATTCAAACGTGCGCGTGGTTTTTGGTAACAAGAGCGCTGATGAAGGCATGTTGCCAAAGATTTTTACAAGCAATTGCAACTGATCGTTATCCCTAACCTGCGTGCCTTTGTGAAAATCTGGTGGCCTGGATAAAGAACAAAGCAACTTGGAAAACGGTCATGCAGTTCAAAGCTAGCGCTGTCATTTCTTGGCATTTTAATGTTTTGACGAACTACTGGTGACGCTAAGAATTTGTTTCAACAGTTGCATAAATTTTTATTTTATTGTGATTCTGAAACATTCTCGAGTAACAGTAATTTCTGAAAGGTATCAACTTATCACAAACTAAAAACCTTCGATGGCTGTTCCAAGCTGAGGTTACCATTTACTAACTTTGTCTTTTTTGCATTCCAATGAATGTTTATCCGTTAGAAATAGATGTCATTCTTATGTACATGTTCTACTCAATCGTACGCGGTCTTTTTGCAGATAATCCGTCCAGTTTTGTGTGCACTGATTTCTCGTCACAATTATCTCCGGCGAAACGAACCAAGACTTTGAAGGACTTCAAAAATGGAAAGATCAATGTGTGAGTATTTTTGCATGACTGCGTTCGCTACGTGTTGACGCCAACCTCTATGTTGCGCTTTTTCTACTACCCTTTGTAGTAATAATTAATCACGTGCCTTGCTCAAGGCGCGGCTCTTGGCTTGGCGTCCATCGCCACTCTTTTAATTGGAAGCGTGGCGTTTGCTATCAGGCA
>JGI24159J19872_10011553_pt1 | contig 11568 bp, 8 predicted proteins | sample Ectturendosymbi4_FD_19872 | JGI IMG/M metagenome (IMG submission 19872) | reverse complement strand
TTTCACCTAGTTTTCAACAAAACTTTGAGCCAAAAGAATGGGCCAATGGGTTGGGGCCCAGGGCCGGCCAAAGGTGGCCTACTTTTCCAAAACATGTCCTTTTTGTGACATCACCTTCAGAAAACCCCCACCGAAACCGAAAATTGTTTTTTTCGATTTTGACTACAAGACTTGCTGAATCCGTAGAGGGTTTGAACAGCTCTCTAGTTCAATCGCCTGGCGGGTTATATGATTGCAAAGTTCTGCAAGAAAAGTGGCGCACGCGGGACTGAAAGGGTTAAAGGTTTGCCAACAACCTAACCATTGCTACTTTGAAACATAACTTTTCTGATGAAGTTAAGTTTTGAAAATAATTCACTATTTCACTTGACAGTAAGGTCACATCAAGCATTTCACTTAAATGTGACTTTTGGCTAACTGCATTAAAAGTCTTGTTCAATAAATGCTTATAGACCTTTGTTCTTTTAGTTTAAAAAAGTATAGAACTTGTTAGTTATTGTAGACTTTATTTGGAAGGTTTAGTTTTATGATAAGCATTATTGGTATAGATTTGGTCCTAGGTTTGTTTGCACATGGAAGGTTGTCAGTAAACACACTAAGTTACAACATTTGTTCATTGTTGCTTACTAAGCTTTGCTGCAAGCATGCATTGTATTGTACTTGCATCTTGCTGAATCTGCAGAACAAATTAAGTTGCACTCAATTTTATCCAGCAGATGTGAGATGTGAATGTTAAGGCTGTTAAGATTATTCTAGCTTTTTGGGCAGCTATGACTATTAATGACAAAGCATTTTGGCAAAAAATGTATGTAGTATTTAAAAAAATTAAACAAAGAAACTCAGGCATTTTCATGAATTGATTTTACTGCTTCAAGCTATGCGTGAAAATATATGCATCATGCAACCAACAAATGTTTGTGCTTCATCCACAAACAAAGATTTATGTGGTCATTTTTATTTATTTGTTTTTTAATTGGTGAAGAGGTGCAACTTAGGGTATCTTCTAATGTTTTGTGATTGCCATTTTTGTGGCAGTTTTTCAGCAAAAGACTTCATCTCATGTTTGATATTACTGAGGAAGGTCAAAAGCACTCGTGAAATGTGCGTCCACATCTTTAAAATATTTTCAAGGATGTTTTTGTTCTGTTGTAATATGAACTCGTGATGAATGCTCTAGATCAGTTGTTTTAACTTTTCCAATTGGGGGACCCCTGTTCCTCAACACATTTGTTTGGGGACCACTCATCTGTAGTTGTCATTGGTTGAAGCGGTGGACATTGTTGTTTGTGCATCCGAGGGTTAAAAGAAAACACTTCTGGGCATTTCTTCTGTAGGCCTCAGCTTTTTCACTGGGTACCCAGTTAAGAACCACTACTCTAGGTTCTGAAATCCGTTTCAGAAGTATGGTGACAACCGATCAGTCAGAAAGCGATTCGTAATCGATGACATTTTGCAACGGATAGCTGAAGGTAAAAGCTCGCAAGTGACCACCAGGAGCCGAACTGCAGCAATTGACAGGTGCGTGAAGCATTTAGCCTTCATGTGGTGAACTTGACCTGAAGTTACTCAATGAGTTTCAACCAGCAAGACGTTTTTTTTTCAATTTCCAGCATGTGCGTAGTTGCACCTGTGCCTTCACCAAAAGAAACCTTCATGAGATCCATTCAGCTACAACATTGCTCTGTGCATAAAGAAACAAAGGAAAGAGCATTTATGTCGGACCATGACTATATTGCTGATACCCTTGTAAGCTGGCTTACAACTGGACTTGTCTGCAAAATGTTTGTTTCTGTATTTGTAAACAGTTTGAATTAGGCCATTGTTTCAACTTAGTGTTTTCATACTTTGATTTAGTCCGAAGCCGACGTGTGATGAGGTCGATTTAAAAAATAGCTGATTTTATGTGTAAAACGGTACTCTTCCTTGTCGTCGGGTATACACACCCGGTACACCTTGAGAGTTGCTAATATGGAATTTTGTTGAGGTATGTTTAAACAACAATTTTGTTAAAGCAGTTTATATCAACAGCGGTGACTGGTGATACTGAAAAACGTTGTCGTGATATGTTTCAATTTCAACAAAACATCTGTTTCGTTTGTTTCGGAATCATTGCATTGTTAAACTCGCCCGTCTCGTGTCTAGCTGTGTATCACGTCCACACTAAAAGTTACCTCACGTCCAACCAGTTCACGCATCGCTAATTTTCAGGTGAACTTCGTGTCAGGATAATGCTAATTTTCAGGCATCAGTCAAGCACGGGCAAAACGTTATGTTATCCGACTTTTTGGAAGCACTGCGCGACCCGTGTGAACGTATTTTCAGGGAAGTTTGTGTTAAAGAGGGTTTTTATTGCACTGGTCGGGTCGTTTGCTGTAAGTATGCCCAGTTCTTACTGTTTTATGTTGTTCATTCGTGACGCGTGGTCCGTGTTGCATGCAGACTGTGAAAAGATTGCTATGCAAATGCAAACCATCGGATTCTACCTCTGCTAAAAGGAAGTATCTTAGTGCTCCCAATTCTACGAAGAAAGAACGTGACATTGTAGGTGCTTGCGTCAGTTGTGTGGTTAGAAATAGTGTTAACATGAATCACTGTGTACGTTAACCGTCAAAGGTATTTCATTTTGTAGTGTGTCAAATGATATCAGATAAGCCGTTGCTGTCACATGCGCAACGCTTGATATTCCTTTTTTTCGCCAAAACCTCAGGAAAGATGTAATTTGTCTTTGCAGACTAACGATAAATTTCCGACTGTTGCAGCTCGTTTTGCAATTTCAGAACGGAAAAAACATATATTTTGATAAACACGCGTATTTCATCAAAAATCTTGGTCATTTGACCCGCTTGCGTTTCTTGTGTGCTGTGCAAGAATCACTATCAAGTTTTTTCAGTAAATAAAGTAATCAGGACAATTATTTTCAAACGTTTTTCATGGGTTTCTCCCTGTTTCTTAATATGCTCCGACCTACCAGCCACTGTGCTTCCTACAGACAGTCAGAATAAATCAGATGTGCTGCGTGGAAAAGTGAGTTACGACTGTAATGTTTAAAGCACTTCTCAAGTTTTGCCTTTCTTCCTGCGCTTGAATTTTTTCCGATTAAATAACTACATTCTTTTAAAGTGCTCATCTCGCAGCGAATAATCAAGATATCGACTTCAAATACGCGCTTAATTTTCTAGAAAAAAGACTCTTCGTCGCGTGCAAGTGATGAGAAGCCTGGTGCGCATGTAAGTGCATGGACTCACAGGTTTTAGATTGTCAACAATAGTTGACAATGTTGCCACTCCTTTTCAGAACGTAATTTATCTGCAATACACATGTTCAACCATTTTAAGAAAGATGGTCAGAAATTACGCCTCTGTTGTAGCGGACTTTTTCCTCGAGAAACAGGCTCATTCTCACTATTCAAAACAGTAGTCTATTTGTTGGTACGGCGAGTGGTAAGTCGTTCCTTTATGGTTATCAACATGACTTCTAAAACAAGAGTCGCAAGACACGATATATTACTTTTGTGAGTGACTGGAACCGCTTTGCTTCTATTTTTGTGTACTTTTTTGACTCTTCCAGACAAATTTAATCATTATACTAGTAGATTTAATTTTTAGTTAGCAGCCCTTTTTTCCGTCAAATCTTCAACCGTTTCCAAATTTTGTGTTATGTGTCTGACCCTGTTGTTTTTTTAAATGACCGAGAAAAATTAGGTGGTTTCGGTCAGAATGTCTGCAAATGTAGGCTAATGAACACACTGTTACGGCGAGTTTTGATACAACTGGAGACAAACGACTGAAATGTTTCGGTGACCAAATGTCTTGCCGAAACGTCTCAGCGAAAAAAATAGGTTTGACCATCTCAGATGTCAGTTTGCATTCTGTGAAGTGCTCCGAAGAAAATTTAAGTTTGACTTTGTTTTCTCTGATTCCAAGCTTCTTGTCCAATGCTAATTTTATCAGATTTCCGCACTTCATAAAACGCTTCAAGAATCTTCCAGAAGTTTTTCCTTCATACCTAATCCCGATTCACAGCAGTTTTTGAACTTGCTGGGTTTGGAACAGGTAGGTCGGGTGGAAATCATTGGCTACTTCTTTGTGTATAAATCTCAAAGCTGATTTCCAAACTTACTTTTTTACTCTTTGGGTCGTGTATCATAAGCTAATCGCAAGTGCTTGTTATAGTGTCTTGGCGCCTGGTGTTTTTCGGTCATAGACCNAAATGATTTTGAAATGACGGAAAAAAATTCTCATTTCGGTCAGAGTNTCCGAAAATTTAAGCTATTAAAACACTGTTACGGCGAATTTTANTACAACTGTGAGACAAATGACCGAAATGTTTCAGTGACCAAAATTTCTCAGCAAAAAATGACCGAAATGTCACAGCGAAAAAAAAACAGCTTCGCGCATTAATACAGGAGCATTGTCGANTCATTATGGTTTTGCACGAAAGTAGTAGACTTCNGGCGNTTATGACTTTTTGTCATGAGGCAGTTAGACCAAAGTGCGTATTTTTTGCAAGAACGAAANTGTATGAGTAAAAGCAAAATTTTGATTCAGCACGCGGTTTCACAGACTCACTTCTACGCAAGCTGAACGATTCGAGAATAATTCTGTTGTTGTGCCTGATTTTTTTTGTATCAAAGCAAAAAGAAACCTTACGTACTCGTTGAACATTACACAAGTTGGGAAGGGACTAGTGCTACGTCCCCGTGCAACTACACTTTTTTGCAGAATGTTTGAAATTCATGCTGCAACCATAGCAATACAGAAAGTTAGAAAGTTACATTACATCAAAATCTTTTTGCAAGTAAGGAGTGCGCTATGTGCTTCAGATATGATCAGGCATGTAACGTGAGCGCTAATAGAGCTATGGCTTTTGCAGATTGCTGACCGACTGACGTATACGTTAAAGCCCGATTACAACAACGAGACAACACATCCGATACATCCTTTCGTTTGCGCTTNCTGTAAGTGCTGGGGTNTCATTGGCTATTNTACTNGAATCAACGGTAGAGACGGTCACCAACTTTTTGCGTTCATGCAAGTAATCNCCATTGGCCTTAACGTTTACTTGCAACCTGCATGTCATGCACTGTGGTTGGTTGGTANTTGTTTCCCGGCGGCTGTTGCTGATGCTCTGACCCAAGGGGTCGGAAAAGTTGCAACGTCATGTTTAGAGTGAATGTTTCGGAAAAGAAACTAAATCGTTACCTTCGATTGGAATGTTTTCCATTCCGGGAAACAAAAAATTGAAAACATTCCAATCGAAGGTAATGGTTTAGTTTCTAAACCAATCAGAATTTAATTGATTTAAAGTGGAATTAGCCTTTTGTAACCTTTTTGTTACAAAAGGCTGACACTGTCAGGGCACCAAGACCACTTTCAATTTTTCAGCACGCATTTGTTGTGGAACTGAATAATACTGCACTCCACTGCGGTAGCCAGTCTTTGAAGTAACTTGCTGTTAAATGATCGTTGTTCACAACAAACGCCTGTAAGGGTTGCCAGAATCAATACTTGTAAGAAAGACAAACAATTTTCCGGTATGGATGTCATTATTGCGGAGATTATGACGCCGTGCAAGCGCAACACGTTGTGCCTCGAATTTTGACCGATTGATTCAAACCAGTTTGCAAAGGAAAAAAAGTAAAAGCAAAGAACATGACGGAAAAAAACCACACACGCTGTTTTTTATCCTAGTAATATGGCATATTCTCTTAGAAATCAATTAAGTTCAACGTTCGTAAAAATTGGAAGGAACTTGTGCTTTTCGCCCTTTCCTTGCCACGCACCCGCTTCGGTGCGTCTCTGGACAGCCAAGCACGGGTGTGCTGGACCGTCTTCAGTGTTGCTGAAAACCTGTAGTTTGTGTTTTGCGCCGAGCCGTTGCAATCCGCGACATGTCGCGATGAAGTGTATCACGCTATGCCTGCCGGGCTACTTGCTGTTGTGTGGCTGCGCAGGTAAGGGAACCTACACGCAGAGCTGGCACGCGAGTGATGGCGGTGTAGTGTGTGAAGCCTGCGAAAAGCGCAAACGGAGCCGCGATAGATCCTCGAGAATGAGTTTCCTCCCCTCATCTGTGAAAAATCGCACCGTTAAACCTCAAGCAGCCAAGGTAAGTTCGTTGTATTTTTTTCCTCACTTGGTTGGCTTTGTTTTAAGTTGTCTTTTTCGCAGAAGAATCCGTGTTTCAATTGAAGATCGCAATCTTCTGCTTTGGTTTTAGTGCGAAACACTGATGATGCGGCTCATACGTTGACCCGTTGCACGAGCCTCGGTCTTTTCTTCCATGCATTTTTAATTCATATCGGTCTCGTCACCGTGGACTACAAAGTCGAACATTCTTTCCCGGATATTTGAAATACGCGCAAAGCAAAATGTATAATTGCTATAGAAAGATCCACGGTCTCTGAAATCTTCGTCTAGTTTCAATCTGTTGTTCGTGACTTTCCGGAAAGGTTGGTCAGAAATCGTTTCATACTCGCAGGCATTAATTCCCAATCGACCACAACGTCCCGCCTCCTCAATGCCGTCGGCCTCAGCACTTCACCAGAGCATGAGATCCGCCGCAACAACGAAGAGCGTCTCGCCCGCCTCCGCTCCTCCCCCGGTGCTGGCAACCGCNGCGAGTCGCAAGCAAGTGCGCATTTACTACAAGCANTCTAAACCGATGCAGGTTGTCGTTCCCAAAGTCAATGTGAGTTGGCCGACCGTGCNATATCCTTTGCCGTGTTTTGTNGTGGCGTTCAGCGGATGCGACNTCAGTAGAAAAGTACGTCTTGCAAAGGCATTACTTCANAATTCTGTTGACNATTCTAATGTTCACTGTAAGTGATCATTCATCCCTTATTTTNATCTGGCAGGATGTACATTGGTTTGCANCGAACTGTTTTTTTATTNTTTTTGTTTTTTACTTTCAACTACGTTTGAGCTTCTGAGCGTTCACGATTTATGACAAACCTTGTGCAAAAGCAATGTTTACCTTGTGAATTGCGAGAATTGGAAACATTCAGGTGCAAAGGAAAAAACTCCGGGCCGATATTTTCAGTACGTTTTGTTGCATCGACACGGATGCTGTCTGTGGAAATAGTGATGAGTATTCTCCAACATTCCTTATTATCGTTAACAGATAGTTAAACGAATGATCTGACTTCTGAGCGGCACCTTCACTCAACAAAAATCGAGTTGGACTTTGCCACGCCTAAGCTGCCAGCCAGATGTTTACATTCGAATCGCCGGTTGTAATTTTATACGAACTTTTGTGCTGTTTCATTTGCAGTACGTTCCAAGCGTGTGGCGACCGGTCGTCCATCCGACCACGAAGAAAATGACGCTGATGGAAGCGGCCAATAAGCTGCGCGACCACATCAACGGTCAGCTCCAGCAAATCCAGAAGCGGTCCACTGCCGGCCAAGATGAGAGGCGGAGTCAACCTGTGCGCTATATCGGCAAACGAAAGGTGACGACAGTTTTGATTGGTTCGTTTCTTAATGGATATCTCTGTAAAGCGAGAAGCAACTGGTGTGCGGCAAACAGAAAATTGTTTAGCTCTGAATTATGGCTTCTTTGTCCTAAATTTTAGTAAAATGGATTTTGTTTCTCAAGTGATGTACGATCTGCTGTAGTAATTAAATTTTAAGTGTAGGGTGATATAATGTTGTGCGCTATATAATGGAAAATCAATCTTCTTGGTCTTTTAAGATTGGCTAGACGTAAATCAAAAACGTGTTTATTCCAGAAAGAACGTCAAAACCTTGTCGCTGCACAGATTCGACTGAAATTAGTTTATTGTTGAAGCGATCCACTTCGGACTTGGTTGCTTCCAACGCTTTTCTCTGCAGTAATTTAAGTTTATGTTCTCCACTGCATTGCGTTTGAAAAATTGAGAAAACCTGAATTGACCGGCCAAGCGCATCTTCAGCCTCGACTCTGTTGTCAACAGATAACCGCGAAATTATGTCTCCTAACATTCAGCAGCAATTCACTCCTCATTTCGTGTACAGGTCACAAAGATATCTGCAAATAAGTCTGAGCCACCGGCCAAAAAGAAGCCCTCATCGTTGGACCTCATACAATGCATGCAGCGAGCGGCAGCCGGTATGTTGTAGGGTTGAAGAGCCAAGTGCAAACATGTCTTTTATTCGGTTCCGGTTCCGAATGCGTAAAGTGTTCGTTAAGTTTTTATATTCTACGTCACAATAGCTTCCGTTGCAAAGTTCGTGAAAAGTAGCTTTTCGCCTTCATAAGGTAGGTGTGCCCAGGGGCGGAAAGGGGGGGCACTATTCTCCGGGCGCCGAATCACTGTGGGGGGCGCCGGAAAGTCCCAACAATGTCACAAGTACTTTATTCAATATAGTGCATTTTCTTCCCATGATCTCAGGTTCGAACATGGGGGCACCAAACTTGCTTCTTGCCCCGGGCGCCATCTAATCTCGTTACGCCCCTGGGTGTGCCACAGCCAAAGCCATTCTTTATCAGTGTGCCGTAACGAGGAAAAGTTTGAAAGGCGCTGTCGTAGAGGATGGCCAACCATTTTGCCTTAACTGGCGTGTGGTTTTCGCAGCAAGAATAGAAAAGAAATCGTGAGGCAACAACCACCCCCCTGCCGAAACTTCTCTCGCGGACCTCGAGCTGCAGGCGACGCCGGATCTTTGGACGTTCCTTGACGTGAACGTCGCATCTGCGACAAGTCAAAACGTGTGCGAGGAAATGCGGATGAGACGTCGAATCGTCCAAGAAATGTTGTTGTCTTGCGTAGCGTTCACCTCTGACCAGTTGCCCAGTTGAGCTTTCATCAGTTCGGGCGCAATTTGCTGCGGGACCTGATTTCAGTCGCAAGCAACTTACTGTTGTCGTTTCTTTCGAGTTCTACGTTTGCACACATGTTTTGAGCTGGGCTCGAACACCGTATTGAGCGAAGGCTGGACTGATGATCTTACAAGTTTAGTCGTCATGGCACTTAAACGCGAAAAGTCATCCAACTCGTATTAGCTCTGTTGCTCGAACGAAAAACGGTCGTCAATCTGTAAACTCCCATTTACGCTTTAGTAGATGAATTTGAAGCAGTGATGAACTGTTCGTCCACTGAATGGCAGCGGATTGAAACAATGGCTATTGCAGTTATTTATTATTCGCGCTGCTCACGCCTTGTTTTGACATGAATCCTATGACGCGTTTTCCGACCGTACTGGTGAGAGGTTTATTGTGAACCTTCGGATTACGGCGTATTCATTCCTTCGCAGTATAAGAAATCGTTCCCTCTCACCGTCCGCTAAACTGTTGTTTTTTACTTTGTGTTGTTGGAAGAAAAGTCACTTTTTCTTATTCCCCGTTGTGTGCCCGATAAGAAATAGCCACTTTTTGCCAAGTTCGTCAACTGCTGCTACGTAGAACGCTTCTGTCGAACGTAAGTCTTTCCCTGTTTTAACCAAATGGAATCCAGCGCCATTCAAGCGTGTCGTAACTCGAGCTGGCTATTTGTTGACGCGCCTCAACATAGCAGCGGATTTGCGCGCTCCCATCTTCACATAGAATTGTTTATTCATAAGTATGTCATCGTCTACGTTCATTGCAATGTTTTCAGCTTACACTTTAACCGAACGTAAAATTTGAGATTTGTTGTCCCCGACGCCAAGTCCGAGAAATGCTGGTGCCGATAGCAAATAATGACAGGTTGGCGTAACACCTCAACCGACAGTGCTGATTTAAGACCTTACGTTCAGTAGCAAGCTTGTGCACTCACAGTGCTGTTTGTGGCCATCGTACGTAACTCGTGAAAAGCATTTTTTTGGAGCAATTACACATAAACCAGTGTGAAACCGCGTATTTTTGACCTCCAAACAGCGATTTTTAAATCTCTGAAGGAAACTATATTTTTTCTAAAATCTTAGGGAACTTCTACTTCCGCCATGACACACCAATCCTGTCTGAAAAGGGTTTCTGCATCGCATCCCTGCTGGTGTTGCGTGCTTAGAATTAGCCTCAGTAGGCTTCTGACCACCTTGATTGATTGATAATTGTGTTGGAGCCCTTTATCTTTTCCAACACGCTCTCTGGGCGTTTACCTTACCAGCTGATCAAACGTCTTGCAAAGATCATTAACGTAGTAACGAGGCTGGAAAAACGACTGTTTATGGCATTCCTCACAGAACGTATCCTACCCTGGTGTTCTGCCGAGCTCCAATCATAGGCGTAACCAGGAGGGCCATGCCTCCCAATTTTTGGAATATATAGTCATTTTGTGCTTTGAGAGGCGTTCTTTCAAACAAAATAGTGTTATTCGCCTAAAATCAAACATTTTGCCCCCGAAAATTTTTGGGCTGGCTACGCCACTGACTCCAATACAAAAGCATAGCCATTTCGCCAGTTTTGAAATTACGCCATTTTCTCGGTATTTTTAATAAAGCATTGCGATCTTCAACTGCTCAATGTGCTTCACTGCAGTGCTAATGGCCATAGCGGTGGTCTCGCGTGTATTTGTGGCAACACTCCCAAGATGCTGAACAGTCGGTCAAGTGTGCGGCACTCTAGTTAGTATCTCGACAAGGCAAAACTAAAATAGCAGGTCATGTGAGAACTTGGTGGAGTCACATGGTCCTTGAAATGATGTACTGATTATATGAGTTACAATCTCATCCAATTGATAGCATGTTGATTTCTGAGTTTATCCGAAGCAAAGTAGTGCGAAGAAATGAGCAACGGTTCATGACGTGCAAGGTTACTGCAGCGTCGTTGAAAAAGCTTACCCTGCTTTGGGGTTGTAAGAAAAAATTAAAAAATATTTAGCAAAGCGCCAATTCAAAAATGCCAACCAGACACTCGGAGGGTATACGAATAAACACAAACGTACAGGTGTAATTGGTTGGTCACTGATCACGTTCTCTGTTGGTATGGCGGGAGAACTTACCTCCGTGACCCCATGAGCTATGCCGGCGAGAGTTTCACTCCTGGTAGGGTCCCCCCACTTCGTACGCCTATAGCTTTAACGCATAAACTTTGAAAAAATACTAGCAATCTACAGCTTAGTGGATTGAATAATTTGTTTTACGTGGTCATAACAATTTTTGCTCAAAACTTGAAAATTTGCAGTCCAAAATTGGTGGAATGGCGGCGCCTTTTGCCCCCACCTGGCGACGCATCAACCAACAGTTACTGGTGGCTGTGTGGTTTTGAACCTTTTGTTGCAGTTACAAACCCGTAGACAACTCACGCTGGCCATAAAAAGACAAATACGGCATGGTTAGCGAAATCTGCAACCGACAGAAAAATGGTGGTTGTTAGATCATTCCGTTTGCGTCATATAAATTTAAACAAAAAAACAATCTTCTGTTGAAATCTTTAACTTTTTTACTGGTGACCGTGGTGTTGGTGAAGGTTCGTGGTTTTAAATTGGTGATAGGCTGATTCTCTGTGTTTTCTGGCTTGGCTGGATAGAAGCAGATCCATCGCCAGATCAACAACATTGGGGGAGCTTTGTGTTTCTTCTGGGGCTTCGTAATAGTATACAATGAATTGAAAAATGACTTCATGGGGAGACTAGAGCTTGACTTTGGAGGTATTGATTGTGAATTTGGGG
>JGI24159J19872_10011552_pt1 | contig 11569 bp, 9 predicted proteins | sample Ectturendosymbi4_FD_19872 | JGI IMG/M metagenome (IMG submission 19872) | reverse complement strand
CAGCGACAGCAGCGACAGCAGCGACAGTAAGCACCAACGTCTCCTATTCTGAAGCTCAAGCCCCAAAAACGCCTGATCCAGACGCAAACCGACAAGTTGTGACAACAATATACAACGATCGTGTTTGCTGTTGTTTACTTCGTTAGATATAAGTGGCAGTTCACTACGAGATTAAATGCTCAAAAGCGTCGTTTTCTACTCTTGTCTGAGAAAACATTCGTTTGTTTTAAGCAGTAGTTTCGGATATGTGAAGGAACACAAATAAGCGTTTTTTCTCCATAATTCTGCGTTGCTGATTTGAAGCTAACTTTATTGTTATTTTTATCATGAGGTGTCTTTCAAGCAAAATAAAGTGATTAATTATAAATGTGTAATATAGAATTAGGTTTTCACTCATCACCCCAAACAGCTTTCTGCCTCGTATATCTAACTCACGTTTTCTCATGAAGCTTACATACTGTTGAAAACGGTTTAATCCAAGCATGATAGGTAAGTCTCGTGAAACTCATGCTACACCCTAGATGAGATACCGTAATCGGGAAGTTCACCAGACTTCATGGATATAGCATGAGATGGACGGCAAGTGTTCAAAGTTATTTACGGTTTAAAGTTCCAACTGCTTGAAATTGCTACGAAGTTTGCATTTGTCACCTCATCGAGCTTTGCTGATATCGGTAAAAAAAACTCTTGATACCACGCAAACGGAACGAAAATGAACTACTGTAGACTGTTTTGTTTCGTGTAACCTCCTGCATTTTGTAAATCTGACAAAATATATGCTGCAACAAGGATTTTTATTTAGAAAATCTTGGAACTTAACGAACTGACAAAACGTTTTTGTAACATAGGTGTTTTGCTGCCAGGACAAACAACAAAAAGAAAAAATGAGTAGTTACTCACCAAACTGTTTAAACTGGTTTGTAGCACAGACTGAATTAGTTTTTCGAATTTCACAATGTGCAAAATAACATTCTGTAAACAAAATATAAAAGCAGTAGCAAACACGACGCTCTGAGCAGTTGTTTTTAACTTAAACCATCTTTTAACAAACAGGTAGAGTCATTTCTTTCCATCATAATTAACATTTTCAATCTGACGCCTGCACACAAATTTGCAAGCGCCTAATTCTCAAAAAAGTTAAACCAACCACTTACGCTTGCGTTATGTTGTGATTCGGCAGATTCTTATTTACTAAATTCACGCGTGCAAAGACAGTAATAAAAACTTGTCATTGGTACGTATGTCTGGTCGAAACTCTGCTCAATTTTCATTATTGGTACCTTAAATGATGCACCAGAAAACCTTTCAGAGAAAAACGTTTGAGGACTTCAATAATCGTAAATGTAACTATTTCAGAAACGTCGGTTAATGTTAGTGGTTTTACCGTTAAAATTTATATCCACTCTTTAAACTGTAAATCTATCATTGTTCGTAACTACGAGGCAAGGAAAAGTTTTTGCCAAAAAAAACAATTTAATTAAGGAAAAAGCACGGAAACACACACACGCCAAGCAACACTGCTTCACCTTTTCCGTCAGCTTTTAACAGTCGTTGCTTTGAAAAACACAAAATCACAATGATGAAATATAAAAGCGAAGTTGACTCTTGAGCCAAGCGACGTCTGTGACGCATTGCACCTGGAAAAAGGTATAAGGTAAATGCCTCCAATATTCGTTGAGCATGATCTGCAGCAATGTGACGCTTAGTGAGTGAAAAAACCTTCTGCGCCAAAAGCGCGTTTTGACGTGTTTGTATCTTCTGAGCTCTGTTCGGTTGTGTTGTTGCATGGTGGTAATCATTGCCATATAAAAAGTGTCCAGCAACTGGTGCTGATTTTATATGTACAGTAATACGCAGCGATATATACAGTAATACGCAGCGAATTGTTCAATACCTCAGTGGGTAAAACCGCAGGTCACAATTATTCACGCAGGCGCAGTTGAAATTCAGCGTTTTTTCATGGAGTTGCATTCTTGCATTGTCCAAGATTGAGCATTTTTACATCGTTGTGTGATTTCTGTTTCATCAACCCAAATTCATTTTATTCCGAGTATCTAAAGGGTTAGGTTTTCCACGCAAGTTCGTTGGTGCAGTTTGTCATGATCGGGTTTGAAGGCAATTACACTCAACAAACTATTTGTATAAACTTTTCTATTCACTTAATCAAATCTTTTCAAAACCATTTTGGTTGAATTTTATCCAGCCTTTCAGCTGAAAATCAGTGAAGGCATGGCAACCGCAAGTTGTTTGTGTATGCACGTATATGGAAGTTGCATTCGCAAATATACTGTACGTTGATATCTTTGTTGCCAGTAGTGAGGGTCCGAAATACTGAAATGCGCAGCACTTCCTACCACTTTTTGACTCAAAGTTGCGAAATTAGCAGTTTTGCTCCACGTGAGGATGATGTTTGGATAATTAATTTTTTAGGACAGAATCGCGATACGACCAGCGCTCGCAACCAAATGTGAGGATTGAAAACTCGAAACCTTTCATATTACGTGTTTTTTCTTAAATACCTAATATTATGTGTAAGCCTACTTGAAAGTTTCCAAAGAGGACCAAACTAAAAATGCAAAATTACTGAATTTCTGAACATCGGCTGCACTCATGGAAATTACCAAAACTTTTGCTTGGCTTATTTTATTCAGTAAATTGAAGTAAAACAAAATCCATTTTCCCAATTGTCATTTTTCATTTTAATTTATTGTACTTTGCCGTAAAGACATTCAAAATGTTTTCATTCCAGAATTCTGCATGTAAAATCATGAAAAAGAAAAGCGCTCTGAAAAGATTAAAAAGTCGCATATGAGTACCTCGTAAAAAGCTGAGCATAGGTATGAAGTGTTCGAATTATGGCATTTTGCCCACTGCTTTCCGCCACGCTAGACTTTCATTTCGTTTTTCACCATGGCCCACTACAGCATGACTAAGAAAGTGGAAAAGCGTTCATCACACCAAAAAAACATCAACCACTGGCGCCTCTGGTTTGCGTTGAATCACCGAAGTGCTTTCTCCCACAAACCACACAATTTTGTGATTAAACGATATAGCAATGCAGCACTGCGCAGTGCTTGATATACTTCACAATATTGGCAAGGCACCCACATTTTTAAAAAACAACTTGACGCATCAAAAATGAGACATTTCGAAATGTGTTGTTGAACTTTCGTTTCATTTCGTTAATTACGGCATTGCTGAAAACCAAAGACAGACATGGACTCTGAAAGAAATTGATTTTTTATCTTACCTGCTGCTAATCAATGTCGCTTGACAAACTTCACTTCACAGGCTGCACTTTAAACTTACTGCAGATACCCAGATGTTTTGAAGCAATTGCAGTTTTCTAATACCATTGAAACAAATCAATGTTTAGTAATAACACATAATTTCCGAAATTCTTTTTTAATTTTCTGAAGTTTGCACTGTTTTATTCAGTGACTAAATCGTTACAATTTTGTTTGGTAATCCATCCCTATATTCATGAAAAAGCGATGTTTCCAATTACCAAGTACTAAAATTTTGCAAAAAAGATATCAATTAATACCATTGACCATGACCATTTTTACAGACAAATTCTATATAACAGTAAAATTTAAGTATCTTGAAACACAGACGTTTTCGGTATTATAAAAATTTAGAAACGAAGCGTAATTCGCAAAAATTCGGTTCCGAAACAGCCAAAAGCAATTATATCTCAATGCAAAAATCAACAACTCCATTTAAAAAATCCTCGCAAAATTCTGCAATTCTAACGTCACTGTTTGTGCTAACAAAAAAGTAGCAACACGCATACACTATTGATAAAACATTAATGAATCGTAAAATCAACGAAGTTACAACCGCAAAAACGCACCTACATTCTAAAGCTACCTAGAATTCTCGAGTCTGTGTTGAAATGCCTTGCTTCAGCTCTGTTTCGAAACATAAATGCACGTTGAAATGGAAATAATGCGGCCCCATCACGACATCGATTTCATTCGCTAGGGCAACATATGCCACATATCAATTTGTCGAAGCTCTTACGCTATTCGAGCACGAGGCGTTTGTCACAAACCGCGCGACAGAATCGCGTTTTCCAGTTGGATGGCGAGGATTGCATTGTTACATCACTCTGCTGCCCCTCCTCATGTTTGTGCTGGGCGGCAGCGGATGTCTGCTTGACTGACAGTTCAATCAGAGTGTTTTCGTTTCCATGTAGCTTCAGCTCGTTCTGCTATACAACCAAAAACACAAAGGCGGTATTGGATTCGAATTCGTCATCAGCAAAAAATCTGCCAATTATCGCATATTTTACAAAATGTGATAGTGCATGAAGCTTTTCATTGCGAACACGTCGCATGTTCACAATTTTAGAAGCAACGAATTAACTTCATTTAAACAAACGTTTGTTCCACTTTGCTCAACTTCTTATGCAATTCCCTCAAATGCACAAGTGAAAAACATTCCCGCGCATAATAATCGGCACAAACAAATATACCACGGAACATAGTACATCGACAATAAACAAGTCAATTCTCTCAAGGGGGTTTTATCACACCTCTTGATTTGTGTTGACGTCAGTACCTCCGTGTACATTTGCCAAGATTCGGCGTTGTTGGGACAACAAATGAAACCAAGTGTCATTGACGTCAGTTGGAGCTATATCAAGACATTAGTGCATGGCTCACTTGACAAGCTGTAAGCAGCTTGCAAACGTTCGAAATTGAAAATCCGCTGCTCATTTTTCTACGCTTTGTCAGCGTATTGTCCAGTTGCGGTTAGAAATTCCGGTATCAATATCAAGACAGACCCAACTTGCAACAATATCTGTGATTTCGTAAGTCGGAATAAACGAGAGTGACGTTGTCAAAAACGTAACTGAACAAAATTTCAGAACTGAGGGTGTGTAGTGTTCGGTGAAACCTATGCGTATTTTTAAAATGATGCTGATGAATTCAACTCAGTCAACTTTGGGGAGGCCAGTTGCTTGAATATTAAATTTGTATGAGAATTTTAATGCAAAATTTTCAACCCTTTGCTCACCCCTCGCGCAAAAATCAACCACTAATAAACTTTTAAGTGTAGTTGGCGCACTTGTTATTTTGAAGGAACATGAATTGAAGAAATCCACGTCTCTGCGAGGCGCTATATTAACTTTGAAAGAAAAATGACGGAAAAGGAATTCTTAGACTTTTTGCAATCACCCCGAAAATTTAACGTTTTGGATGTTTTCGTAACCCCCAAAAACTTCTAAAATACCTTTGGTCAACTTGACTCTTTGACGTACTTGAGTGTGCAGAATTTTTAGTAAAATGAAAACCTTATAGCCTACGATCTGCCATGCCTATAACAACGTTTGCCAGCATGTGCTGAAATAGTTGCCAAATGATGTTACAAGAGTGAAATATAGTAATCATACCTAAGTAGTTCACCGAAAATGATAAAGCTTGTTGAAATCTTTGTTTGTGCCAATTTTACGATTGTCCATACAGCCTATATAAATAAAACCTTGAGTAATATACCTATCATAAAACAGCAATTACGCTTATGTATACATCGCTTTTCTTTAGGACATATAAGTATTATTTGTTGCAAAATACACCTCTTTATCTACGACCAGAAGTTTTAGTCGAACCTACACTTCGTTGCCTGAAACCTTTAATAACGTTTTGTGGAAAACAACAAATATAAATGATTCTCCCAAAGTAACTCTACCACTAAAAAGCAACGCACTCCTGTTGCTGTTTTCTGCCTATGTGCTTCGTTCATCAAGAATAAGGTTGTGACCTTCATCGCGTTTTCGAATATAACAGAAACTATATTTTCAAAAACGCGGAATTAGCAAAAACTTTGCAGGAAGACTTAGCCGCGCATTTGCTTCATCGTCGCTCAACACAAAAACTGCAAAACCGTATTAATGTGCGGGACCTAACTCTTGATTGGGATTGAAAAAATGACAAATAAAAACGTTTTCATTCACGTAACGTAAGCAAAGCCAACAATAACTTTGCGCAATCAACCAACAATTGGTCACAAGCAAATACCTGTCAGCATTTTTCTATGGAAATTTTATTAACCTCTTGTTTTCAAGCAACTGCTTCCATGCACCCAACCCAAAGCAATGCACCCAAACCAAAAGCAATTATCTCTACTAAAAATAATTGGTATCAAGTTTTTTTTCCACAGATTACAAAATTACCTTACATGTGCAAGATGTCTTCATTTAAATTGGACAATTGACCCAAATGACCTTTTCAAGAGAACCTCCAACGACAGCTAGTGTTTGGTTGGCAAAAATCAATAACCAACCAAAGTTCTTCAGGTTACCCTCTCGCAATCGCACTTGCATGTGTCTGTCATTGTTTTAATTTTGATTTTTTTGCAATAAAATTGGCGAGCACACGTTAGTCGATTCCAGTATATAATTGTGAAAGGGAGACTTCAGCAGGAGACATTTTTATGATCATACTATCTACGAAATCACTGGTCTTCAAGCGCAATTATCAGGAAAGTAACTACGGTAACATTTACAGCAATTAACAAGAACAACTGTTTGACACAGTGGTAGTGAAATCTGCCATACAGTATAGATGCGTTTCTCAGTCACAACGCATTCTACACAGGGACGCTTTTACGCATGGACCAGATGGATACTTGTCTATACAGGATCCCTATGCCATTACGTTAACGTCAAATTGTGAAAAGATTTGAGAATACTTCCATATGCTTTCGTATACCAGTCGGGTACCAAACGTCCCACTCAAAAGGCGCAATAAGCAGAATGGCAGACTCAAAACTTTATAAATTCCAGTAGCTGGTTTTATACCTTGGGCACTGAGTCTCTGTTTTTCCAAGAATGAGCCAAGCATGCGTGCTCAGCAGACGAAAAGCTGAAGCTAAGCGAGATATGCACTCTTTAATAACGTTATTTAGGTTGTTTTCATTCCCGAAATAAGTACTCCTTTCAATAAATACAGATGTTTTCCAAGCACCAAAAAATCAAGTTTGGCAATTCTGGTCTCAAAGCTCTGAAACATCACATTCACTACGCGCAGAACAGTTAAACGGTTCGATCGCATAAGGGTAAAAAGAGTTGCCCTGCTTCATAAAAAATAGTTAAATAATTTCAGCACACTTGCAAGAAAAGAACGATGATCGCGTTTGTGCGTGTGCGCTTGCGCCGTGATTGACAACGCGTAAGATATTCTCCTGGTGCAACTTGATCGTTTAGTTTGATTGGGAATTGAGGTGTTTAGAAAAGCTTCGCAACGCATACAGCAAACACATGCTACATGCTATCAACAGTTCGAGTCAAAACTGGTGCAGTCTCTCAATGCTGTGGTATCATTATTTGTAGTACAATAAATTGTTCTAAGAAAGTCTGTTGGTCTGATGTCGATAAAAATGACAGGTGTACTGTACCACAAGAGTGTACGGGTTTGTCGTGCCGTTAAAGTCTTTGCCACGACAGCATATTGAACTTCTCAGCTTGCATTTGCTCTGCCCGGGATTTTTCAGTAGTGTTAAGGCAACCGGCGTCTGTTTTGAATCCAAAGAAAGTTTTACAAAAAGAAGCAAAGCTGCTATTTCACCCTGGTGGAAAACTGATCCACAACTATCAATGGGAGAGCGTAAAAAATTCTTATTATTAGAAATGGCATGGAGTGCCTGGAAAGACTAACATTTAGTTGACATAACTAGACAAATGCTTGCCATTAGGTCAGTAATCAACCCTTTATATCAATTTAATGTTAACAAATCGTTTTTTCCTTACAGTAGATCAAACTAAATCGGTTTCAGATGCCATCACAAATGCAACGCAATAATTTTTCAGTGATTGGAGCAATACATCGAAGTATTGTATGAACGGAAGAGGGCGCACTGGTGTTGTGCTGGTAGCTATCAACAAATAAACCTCAAGTCCAGCGGAGCAAGCGTGAAAAGACATTTCATGAAGTCGATTGTAAGGCAGAACTTGGCAATAAGCGCGCAATCGATTTTGGTAAACTTCTTTGAAATAGGAAATGGATCAACCATTGGTTGTTCCTGCTTTATAAATCATTCAAATCTTTTCATATGCGAAGCTGCACATTTTTAACTTCAGCAAAAAGCAATGAGACATTATTATTGCGTTCATGTAACGAAATACTGCAATGGTAATGGTTTATTGTTTCATATGACTCAGCTAATAAGCAGAAGCAATACAAAAAGCCATCGCACACTTGGTAAACCAACCGTCAGTGAACATTAGAGCAAATGAAAATACAATGGCACGATAGCAGATCAGTGTAAACAAAGATTGGTACTGTGTCATATAGGATTGGTGAAGGACTAGGGCGGTCATCTAGTCAACCACACCTGTTTATCACTTTTGGAAAAGTGTTGAAAAACAACAGTTGGAGATCAAATAAGCACAGTTAGGAAAAGAAAACAAACAAACACGACCACGGCAAAGAAAATGTGCAGATGAAACCGCATGCCTATGTACACAGTTGTGTGGATCGAAATTGGCTGAAGGAATTGGTGTGGTCAAGAATATGTTTAAACAAAATATAAAAAGAAAAAAGAAAAAAATAACAAAAACTTCTCAATGTGGTACAAGCGAAAAACAAAGCAAAACAGAAAAAACTATGGAGTGTACTTTCATGCCGAACAGAATGGGATGTGCACAGAAAGGAAAAAACACAAAAAGTAAATATACATAAAAATAAACGGAATTACAAAATACTAGAACTCACAGTATTTTTTCTGGATAAGTGAAATGTTGCTAAAATTCATATTTGTGTATCTTTTTCATGTAGAAGGTGTTTCTTAAGTTTCCATTTAAAGGTAAAAGTGGTTGAAGACATTATCGTCTGGCACTAAAGACTTTTGGGCCAACAAATCTAAGGGAACATTTTCCTGAGGAAGAGTTAACTCTAGGTAGAAACAGGTTGTTAGAGGTTGATAACAATAGTCTTGTGGAGTGGGAACGAATTAAGCTGATTGGAACAAAATAGCCAAATAAAAAATTAATAGGTTTGGAAGCAGTTTGTAGTTAAAAAAAGGGAGAAGCGGAACAATACTGCACAGGGCTTACAGAAAGCGCAAAACATGCAGAAGACAATAAAGCTTACAGAGAACACAAATATTGGGAATTCAATAACTATTCATTGAAGGGAGGCAAGTGGGGGTGGCGATCGGGGCGATCGCCACCCTTAAAACCTACGAAAGTAACTTTATTCGCCTTGATTTTGTTCAACTCGGAAAACAGCATTCGCGATATAAGGCCATTTTGTTGTCCATTGTTTTGTCACAGGGGTGTTGTGAAGTATACTTCATCTCTCTTACAGTAGCGAAACCGTTATGAGATTTGACTAGCAAATATTACTGAAATCGCCTCCCCTAAACTTACTGGCTGGATCCGCCCCTGTCTCAACATGAGCCGAACATCGCCGCACCAATAATCTTAGAAAAATGAATGAAAGCTCCTCCAAACGTGTCGATTGCCGATACTTCCGTGATCACCACTTGGAATTCAGTGTAAAACAAACTAGATGTAAAACATTCCAGCAACAAGCTTATAGATCTCTTCTCCGCCCCCGCGTCACCTCTGGTACTTGAGAAACAGCAACTGCCTAATTCGAAGCTTCGTCTTTCAACGTTGATAGGCGGAACAAGGACGCAGAGACATCTGAGAAGAAGCAACAGAAAATTCGCAGCACTGGTAAGCACAGAGCAAGTAAAATATCACTTTATTCCTTTCCTCGTAGCACTGTAAATAAGGCCAAACCAGGCGCGGATCTACCACTAGGCAAAAAAGGCTTAAGCCTAGGGCCCCGATTTCGGGGCACCCCAAAATTTTGGGAGTAAGGACAATTTCCAGTATTTCTGTAAGCAATTAAATTTGTATTTTTGTTTTGGTTCAACGCACATTTTTTTACTATGCCGCTAACAAAAGATCTATAGAATAATGAGCGCGAAGGACCGAAGTGAATCACGATGAGCATTCTCTTTTTATGGCGTTGAGAATTGGCTATTGTTACGTATCATGTGTGGAACAAAACGCCTGAATCCATTTTTCAGATTATATGCAAGGCCAGTGAGGTACTCCATAAATATGTAATGTGAGTGTGGTCAGATAACCTCACCACTGCCTTTTTCGTTCGTTTCAATGTGACTGTTTTTGTTGCTGATATGAAGGGAATTCAGAGTAAAGTAATATGTTTATGCATTGGAACAACAACTTGTTCAGTGAATGTAACCAGCAGGAGTAGTTAGGGGCGTAACTAGAGGTTTGAGCCAGGGGGGCAAAGATTACCTGTAGGGAGTCCACTGGTCACCGTAGAGGGTGCCACTAGCCAAAACTCGGAAAAAAGTTAAGAAATGACAGTGGATTCTGGATGTCCATAGTAGATAAAAAAAAACGAAAATACCCTGAAAAATGCAAAAAACAACAAATTAAAGAATACTAAATATCAAAATGTCAACTAAAGGGGGCTCAGTTTTTATATTTACCTTGCCGGGAGGCGGCTCGTCCCCTTGCCCCCCGTCAGTTACGCCACTGCATGTAGTGCTAATTTGTACAAACCTTCCAGAAGGGCACCCATTTTAAAAAGCCTAGGGCCCCGAAAATCAAAATTCGCCTCTGGGCCAATCTGTTACATTTTTATGACGGCAAACTTACAAGTCTCATTTGAAATTTTTTCATGGGGCTTGGTTACAACCACAAAGATTGTGCGATTTATAGAAATTCCTGGACCTTGTATTTGAAGATTAAACGCTTGTAAACCTTTCTTGCGTAGCGGAAGTGCAGTGAAAACCATGGTAAATTTGGATCTACTTAGAATAATAATTTGTCAGTTAATGGCAAGACTCCTGTCCTTCAAGGACCGCGATAGCCACTGCAATGGTTTTTGAGCCAAATTTCGGCCACAAATTGGCGAGTGATGGCGCTAGAGAGTCGATCAAGACCTCGTAAGAAGCGGAGTTTCGTGTACGTTCTTTTCCGGGTAAAGTGGTATTCTTGTTCCTTCATAGATCCCAATAACGTCCCTGGAACCAACTCGTGACGTCACACTGTCCCGAAAAATTTCAAATTCAAAGGAACCCAATTTTTTTAATCGAAACTACACGAAAATCCGCATCTTATGGTGTCTTCTTTGACTCGCTAGCGCGATCGGTGGCCGAGTTACCAACGAAATTGCCTGAAATCCATTACAGTGGCTTTCGTTGTCCAAGGATTTGAAGCAAATAGATTCAAAGTGATTTCAACCAACCTTCCTGTTGCAATGAGGCGTCAGGTCATTGAGCAAGCAGCCTTGTTCACTTGAGACATTTGTGCGTTGTCTGTATTTTATGGTTACTTCATATTGTTGCAAACTCTCCGGTGGTGTTGCGTTGATTGTATGATTCACCACGAACGGGATGTGCGCGAAGAACAAAAATGTATGTATGTGGCGCGAACAAGCAATAAAAGAGTGATCCCGATGGAGTGATCTTGGTGAGTGTCCTCTAATAATGCTTGTGAACCTGGTGAACAGTTGATTGTGCTTGCTAACGGTGACGACGAGAATGATCTCGTCGGGTGATCTCTATTGTTGCTTGC
>JGI24159J19872_10011549_pt1 | contig 11570 bp, 5 predicted proteins | sample Ectturendosymbi4_FD_19872 | JGI IMG/M metagenome (IMG submission 19872) | reverse complement strand
TAAAGAGCCATGACAGCATGTAACAATTAGCCTGTTGGATCAATTTTTAATTTAATAAAAGCTTACATCTGGCTCCGGTAAAAACCGAAAAGTTCACTCCTACCCCAGCTCCGGGTGGAGTGTTTTTAATCCGATTCCGGGTCCTGCTCCCACAAAAATTGTGAACTACAGCAGGAGTCCACTCCGGTTTGTACTCAGGCTCCGTGATCACAGTTCCATGATTTCACGCGAAGCGAAAGCAAAAACGAAAATACATGCCTTGATTCCAAAAGCAAATTTGCAGTGTTTACGGAAAGTAAATTGGCCATTATAGAAACGCAAGAAATTTAAAGAGACACTTTCGAATAGACAGACACTTTTGAAATAGAATAAACTTTATACTGAACACACCAGCAAAAAAGGTTAGACAATTTTATAAGTTTTGCGTATTTTCAACAAAAACTTAGTTGTATGCAAAAGATTTTGGTACACGAAAAGCGGAAGTGCTGAATAGCCTTATAATGAAAATCACGGCCAAAGAAAATGATACAAATGACATATTGCAAACGCTTCGATAACTCTGCACTGATGATGATAACAGGAGTTATCGAAGCGTTTGCAATATGTCATTTGTATCGTTTTCTTTAGCCCTGATTTGCATTATAAATTCAAAAGACTTCTTTGGAAAGACGCATTCAATACAAATGTGATCACATAGCGGGAGTGCCGGAGTGGACTACACCGTGTGAAATAATCAGCAAGCCTTCCCGGCCACCAGTTCTCAATCAAGGTTTTTGCTCCGTAGCTTCTTTGCCTACATGTTGCAAACTGAAGAACGTGTGCTTACGCAGTTTGGGTCACCACTGCGATCAACAAATATAGTAACATAGGTAAGCTTCAAACTGTCACGTAATCCGTTCTGGCGTAAACAAAGGGAAAAATAATAGCTAAGGCGTGATTGCTTTCGGATACAGTGCTGTGCAAAAATTCTTCACGTTTTCCTGTGCTTTTGTGGGGCAATACTGTCATGTGTTGTGACTTGCCAGCCGCGCCGCCAAATTTTTTTTCCGGAAACTAAAGCTTTTATGCTTTAGTTTAATTATTCCATGCGACGACAGGCAGTATTCATTTCGTTTCGCTCAAGCAGGTCCGAGACCTTTTCTCAAATTCATGTTACAGCTGAGTAGAGTGTAGCTCTGTGAAAAATATATTCGCAGTCACTTTAGCGCTCTAAGAATGCAGCTGGTTAATTCTTTTCATTTCATTAATGATTACATGGACGTCGCAGCATTAGTAGCAATCTTTTTTTTCTAAGTATTGGAAGGTGAGGTAATACATGTGCCAACAAATGAGTACTGACTCAAACCGATTGCAACGGCAGTTTCCTTTAGACAGATAGAAAGCATTACCAGAAATGATTATCTAAAACGATTAATCACGATTGGCAAAATTTTTTTAATCGTGCTGAGTTTGCTGGTAATTAAATCGTGGTACTGGAGCAAATCTTCAACAAACATTTCTACGAGCGTAATCCTTATGACCAAAAATTTTGATTAAAAACAACTTCGAAATATTCCATTTGTGCGATAATGCACGCTATGCTCACACCATTACTTTCCTTATTACAATACACTTTTGTGCTCTCAATATTTTTTTATAAAATTCAACTTTGAAGGATAGACTGCCGAACCAAAGAAATTTAACACGTTTCTTCTCATTATTCAATCTTTTACAATGAGTAGCATAGCCTGGTTTCAAAAATTTTGCTTTGTAATTCCTCTTAAAACATTTCAGTAACAATTGACGTGTGGTTTTTGCAAGTAGTGTAGAAACACCTGTTGGGTAGAATGAAAGCTGATCGGTTTTATCAGTTGTTACAGGGATTCATGTCTTTATTGACCATTTCTAAACTGAAACGTCGACGCAGCTAAAGAAATAAAAATAATGGAAGTGCTCAACAGCGAAATGTTCACACTTGTGTGTGTTGCTCTGTACTGACTCACGATGGCCTGATGCCAGTATGGAGTCCACGATAAGAGTCCACGCGTCCGCGTGGTGCACCCGGATTGCCGAACAGAGTATTATTATTCGCACCAAATTGGTACGACAATTAAACAAGTGCATTCATGGCATCAGTCCAACTGATATTCACCAAACATTTGCACACACCAGGTGTGCATCTCGAAAATCGAAGCCCACTGTTTATCATCCACCTATTTGGTTTACAATGTGCGGAAACGGGAACTCTTTGGTTTCAAGTAAAATGGTCAATTTATGAACAGCTTCATGTAAGTCCAGCTTTGCAGTGTACGTAGGAACAATAAACAATTTAAACTCGTCCACGCTTTCCACGCCCAAGTCGTTGTCCACAAGAAACCTATGAATTGTGAAAGACATATTGTTACTTCAAGAGTTTTCTGATCTTGCAAATAGTTGCAAAAATTTTATCAGAAGGAAAGCCATGACCATTCCGGGTCGTTTGCAAAATCCCATCCAAAGTTGTTTGCCGACTTTGGTTTGGTGTGTATTTTGACTTTTCATCACAAATTGTTACTTCAACAAAAGTTTGTGCTTCATTATCAAAATTGCGAGATGACATGTGGTAAACGGCAAATGGATCCTAGGAGACGCCATGCTCAGTCATGAATCCTAGTTTATCCATTTTAACGAACGCAGGCAAATTCCGTAATGATGATTAAATAAGAATTAAAAATATCTAAGCGTAGCATCTAAGTGTACTTCCAGATGCAAAGAAAAATCACAGACTATTAACAAAACACGAGCTGACTCGTTTTCATTAACCAGATTTGCAAAGTAAGTGCGATGTGTTGCATGGGTGCTTGGAGGCTGTATGTGAGGAGTCGTTTCGATTGAAATCGCTAGAAAACCTCTCGCGAATTACTGGCAAATTATACAGAGCTAGATGTTGAGAAATTTCACAAAGTGCAAAGTAATTTTGAAAGTGAGTACGTCACCACAGTTTAGAAATTATTTGCTTTCTAACTTATGAACTACTTACACCTGTGATATATGAAATTTGCTGTCTGATTATGCGTAGTCATTACTTCCTTGTAAGCAGCGTTTTTACTGACACTCAAATGATATTTATGCACTGATGCCAACAGCTTAGGATCGAATTACAGTATGACGAAACAGAGAGCATTGACACGTTCAGTTAGACTACTTGACAACACTCAGTAACTGTTATTTTTAGTTTATTTTAGTTCCTTAAATTTAGTTTTTAATTATTTAGCTTGTGCTAACTTCAGTTAGTAAATATTTACTATATAGGAACTATTAATTTAAACGAGGTCTTCAGCAAAGTGTCATCTGTAACTTAAAATATTGATAGGTATAGTGACATAGGTAAGTTTCCAACGGTTACGTAATCTGTTCTGGCGTAGACAAAGGAAAACTAACAGCTAAGACGTATTAGTTTTGAGATACAGTGCTGTGCGAAAGTTCTTCACGTTTACCTGTGCTTTTGTGGGGTACATTCTCACGTGTTCGGACTTGTGGCCCCAAATTATAAATAGAAACTATTTATTCAAACGAAGTTTTAAGTAGAGAGTGGTTCGTGACTTGAAACATTGATTTGTACAAAATGCTTATCTCATTTGCAAAAAAGTGCACTTTTACAGCGCAATCTGCGTTATTTTAGGTTTCCTCAAGAAACTAAAGGTGCATCACCCGTGTTAAGCAAAATGTTTTACTCACTGTACTTACCGAAGATCCAGATTATCATGCAAGTTTTGTCTCAAAAGACTAAAACCTGTCTTGTTTGCTTCGTGTGTGAAATTTCGTATTTTTCCCATGGATGTTCAGTAGCACTGCAAGAGCTTTATATTTACCGTTTCTTCAAACTAACCTTGCAAGCTGCTCAGTTGGAAACACGATGCTGCTGCTTTTCCTAGACTGGGTGCCCATTTTCATTTGAGAAGGGTAACTATATTTAGTTTTAAATATTGTTTTTTCGCGATTAGTTCAAAAGGCTATGTTAGGTTCTTAAAATTTTTTCGTGGTATACTTCATTTCTTTTTATTCGTTTTGCAAAATATTGTCTTTTTAGGAAGTGCAAAGGTAAATTAATTTCTCTAAAAATTTATTAATTAATATCGTAGTCTAGTGTTTTCCACTAGAATGTATTACTTTTCCAGAAGAGCCTGGTTTAACCAAATTGAATTTTTTTCATCGGTTTAATGAAAACGTATTTGCTTCCGAAAAATGTACCTTTTTACTGGTTTGTCCCCATGGTATCGATCTGCCACTGACGATCTCAATTTGCTTAATATGAAAGAAATTGTGCTTGATGACGGTGTGGGAGAGTTTGATGACAAACTTCTGGAAAAGTTCAGTTTTCAATATGTCTGTGTCAAACGTATGTTTTATATTTATTTTTCTAAAACTACATCTGGATTTCTTTTCCAACCGAATTGAAGCTTTTCCACAATAGCCACACATTTTTCTTGAATATTCATTATTGCAATTATATGATTAAGATCTTTCAAACTCTTAAAGTATGCTTGCAGACATTGCCTTTCAAACAACTTTTACAACTTTCTAAAGTTTTACTTCTGATTACTATACCAGTGCATAGAACACAATTCAGCTGAAGCAAACCGTTATGATTGAAAAGCATAGGAAATTTGTCAGTAAGTACAGCGAAACAACTGATTGTGTTTTTTGAGGAAAATAAATACATAAATACAACCGCAGAGATTACACTTCCCACAATTGACACGACATAATCAACGCTACTTTGCCCACCTCTTTTTCTTAAGTGCAAACGTCATTGTGTTTCAAAATCGAGAGGAGGTCGTTGTTCGCCGATGTGGGATTGTTTCCGTTAATTTTATGTTACTGCGCGAGAAACATGCAGCGAGACGGGTGAAGCGTAACGTTGTGAATTACAAACATTTAAATGTGGTCAAAACGATTAGCGTAACAACTGATTGTGTTACTTGAGAAACACCAGTAGATACCTGTAATCGCAAAAATTATCTTGCTGACGATTGGCATCGCATGGTCAAGCTTGCGTTTTTATCCAACGTTGCTGTGCAGTTGAGACGAAAGTATCGCCAGTAACTTTCGGCCGAAAGCATACACTGAACTCCGCATGGACTTTGGACTTTCGAACGAAACAACTCAAACTGAAGCTTCACTGTTGCAACATCTCCGTTACACCTGGAAATAGCCTGATGCGCCTGCACAACCCGCTTTTCGGAAATCATTGGAGACAACCCGACACGAGTTGCCACCAGGTTGCTAACATCGCTTTTTCTGAAGAGCAAACCTTGTTTTTTCACGGGTGAAAACCTTTTTTCACTGGGCTAGTGACCGCTCTGTTTGTAAAAAACTACGAAGAAAACAAATGTTAATGAAAACAGACAATACAATCATTGACTGGACTTATAGATATTGTCTATCATGTTTCTTAAATACGATAATTTTTTCTTAAGATCAAATTCAATTGGTTGGAAAAGGGGAGGTTCTGATTTTGTTTCCAGCGTGGTTAATACAAACCGAGCCAAAAAGCATAAAATATAAAGATGTAAATTTGCTTACAAAGATAGCGTTTTAACAAATTAATTGCGCATGTGAAAGATACGTTGTGACGTCTGAACGAAAAGCAACGGGTGATGCAGAAAACAAAGCAACGTCTGATTACCAAAGTAAGCCACGAATTTTTTTCCTGTAGGTTCAAACAAAATGAACTGCATCCACGTCGATTGCAAACAGTACTTTTGTCCAACGTGATATAGTACCAGATTTCAAAGCACTTGCAAAAAAACAAACGACGACTGAAAACGGAATCGCTCTTGTTGCAAAAGATGTTTGCTGACTTCACGGAATTTGATCATGCGAGTCGTGAGTCACATATCATCGCTGATTATAGACAAGAAATATCTCATTTCGCTGCACATTCTCCACTTGGCTGAAGAATCGGTGGCTTTGTGTCTGTGATGCCTTGAAAGAAATATTTGTTGGAACATCGATTAAATGAGGACAAATTTTGACATGCAAGTGAAGTGTCTAATGAAAGATGACTACTCTGACATGGAAATGTTTCTGGAATGCAAAGAGCTATTGAAAACAGTGCTTAATTTTTTTGGTGATAGAATTCATTCACAGTCTAACCAAAAATACGCTTTGGCTAAAATTAGAAACACGTATTACACTTTCATTACTGAAATTAAGTGACTTTTACTATTCCACAACTTCAAACTATTTGCTGCAAAACACTCTGAACGTAATTTTCGATTTCAAAGCAGCTTTTGCCAAAAACGTGAAGTTGTTTAGTATTTCCGAAAAAATTAAACTGGCATTTTGACGTTTATACCACTGTTTCACAAAGGTCATACCAGGATAAACCGTTGTTTACTTGGGTGTGAATTACCATCGTACCACTAACTCCTTTCATCGAAAAATATCGGTTGCCAGATGTTCGGTGTTGACAGACACGATCGATGGAAAAATTAAGTGTTTTGAAATGAGGTTTTGTTCGTGCTTCGGAAGCAATTGNTGGCTGGCACGAGTGAACAGAGGCAAGAATCATTTCTTGCGGATGNTTCAGCACGTTGGGATGGATGCAAGCAATAGNAAGCTTTTGCTATAAAGTTGTTTTACTTCACAAAGCATTTAGTCTTAGCAGCGATACCAATAAAACTCGACACCTGGCAGATAATGTGACGCAGGATCACAATATGTAAAAGTATTGGAGTTTGTTAAAATTTTATTCCTGAAAGTTATGAATGCAATTATGCAAACAAATCTGTACAGCCTAGACTTCGAAATGGTGCTTTGAACGCTCTGAATTTGTGCAAACCTTTGCGAAAGCTTTGTGACATGAAAATATTGCGTTTGACGAATAAAATTATTCGTCTTTAACGTGCGCTTGCTGGCGTACGTTCATTCTGGCATAAATCTGATNTTCAACTACNAAGTGATCAAAACAGAAGGATATGACCGGTGGTAACATTTCACGAGACCACTAGGTCTTGAAGGAAAAGTACAGCTTTTTATCTCATAATTACAGTAAGAAAAACAATAGAAGATGCAAGAAATCTTTTCTTTATCAACAAGTTGGCAATGTCTATATATTTTGAAAGCTCCATAGAAACAAGTCGACGATAAAACAGTGGAAAACAATCGAACTTTCAAAAGAACACTTTTTCTCATTTAAATGTATAGCCCTAGCCCCAGGGATCAGCAGCATTCATCGGCGTCCCCTTTTCAAAACAGTGAGCTGCTCTAGACTTGAGCTGGTGGCAGTGCGATTCAGGCAGCGAAGGTCAAAACGTATGTAGGTCACTCGATTGTGAGGACAGTTTCGCTGTACTATCAACAATTACAGATGATGCTCCATTGAAAAAACAGAGCTGAAATTTATTTTTAACGGACATTGGCTATCACTTGAAGTATCCTACATGATGTTGGGTCCTTATATTTGTGAGACTGGAATGTCTTTTATCACCATTGCAATGAAACTTGGACATGCAAAGTAGGATACCGTTGGAAATGTTTGAAACTTGACTCCACTGTCATTGTAGGACTTTTTAGTGTTGCGGAAGAAGCTACTTGCGATTTCATAAACAAAAGCGTTTAGCAAACAACTATGGCCAGTATCCTGGTTGTGAGTTATCGCGAATGACGCTCTGAAGAAACATTTCTTTTCTGTTCATCATTTGCTCATTTGCACCTGATTTACTAAAAGCTTGTTGAGTTTCACAACGAAAGATTTACTGGTAAGGTACAATAAATTGTTTCCTAATTCCATTTGCATTGCAACGGAAGTAATATTTCTGCAGTTTATTTAAAACGCAATAAATATTTTAGAAACTTTAAACCACAGATTAACACCTTCATGCGGTATCTTTTAAAATTAGAATCAACTCTAAAAAGTGTTTTTAAGCAAATGCATTTGTTTTCTCACAGATACAAAGACCTTGTAGCTCGCATTATGCTTCCATTTATATCAAAATATTAACAACGCCTCGGTATTATTTTTATTCCTAAATTACTTTTTCGTTGAAAAAAAATGTTTTAATTTGTTTTGATTATTGAAGTGAATAAAAATTGAAAGTTCAAAACTTACTTTTGTTGATAATTTCAATTTACTGTAGAACAGTTGGGTTTGATTTTTGTCATAGCGGTGGCAAACATCATTCCACCTTTAAACGGTTTTTGGGGACAGGAATTCTGTCGTTTTGTACGCAGCCTGTTGTGGTTAACTTGGTCTTTTTAGCAAGTCTCTGCTTGTGATTTCTTACTCATTTGACTGTTAACTACATTCTAGAATAAAGCCGTGAAAACATAGGTTGCAATTATAACCTTGCAAAATGGGCTCTGCTGAAAATCAACAACCTGCTCTTCGGAATGGCATTTTGCATGCTTCTATCTATCCAGATCGGGGGTTGGAACCAGAGAAATTCCGAGAGGCGTTTCAAAACCTGATGGATCGGATTCTGGACTATCATGAAAATGTTGGCAAGCTACAAGCTTGTCCCGATGTCAAACCAGGTAATAGTTTCCATAAATTTTTTAAACTAGTCTCAGTCTGGCTTTGATGTCTCCATAGATCTTTAAATTTTCACCAATGCATGTAATTTCGGCATTTTTCAGAAAGGATTTGACTTTCCAAGTGTCTTTTTCCAGAGTTTATTAGACTGTTTCACTATTGCTGCCAGTTTTGCGTTACAAGCATGGAAATTAAGAATTTGTGTTTAGACCACTTCAACTTTTTTTCGCTTCCTCATCTATCTGATTATTATCTTGCAAATCAAACAAATATGACCACCACGAAATAGTGATAATGGTCATTACAAGAAAGAGAAATTTCAAACCAAAATTGGAGGTGGTTCACAAAAAAGGAACTGAAACTCGTTACCTTGCTTGACTGAATACCATTTTTTTCTAAAATGGATTGACCGCATTTCCTGAAGTTTTATGTCGTTAGTTCAATGTTTCTGAACGTTGCCAGCAAATGCACTTACTATGAAAAGATATTTTTTGAAACAAAAACGCAAACACAGCGTACAAAAGCGAATAAACCATAAACAACATGAAGTAGGCAATTTATAGCAGATTGAACAATACTACTGGTTGGTATGCTGAACTTCATTAAAACATATTTGTATTTTATGAATCGGTGGTGTATTGTCTGGATTTTTATTTGAGAGTCGCAAATAATTTTGGACGGCCAGTTGTCATGTGAATTGTGTTGCGTAAAATGTAATCTTTACTTTATTGTATAAATCTAATTCTAAATTATTCTTATGTTTGGCTTGCCGATACCTATGTTTGCATAGAAAGCAGTCACGCAATTTTGATTAAACATCTACATGAAATTAAAGCTAAACATTTACCATTTCAGTTGTTTTTTGCGGTAATTTTTGTGCGAATCAGTCCAACAAACTATAGCTGTCCTTGTATGATTTCACAATCCGGTCCAAGAATTGAATTAATGCATGTTAACCTTTAGACCAGCATTTCTTAATCATTTGTGAGTCACCCAGGCCTTGAAAATCCTAGTAAATGTTACGGTCCCTCAAGAAGAAACGTTGCAATAAATATTTCATATTTGGTCTTCATCATCCTAGCAGCAATCGATATGTCTGCAAAGCCTGTATATTAACCTTTTAGATCACCTTCACGGACCCCAGGTTGAGAACTCGTGCACTAGACGAAGTTGATCATTGTGCTTACGTTGGCGCTTCTCGCCTTGTTATAACTGTGTTCTCTAAACAGTCAACATCTTTGCAGGTTTTTTGAGGCCACTCATTCCAGAAACAGCCCCAGAGTACCCAGAAGAATGGTCCGATGTATTTGCTGATATAGACAAAATTTTGATGAAAGGAATGACCCACTGGCTTTCAACAGGTTTTTTCGCTTACTACCCCATGGCTTTTAGCTACCCTGCAGTNTTGGCTGAAATTTTGTCCACAAGTCTTACATGCCAAGGATTCACGTGGGTATGTATCACGTTNAGTAAATCCGTATACAGTAACATGATGTGCCAGAAACAGGCGTACAGGAAGTTTTTTCAAGGGAGATCTGGANACAGTTTTTCTTCAAAATTTGTGACTGCCTCTACAACGAANGTCCACTGAGACTAGCNTTACAGCCGCTCAGCTCAGTAGGCGCGACGTTGACTGCGTGATTCACCACGAACAGNGTGCTGAGCTAACAGTAGCACCTTTGTGAAAGCAAGAAAATGCAGNACTAGAGTGATCTCGTCGGGTGATCTTTAATGCTACTTTCTGAAACAGTATGAAGATTTTCGTGTTGGACGCTTCGGCCCACCAATCGAAACACTAGATTTCTGTTGCAAGTGGTCCTGTATCATCTGGAAATTTACGGAGTTTTCATAATTTTTGCAAATAAACAGGTTAAGAATATAAAATTTCACCCGCTATGTCAAACCAGAAGATTATCGAGAAATGTCAGATTCTGATTGTTTTCAAACCTTGATCTCTCATTTAACTATATGTAAATTTCTGCATCTAGATCAGAAAGGGTCATTTCGTTGTCTGTCTGCGGAGCATTTGGTTTTTACGTTGAGAAGTTCGATTCTTTTTCCGAAAACGTTATAAACACTGCTGTTATTCCTTTAAAATTTGAACACATTTTCTATTGCTAGGGGCTGAATATCTCCCAGACCTCTTCTCCTACCTCCTATGCTGATGATCCTAGACGTAATGAAAAGACTCTACATCAGTGGTTTTCGACCTGGGGCGTGATCCCCAGAGGGCGCGAGTAGTTATTTTATGTACACAGCTGTATTACATTTTCTTTATTTGAGGTTCAAATGGGAGTATTTGGGTTATAGTGGGTTGCTATAATGGATCGCAGTACAAAAAGAAGTTGAAAAACAATGCTCTATATTTTTGTTCAATTTTCTTTCGGTTTGTGGTTCAAAATTGAAAGAAAAATACCACGGTTGTATCTAAAAGCAAAATTTATATTATATTTGATGAACCGTCACATGTACAGAAACAGCCTCGTGGGAAGTTGCTTATCAATTGGTTAATGCAGATGCCCAGGCATTCAAGTTCAATAGCTTATTCATAGTAGGAAAATTCATCCACAGAATAATCATCCTCAGGTTTTCTTTTATGAGCTCAACAGCGAAATAATTCTAACTTCATTATCCAATGCATTATATCAGCCAGCTGGGTCCTGTGAAAAAGTATAAATGCAAATTTCTTAAGTTCGAAATACAGACACAAAATTTTTGGAGAAGCTTGCAAAGTTATTCTGCGTAAGCTTCTGAAAACACAGTGATCACACCCTAAGGCAAAAAGCTTTAATTTTAAGGAAAAAACATGAAAATCAATATTCACTAACGCCATTTTACAAAACCTAATGTGATATTTCTTTAAACCTGCCTTGTTGCAAACAATTACAAAAACAATAAACACATTTGTTTCATCCAAATTTTTGTCGCAATCATTAGAGCTTGCACTTGCAAACTAACGCTAGTAAGTTGCCATCTGTTACACAGGCTGCTTCGCCTTCTTCCACTGAACTTGAAACAGCTATGATGGACTGGTTAGCCAGAGCATTAAATCTTCCTGAATTTTTTATTCACG
>JGI24159J19872_10011545_pt1 | contig 11572 bp, 10 predicted proteins | sample Ectturendosymbi4_FD_19872 | JGI IMG/M metagenome (IMG submission 19872) | reverse complement strand
AAAACATAACTTTTACAAACGATGACGTCATGAATTACGTCATAGGGGCCCTCCACTAAAAATTGCCCCGGGCCCCCCTACCCTTTAATCCGGCTCTGCATCCAATACTGTATTTTAAAAATGTGCCCCCCTTCTGGTTTTTGGCCCCCATGCTGCTACATCCTGGCGACGGGCCTGACCTAATCACTCCCAAACTGTGACATCAGAAACCAGTTAAGCACCGAGGTGTCCATGGACACACAGAAATCTACCAGTGCACAATACAGACGTTATGAAGTGGCACTGAAGGCTATTGCATCAAAAATGTCAAATTTAAGATCAAAATAAGGACATATTGTGCATACACAACAATGGAAACCTTCAACTGTGCCACATGCGGCCCACAGGATGGACATAGCTGTTATACACCATAAATTCCTGACACGACACGCACCACGTGCTAGTTGGCAAAGTCCATTAACGCAAATTCACATCATCGCAAGATCTGTACTTCCGAAACCTACAGAGTAATTTGACGCATACTGGCGATCACACTAGCAATTCTATGGGGGGAAGCTGAAGCGAGAGAGCGGAAATCTTCCACTTCGGAGGCGTTTAACAACTCACGAACTTGCAGCATTTGCTTTGAAGTGCATAAACCAAGCGAGTCAACGACGTTGGCCATGTAGTCCAGATCTGCCACAAGTTGTCGGGCGGCATTTGCATTTATTGCTTTGATTTGGGTGATAGCTTCGACGTACGTCTGCTCTGTGGCGCGAACAATAGATCCAAGCCACTGATCAGACATGTTGTCCAATTCAGCCTCGCTCATCTCATCTTCCCCTGTTTTAGGTGGGTACGGCAACTTGCCCGCACGCAAAGCAGCTTCCAACGCTAAATTCTCGAAACTTTCACTGCTCCCTGCGCTTCCGAACGCTTCCAGGTGTTGAGGCAAGGTCATCAGATACTGGCCAATATGGGTGGCATGCTCACTGGGTGACACGCTAAACATCGGCATCTCACTCTGAGCAACAATGGCGTCGCCCTCTTCCGGTGTTACCGAAAGTGAAGATACAGAAGAAAGTTGGCGTTTCACTTGCGCGAACACAACGTCGAAAGCGAGGTTGTGAGCTTGCTGATTAATCTCTAGGATTCTTTTCTTAGTATCGGATAATGGCTGCGACCCTGAGTTATCGTGAAGACCAGTAAGAAGATCACGGAGTTGGCTGTACCTGCCAGGATCGACTCTGATCAGGTAGTTGTAGCGTTTCCACGGGGGCGTAGACTGCTGACTCACCACCGACTCCAGGCTTACGATATGGTCGGAAGTATGTGAAACGCACGCAGCCGTAAGCTGACGCTGGAAGTCGCCGAAACGCAGCAGCAAGCGACCACACGTGGCAATGATACGAACGCAATGTTGAAAAACTGTCCAGTTTTCTTCTTCCGCAGCTTCTAGCGAAACATTCTGTACGCAAGTTGAAGACATTACAAATTACAGCTGAACCAACCGTGCGATCTTTGATGAAAAAATTTTATCAAACACAGTAATAGCAAAATAATTTAAAGCACCGGGTTTACTGCCAGTAAATACCAGTAAAGTGTTTCTCGTGATATGGATCAAATGAATTTTTGTTCAGATACATCTCAACGACCGTTGGCATGCAAGCAGTTCTGTGACATAAACCAGCATGAAAAGCTGCACGCGCTTAAATGAAAATCTAACAAGGGGAGAGCTAACACAAGGGGAAAAAAGTTACGGGCCAGCGGCGTATCGTTAACTTCGTAGCTAGGTTGCGGAGTCTGAAGTATTTGGGTGGAGTCGGATTCCTAACAACACTAGGACTCTGAAAGTCCAATTGGATCATTTTTACATCACTCTCTAAGTTGGAAATTCCTGTTGAAATGGTATAATTTCTTATGAAACTTTTGACTTCATGTCAAGGAGTCGGAAATTTTTGAATGGTCGGAGTTGGACATCTTACCTCCGACTGCGCAACCCTGCTTTGTAGGCTTTTTTTAAAGACAATTCCCGTAATAACTCGCTGGAACAAATATTTTTTTGGAAAATTTCGTTTGAAAAAAAATGAAAATCTTGGAGTTTCACATCATACCTACTTTTTAGCCGAAGAAAAATCATATAGGTTTGGCAGTCAATGGTACTTATGACTGCGCACGAAGATGATAATCGTCATACATGTGACGTCACCTCGAAATAGCTCACTGAGCACGCAGTGCTTAGGACCAACATCAATTAATATACCGTTAGTCTATTATTTGTGATCCAAAAGCGAAAGCAACTATCAGACAAACAACAGTGATGTGTGAAGTTGCATTTGCCCTGAAGCTTTTGTACGAACAATATCCACCTACTTATTATTAAGCATAGATTATATCCAACACTGATGGAACCTCCTCGATATTTAGTCTCGATCTCAAGCCCTTTTTCTAAAGATTTTGAGTGCCCTATGGCAGGGGCGTAACGAGGGGGGAAAGGGGGCCGAAATCACTATGAGGGCGCCCAAAAGTCCCAAAAATGTCACAAATACTTTCTTCAGTACAGTACATTTGCTTCCGAAAGACCTCAGTTTCGAACATGGGGGTGCCAAACTTGCTTCTTGCCCCGGGCGCCATCTAACCTCGTTACCGCCTTGCCCTATGGTCATGTCTTTGAAAAGGTCCAGCAGTTCAATCGGTTGGCAATTGGTCTTATCCTTGGTGAAGAACAAGCACGAAGTAAAATTGAACAAAATTATACGAAATTGAAGTACTGATGATGTTTTTGATAAATTGATGAAAAAATTAGGTGAAGCCGAAAATATTTGAAGCCTTGGTCTCGAATGTTCCGGTCTAGTAATTAATGGCAAAGTCTCGATCTCAAATTATGATGCAAGTCTCGGTAACGGAGGTCACGATCTCGACTACATGACTAAAATGTAGTCTGTATTGATTTTTCCAACAACGCAGCACTGGATTTCCGCTTGGCATAACATGCGTAAGTCCAAAACTTCACTCCGTTTTCTGTCACTAAGAAGTAACCAGGTGAAACAGGATGATCAGCTTTGGTGATTACCTTGGGCCACATGCACAGTATAAGGGCAACAAGTGTCGGATAACAATTGGTTCGGATACAAAAGTATTTCTTAAAAACAGCGAAAAGAGAGTATAACCAGATATGTTGGCGCTGCTGTGCGACGTATGTACGGTGTACGTTGAACGGCATAATGTTATAGCTTGTCACTCTCCTTATAGAAGTTCGTATGCGGAGACAAAATAATGCTTGCAAGCTCTGTAACCATCCTGCTGAAGGAAAATGCGATGCCATTGTTTGGCAAGAACAAAAGATAAAAATCACTATTTAGGCCTTTCATTTTCCTTTTCGCAGATTTAGGCCCTTCACTTCGTTGTTCCAGGACGTTTGTCAAGGGACATATACTCCCAACCCTGCTGAACATCAACGAAATACAGGCCACGCGTTAACCGAGGTTAACAGGAAAACGGAAGCAATCCTTGCAATTCATGCCCAGTTTGACACAAAAAATTTGTTTTATTTGCTTGTGATATAACTTACTACACTTTTGCAATATAAAATTAAGCAAGGGTTTCATGAAAAGATTTTCTGGAGAAAGATTTTTATACCAATGAAAACACTTCTAGCGAATTGTTTTTAAAAATGACAACTTCATGTTTCTAATCGAACTCAAAATCAACTTAAAAGTTGTTGCAGACAATGAAATCGAAGTCAGTGTTTATTTTGGAAACACGCAGTTGAAATTGACGCAAGACTCCATGTAATATCCAAAGCCATTTAGAGAAATGGCTCAAAATCTTCATCTAGAATTCGGTTTAAAAGTAGAAATACGTTAAAGCTCACGTCGCGTTTAAAACTAAAAAAATATATAGAATTTAATTTCGCACTGATACCTACAAAGCAATTGATTCTTATTTCAAATACGTAAAAAATTCGTCTCGTTTGATTTCTTTCAGTCGATTTGAAACCAATTAATTTAAAATAAAAGTGAATTGAAATAAAACCGAACGCACTACAAAACCGAACTGAATATTTACCAAATACAAAAATAAGCTTAGGACTAAATGAAGTGGATTAACGCACACCTGCCCCTTCTTTACGCCAAACGCAGCGGCCACTGTCCTCAGCTGGCGAGCGAACCGGTTGCAGTATTCGGAGAAATACTTCTCGAGACTGCTCAGAAGATCACAGGTTCCCAAAAAACCTGTACGAACGCTGGTTTCACTGTTTTTATGCACACAAATCATAAAAATAGACCAACACTCACGAGGGAAATTACAGTTGCGGTTAACCAAACATACGGCTGTTCATCGTATACCGATATGAACTTAACCAACTTTGGAATGTGCACATTTAGATGGATTTATTTGGCGGCACTGAGTGCATTGCGCAAGATATACTCGCGACAGTGAACGCCGGGGCACCAAAAACACGGAGGCTGTCTGGTCAGGTTCCCAATAAATGAGATGAAATCGATTAGAGGTCCACAACAAAAGATTGTGCCGACCGCAAGACATGCTGTCACGGTTCAATGTGCAAGCCGCGGGACTAATGACCAAACTGTAAAAAGGTTCCCTTGTCGGGACACAAGTGGCCATAACGCTGAAGTGTCATGGACCGCAAGGTTCCAGAGGGAAGAAAAGCCCAACTGAAAAGAAATCCTCATGAGGTTGCCACATTTGCAAAACTTATTTTGATTCTAGCCACTACCAATTAAGATTACTAAGGGGACAGAGAAACACAAGTCTGTGAGATGCTCACCAAATTGATTGTAGCAGATGCACTGAAAACATTTCACAGAAAACAACTCTTTAATGTTTATACCTTGATCAGTAGTTGAGGTTAACAAAAAAAGCTTATATTTCAAAATTCGATTACAGTATTGGTATTCAGTTCACTACCGACAACAAACACGTAGCAAAAGCAATAAAAGTTGTCTTAAAATCCAGCCAGCCTATTCACAACATACCTGTAAGATTTTGACAGCGATTCATGGATACCAATGCTTCATCGAATAATTTCTTCACTGACGAGTCAAGAAGCTGCACTAAATCGATCACGTCATGTGCGTCCAACGGAATATCACCAAGGGCTGTCAGAAGCGCTTCGGTTTCCAGCTCACCGTAATCCATTAAAATCGAAATATATGGGTGCCAAAACGCATCAGACATTTTAACCAACAAATCTGGGTCAATTTTGTCAGCGTTGTTGTCGTTCTCAATTGCTTGCTTCAGGTTGCCAACGAACATTTGCGTGGAGGCGTACAATCGCGTGAGAGACGAAAGTTTCTCTGTGGCAGTGCCGGCAAGACTGCTTTGAATCAAGAACCCTGGTCCTGACTCAACGGAGAGAGCTACTTCCAGCAGCAACTGAGCCACTATTGACGCCGATGAACTTTTGCCAAACACTTTTGAACACCACTGCATTTCTGTGTGACACACAGTCAGTAAAAGCTCGTAAAACTCCCCAAGCAATGAGACCTCGCTCTGCTCAGCAGACTTAGTTACGTCGTTTTCTCCACTGACGATTTCTTGCCATTTACTGGAGACACGGGCTCGATGGCATTTTAGGTAGTAATTTCGCAACTCACTTTGTCTGACAAAAAAACAAACAAAAACAAATAAAAACGGTTTGTTACGACCGCACGTTGAGCTGACAAATATGAACATCGCGAACCTGCGAATTCGATGCAATTAATAGAGTTGTACGGAAATTATCAATCTTTTTCATTGTACCTCACAATCATAAGAAAATCTGGTTGACAAGGATACAGAATCAGGCATGGGGCCACATAGAATTACAAACCCCATGTTATCATGTCGAGTGTCAAGTAAATTCATATCTGTTTTAAATAAATCAAACAGTCGATGGCAAATCGAGTTATTGTATTGCTCACTAACCTCTGCAACAGAAAAGCACTATGGAATAGAAGATTAGTTAATTTTTGTCAAAGCATTGCGAACAACGTTGTTGCGAAACAAACGCAAGCAGAGCATACATCATTTGAGGTCTTACCTCAAAGCGCGTGCAACACATCATGTGACCAACAATTACTGCTACAGCAAAACCCATATCATACCTGTCTAAGTTTGTGAAAATATTGAAGTATCGCTTGGCTTCATCTGTTTTGTGCTGCATGAAAGCAGCTACAATATGTGGACTAATACTGGACTCCAACCGATTTTTCAAAGCCTCTAGATGCATAACCTGGACAACGCAGCATAGTATCTATTAAATTTTGTTCAGAATGCGTCACACGCTGTAAGTTCATTCTTTTACCTTATCATCATAATCTGGACTATTTTTTAAGACCTGCAAACTCGTTCTCATACTTTGCAGCTGAGCAGCAATTGCTTCAACATCACCAGCCCTGCAAACGGTGTGCATTGTAATCCATCGCCTCAAAACACAAGCCACTAGATTAAAATGATGAACCACTTACTTAAAAACATCTTCCACGGCTGCAGCCAAGCTTGACCAGTTGTCTGCTTCTTTCAGGGCTGTGCAAGCTTGTTCAACGCGACTTCTGACATTATCAACATTTACCAGGACTTGCATGGAATGTGATGTTCTCTGCTCAACGCTTTTAATTTCTTCTTTAACCTAACACACATAAAAAAGCAATAAATTTGAAATATATCAAACAAACAAATGGCAACTTACTTGCTGCATTTGCTGCCACAAAAAGGTTGCTTCTTGCTTCAGTGTTTCAACATCTCTAAGTACCCTTGGTAAGTTGACTAACGCTTGTTGTGAGGTGTCTTCCAGTGATTTGTTCATATCTTGTATATACCTTTGCAGCTTCGTCACTAAAGTAGCAGTGTATGCTTCACGCTGCTTTTCATCTTGTTGTGCTTGAAATACCCCATTAATCCAGTCTTTTACATCAAAATGATCACCAGAAAATTTAGAAAAATCCATCTTAAGCAAATCCAATAGCAGCAGGCACCAGGATCAACATATAATAAAAATGAGATGTACTGTAATGTGCAAAATACACTAGTTGAACACAAAGAAGTTACAGCAGAAATAGCACCGTGGCAAAATAATTAGGCAAAACACAGTGCTGTCAATTATGGCAAAATTGCATCAATTTGGTAGACTATGATAAACAGAATTACAGCATGTTGTTTTTGGAGAAACTTAGAGCGTGACCACTTACTGAAACACTTTTGAACTTTGAATTCTTGCCAAAAATGTTTGTAATAAATTACATTTGAACTAGTTGTGTTGGCAGAGGTTTATGGGTCAAACAGTGACGGTGCTTTCACTGTAACTGAGGTTACTGTTTGGTGGGATGCTACCTTTGCAAACATAGAGTACATGGTGCTGAAAAACACTGGGTATGGTATTTCTTTAGATTACGCTTAGAAGTTTCAAAGTAGGAAACAAAAAGTATTGTATTAGAGCTGTTTTACAGCATTCCTTCTTGAGTCTGTTTAATGTTGAGTGTCAGATTAATGTTCATTTTTTAGCAGCATTCACCAACAACTCTACTTTTATTTGAAAAATGAAAGTATAGGCATTAATAATTAATGTAACTTTATCTGTGCTAACTAAAGCTCTAAAGATAGGTTAAAATCAAATGCCAACATGTCAGCTCATAAACTGATGAGACAGTTAATTAGCTTGCATAATTCTGGAATTGCTGTAGTCCTGTGTTTTCATGAGGAACTTTTACATGGCAAAATATTGTCATGGTAGCATTGATGGGCCATGCAAGTAGTTAGATTAATCACAGTAAAGAGGCAGTGTCACCTCATGACTTGGATCAAAACAGCAATCAACAACCAGTTTGCTTCACAAAAAATCAATGCAAAATTTTTCAGCAACGCTTGAAAAAATGTTTCATTTTTGGAGAAGATTGGCATTGTTGGGCGATCACAACTGAGAGGTTGAATTCAAGTCAGTGTCACTGGAGTGCAACTTTCAGTTCAACCGACCACAAAAAAACAGCCAAAACCAAATTCATATGCAACCATCTGAAGTCTGAATGCTAACACATGGAGTAAAACAATATTTTACCTGGTACAAATATATAAAGCTAGAGATGGAACATTGATAATGTGCACATGATATTGTTGCGATCGGAAACCCAAGCGGCATGTGCGTAAAGCTTCTCACCATGGCAGCAAGCAACAATAGAGATCATGCGTCGCAATCTCTGTTATTATTGCTTGCTCGCACCACGCGTATATATTGTTATTCTTCGCGCACATCCCATTCGTGGTGAACCACACAATCAACGCAACGCCACCGAAAATGTTGCAACAATATATTGCTTCACAAATGCAAATTACTGTCTTTTTTAGTGAAAAAGATTTCAGCAACATTTGGAAATATGTGAAACTACACAAAAAATCTTAACTGAGCCAAAATGATAGGAAAAGATGTTGATGGTGTTATCAGAGCTAGTGCAATTATTAAAGTATGGTACTTGCATTCATTGGAATGGAAGTTTAAAATGTTTTGCAAACAAGTTCTAGTTTAATTTTTTTCAAGCACACAAAACTAAGAAAAAGTAGATCATGTAAATTGTTGGATATTAATAAGAAATAATATTTTGAAAGCAACCCGGTGCATTTGTAATGTCACAGAATCTACAGCTACAGAGATACCTTGTTATGAACGTAAAATAAGTTTGTTTTCAAGCCATTTAAGTATACTAAACTTGGCAGTTGAAATCTGAGTCCATAGCAGTATACTAAACTTGGCAGTTGAGTCCATAAACACAATTATCACCAAATATGCATGAGCACTATGAAAACTACATGATTCTTCCAGCTACTTACCAAACTTTCTAAATATTAGTCAGAAGTTTATGAATTTAATGGAAATTTCATTATAGATTTGAATCACCAAATATCAAACAAAACGAGTGCATCTAATTGAATTGCGCTAAAAGTTTATGAATTTAATGGAAATCTCATTAAAAGTTTTGAATCATCAAATGTCAAACAAAACGAGTGTTTCTAATTAAATTGTGCTAAAACTAAAGGTAGAAAAAAATCACTGGCATTTCTACAAGTGACGCATTGTTTTTCCAAGGCTATATAAAAACACACACCAGAAAATATATTAGGGATGTATGTTTTTCTTAATTTGTGCAACAACTGAAAATCTGCAAAAAATATTTTTTTCTTGATAGCTGCAAGATGCTGACAAAAGAAACTATGACAATCAAATTGTTCTTGCAAAAACACAAGGTTAACAGTTTGACAAATGTTACCACTCAGCTGAGGTGCAAATGCTGTCAGCATATTATGCTCTACATTCAAGTGTATGTTCCAGCAACTTGGCAGTTCCATAAATCTGACAGGATTGAAGAAAGCAATCAGGTTCAGTATATCATGCTCCGGAACTTGTATAACATCTGTGAATACCTCAAAAAATGATAGAAGCATTGTAGGGCTCCATGTAATTTTCTCAGATTTATGCTCAGTAGTTCTGAGTGGAAGAGAAACTGAAGGATTACTTTCTCCATGCTTTAAAACTTTTGGGACGTCAAAAAGATTTGTTCGCAACCGGTATGTATCCATCAGTATTACGCTTGCATCATACACATGATCAATTTTTGAACTTTCTAACTTACACATAGATTCACTGCTACTCAGAGGTGCAGCTATAACATGATGCTCTGAAAATTGAGTCAAAGTTAACCAAAGGACATCCAAAGAGTGAACAAATAGTCCTCCACTTTTCACATAAATTACTTGATTCAAGTCTTTCAGCAAATGAGGAATGAACAGATATGACAGCTGGCATGCAGAGGGCAGTTTTTTTGAAAAGTGTGAAAAAAGTGTGGCTTCTGAAGAAGTAGCAGCATGAAATTTGAAGGAAACCCTATGGCGAACATCATTGGGCCATTTATCCAATTCTTTTATGAAGCAATGATACTGAGAATCATCTGTGAATATATGAAAATGAATTACTCTGTTAGAGGAAACAGTCGCAGATTTCATAGTAATCAACGCTTCAGTGGCTGGTTGACAGTTATTTTCCTGCTGTAATTGTGTATTATCATTGCCACAAGCAAACATAACCAAGTTAATTTCTCTTAGTTGATTTTTCCGAGCTTCCTGTTCTGATGTATAATGGAGCTTTTCTCTACCAGTACCATAGCTCATTCCAACTCCATCAGGTGCCAAGGCTGCAGGATAATGATTATATCCATTAACTTCACTGAACATTGTATTCCACAAGTAAATGAAAAAAGCAATGGTTGTCAATAATAACATAACCCATCGTTTTATCCATGTCAAAGATATTAATTGCAACCGTTCTAATTCTTCAATTTCATCCTGAATGTTTCTCCAAGCTTCCATTGTAAAAACTTTATTCTAAGAAAAATCTTCCCAGGGAAAACTACAACAATTCATGAACACCATGTTTACTCATTTTTAAAATGGATAAAACTGAAATAGAAACTAAAAATTAGTCAATACAGTAGTGCTTTTCAATTTGATGATCACAACCCCAACAGGGGTTGCGAGCTTTTCTTGGAGGAGTCGCAATCATAAACCACTCAAGGTACTTTAACCGAAAAACAAGCTCAACATGCGTTTGGCAAGAAAATTCAACAAAATAAAAAATCGGCAAAATAATTAAATAGAAAAACAGGGAGGAACATCCGAAAAAACAAGCCCAAAATGAGCATATTTTCACAAAAAACGCCCAAATTGCCGTTAACAACAGATTAAAACAGAAAAAGTGCCACAAAATTTGAAAAGAGGCGATCCACAAAACAGAAATCTTCAAAAAACAAGGTCAAACAACCAGCAAATTTCAATCAAACAAGCCCAAAACCAAGGAACTCGCAAGTCTTCAAGAAAACCCCGCAACCCCAAATTCGCGGGAAAACCGCAAGGTTGGCAACACTGGTGCCTTGGTAAAACCCGACTTTTCCAGCCGCACTTTTTTCAATGGATGCGCGGTTCGCGCGTAAAATTGAAAAGCCTCAAAAAGGCATAAAATGAGCTGATACGACAAAACAAACGCAAGCAAATGAAAGAACAGGTTCTGAACATAACATCCAAAGCAAAAAACTTGCAAATATGTTGCACCAAGCTTATACAAATTGTTAAAAACAAACAAGTTTTTCAAAATTAGTGATAATTCAACTAAAAATTAAAATACTTTGGGAGAGGGTTATGACAACAAATTTTATATAAAAATCTTTGGAATTTATCCAACTATTGATCTGTAAAAAAATCGCGGGGGTTATTTTTGTTTAAACGAAATGAGAAGAAAAATTGCAAAGGTGCTCTAACACCAAAAATGCGTGTTGCTGCGTGATTCTCGTGTTGTGCGACTATCGATTTCAATTCAATATTAAAATTCTTTCCAAGGGGGTTATGATGATAAATTTTATATCAAAATCTTTGAAATTTATCCAACTATTGATCTGTAAAAAAATCGCGGGGGTTATTTTTGTTTAAACGAAATGAGAAGAAAAATTGCAAAGATACTCTAACACCAAAAATGCCCTTTGTTGAGCATCAACTTCCACGTGCTTATCATTTGAAATGTCTTTCCAACCTTTCTGAAGAGGAAATAGAAAGC
>JGI24159J19872_10011542_pt1 | contig 11576 bp, 9 predicted proteins | sample Ectturendosymbi4_FD_19872 | JGI IMG/M metagenome (IMG submission 19872) | reverse complement strand
ACTGAATGGCCAGGGGGTCAATGAATAACTGCTGGGGTCTACTGGAGCAATGAAGCCTCCAATTCAAAATTATTGTTAATAGGGCAAGGAATGCAAACGGCCTTTTTCAACAAATCAAGCAAAATTAAGAGGACTGATCAAATCTCAGCTAAGCATATTTTCGGATGTGTATTATTTTATCTTGCATTTCAAGTAAAAAGTACTCAAACTTATTTTGACACATACTTTCCTTGTATTAGTAACTGTTGGGCTAGGCCACGGGGTCTACAGAAAATTGGATCCTTTAATTGGGGGTCAACGTGCAGAAAAGTTTGAGAACCACTGGGTTATACAGTAGATGAGGGGCAAAAGTGTCTTACATCTGTAGAAACCAACAGGCACTCCAAGTATGTCTACTCGCATAAAATACAAAAAAAGTTCTTTAACATATGGTTGGGTCTCAGACTTAGATGCAAATCACTCCAGTGTCGCAGTTTCAATCAACGACCAACGCGTTTGGCAATTATCAAACTCTGACGATATTAACTTAAATAATGGTCTACGAAAAAAGAAATTACCGAAAATGCTCATAATCACCTAAATATGCGAGCAAAGTTATTACGAGGAACACATTAACACTGCTTATGAAAATCTTACGACATCAAAGGCATTACGTAACTGACACTGCAGCAAAGGGCACCGGATTTGTAAAAAATTTGGTACTTGAGCGGCTGTTAAAAAATTCGATATAAAAACAAGACGACAGAAAAACAAAAAACTTGCCTTTCTATTGAAAGCGATGGAAAAGCTACGGTCGTATCGACTGATTAATTTTCCATGATCAGCAATATTCAGTTTCGTCAGCATGACGGTGCATGCCTCGACTCATTCGAACTGCATTTTGCACCTAGGCGTGTAATCTTGGATTTGGAGAACACATGATGAGAAGGGACATGATTAATTTTTCAAACGCTTTTATGAAATTAGTGATTCGAATTGTGGGAAAAACAAAAAAGTTACCTAAACACTAAAAAAAAATTCCCAGAAGGCCTTCCCTAGACATATCTACATAAAGGTAAGTTTGTATTCAACACTTAAATTGCTTTTCCGTCCACACATCTTATTCATAAATATAACGAAATTTTAATTGTTATTTGGCCTCCACAAGCTTTTTAGGTATTTCATGGATCTCTGGTAAAGAATCCTTCGTAGAAATGGTAAACGTTGATTGCCACCTATCTTAGCACCTTGTTCTTCTGTGATTTTTGGACTTACAAAAAGTTTTTACCAAAGCGTTTTTATCAAAACAAACTTTTTTTTTTTAACTAGCAGGGTCTGCTATTAGGCAGAACAAATTATGACGACCAGCATGTGATTTTGAGTAAGAAGAAACTCAATCTCTGCAAACGTCTTCCTAATTTTTTGGAAATATTGTGGAGGATGACAGTAATGTAACCAATGCTAGACCCTATGCAAATTTGAATGAGAAAGAAAACGACTCTTTAAAACCGAGTTTTCAAACTTTTAAATCAAATATTGCACCTTGTTCTGAACCTCTGATACAGCACTGCTTTCAGTGTAGATGTACGCAGGCAGAGAAAGGTCACAAAACCCTATTAAAAATATCATCCGAGTCCATAAGGCAATGCTGCTAAATTATGTTGTTGTATGCTCTATTCATCTCTGCTGTGTTGAGTTATACTGTTTTACAGAGTTTACAGGTCGAATTGGGACGAATTCGCAACAAATACTCAACCATGTGGAAAATCGCTTTGTTTCAACTTAGGCATTTCAGGTGCTATCGGTGCGATTTTCGTCTTGCAAACTGATTCCAAGATTTAAACAGCTGTTGCGTGTTAGACCCCACGGCACTGACACTTACGAAACAAACCACAACTAATCTGACGCTTTACATCCTTTGATATTACAGCTGTCGCTTGTGACTTGGCACATATGGCGTATATTCAACGGAAGTGTTGGCGGAACAAAATCCTGCTGTAAAACAGTAGTTTTTATTTTTAAAAAGTTGTGAAATTGAATGCTCGAAGTGCTTGTAAGCGGCAAGCTGGAAAGTAAAATTGCGCCTAAAACACTTGCGCTTATTTTTCACGGCGCTTTGCAAGGGGAACAGATGGCAGCGCTAAACTGCGAAAACTGCTGCGAAACCGGATAATCGACCAATCACTCACGTATCGCGTTACACGATGGTGAACAGCAGTCGGGCCAAAGTGTTTAGACTGCAGCGCGTACTGCTGTATAACAACGCGGTGGAGTTTGAGAGCAACACCCTAACTGCGCTCGTGGCGCTTGCTCGCGAACAGATCGTGTGTGAGCAGATCACAGAGAATTCCGATCTAGCACGGCATCTTTCTGTTGCGTGGATAAATCGTTACAGAAAGCGTGTGTGTGCTAAATTTGTCTTCTAATCTCTTCGAAACGCCAGTTTGTTCGTAGACTTACCATGTGTACCCACGGCACAAGATATCCGAGTTTGCAGAGACCAATGCCAACGCACCAAACTATAAACGCCTTATTTTTCCAGAGAGACAGATCCATTACGAACTTCCTGGCCGGTGAAGAGATTATTCTTTCTTCTGGAGTTGGCTGGCTTTCGCGGTTTTTAGGAAGAGGCCTGGAAAGCAAAATGTGCAATTTATTTGCTGTTTGAGCCAAATTGAAAACGCGTAGCTTTAATCCCTACTTGTCATACAAAAATATCTTGAAGCTTCCCCTGGAATACGTTAGCGTAGGGATCAAACGGAGGACATGAACAGGTGTCTGAAACGCTCTTATCTTGAGCTGCACCGATGTCTTTCGCTTCTTCTCTCGCCCTTCGCTTTTGAACAGCCAAACATTCAGCGACCTTGGAGCAGCGCTAGCCGCCCACCTTTCTGTCATGTTGGCCAGTTTCATTACAGAAAGCGTGTGTGTGCAATTGCTGAATCTGTCTGCAACTGCCGAAAAGAGTCAGGTGTAAGCTCAGAGCTGGTGCGCATCGATCCTATCAAAAATTGCTGATCGTGATGTTGATTTGTCACGGCTCAAGGCAAAACAACCCTTAAGTTGTAGAAAAACTGCTCCATGGTATTGGGTTGTAAAATGAAAGACAGATGGAATTTAACTTTGATTGCAACAACACAAACAGGATGACTCGGAACTCAAGGGTCTGGATTTGAATAAAGCATGAGATTCTTTGAAAAAAAACAAGTGCAAACTTTCCTAAACCTTGAATCTACCAAATAACCCTTCTATAATTCAACATTTTACACACCGGTTCGAATGCAGTCGAAATTTATGCTTTCAGTAATTATGAAGCAGGATTTGTGGTAAAACATACCTTTTTAATTACTTTTCGTTTTTAGTTATGCGGATCAACACAAGCGTACAAGGAGATCCAAGAGATCAATTCCATTTCCATCACAGAACATCATAGACTTTAACAATTTGGCAAAATGTACGGTATATCATTATACTTTAGAGAAAATGTTTCAAAAATTCTTTAAATTCTATCAAAAGCGCAATGGAGAAGTATTTTTCTAGGTTTTCAAATGATTAACAATTTAACAAAATAATTTTGCAGCTATTGGGATCAGACGTCAAAACACCACTTAAATTATTTTCCAAAAACGAAAATACTGCGTGAAAGCTTTTGACCCCAACGTTTTTCAGTTTTCCCTACGGCTACGATTCACGTTGATAATTTGTGTTTAGTTAGATGCTTATACTGTAATGACAGAGGTAGCCTCCACTTTAAAAGTTGACTTCATTGAAATGCCAAATGGTTAACTGGTGTTGACCAATCCTGCACACGATAACGATGTTGTCTGAATATCAGTCATATGTCATTTATTTGTTTAAAACTTCCTTCAAACAAACAAACGGCTTATAACTATAACTCATAAGGCAGATCATCATATTAGTTTGACACAATGTTGCCAAGGCAGACAAAACAACGCTAGAATTTAACAGTCAACCTTCATGCCTTTCAAACTCAGGCCCTTAACCGGCTTCGGACACCAAGGGGGGCGAAGATTTTTTTGAGAGGGGCTCAAATTTGTACACTATGTCCAATAGATTTGAACTTCTGTCCAAACCATTTTTCCAGGGAGGAAAAACGTTTCTGGGGGGGATTCGCCCCCCTGGTTACGGGCCTGTTCAAACTGGAGAATTTCTCCCGAACTATTTCGTTACAGAACATTTCTGAAAATTTCTTTTGAAGCCAACACCAGTGCTTGATATTTCAGCTGTATTCATCTGTCAAACATCTCTGCATAAGCTTAGCTATCGCAAGGACGTGATTCTGTTGTGGTTCATAGTGACTGTAGCAAATTGACTTTATTCGTGATTTTTCTTTCCTTATCTCGCAAAACAGACAAAACCGTCACTCAAGGTTGTCTGAGACAGAACTTATGGCTCGCAGGCAAAAAGTGGCCCGGGAGATGAGGTTTTGTGGCCCGCGAAAAGGTGCATATTTAAGATAGAGTGTGGCCCGTGGGCCAAAACCTAAAAATATATTACGAGAAAAATAGTTTGCTGTTTACTTTCCTTTGCGACCACACCAGTTAACCCGCACCTGGTATTCGCTTTATCCAGACCCCATTGCTCCACAAGCAAACGTTACGTTTTTTAAAGGGTATTGCCAATCTTCCGTGGGTGGCCAGCAAGCTGTCTAACCCACAGGGCTTGACACATGCAGCTGTGGCCACCCGTGGACCTAACTGGTTGTATGTATTTGGCCTGGCAGCGCTGCATGGTTGCACGCCCTTGGTCTAACATGCAGCACTGCATAAATTAAACCCTTTTAGTACAGTACAAGAAAACCTTGCTTAAAATTGAACGTTTTTCCTCCAGTTTTATGACGCCCAGTTTTGGATCATTGAAATGTTGGACTCCTGTGCGCTTTATAGCTTTTCTGCTTAATCTATAACTTTTGCAACAGTTTTACATTTTCTAAAAAAATATGTAAAGCTTTTTTTGAAAACATTTTGGAAATCAACGCACGCTTATATCTGATAAAATCATAATGAAGGCGTGCAAACAATGAATTCTAGCAACGTTGTCGATTGTCTGACCCAAGGCAAACAACCCCAGGCTTGGAAACCGCAAACCAGCAGCTATTTATTTTAACTTAGGTGGCTTGAATGCTATGAACTATATTTAACAGTATTTTGACAACAGCAGCTCAGCGTTAGATTCGTTTCCCTGCAGGCCGAACTATGGACAAAGTTCGATATTTCTTTATTAAATCTACCCACGTTTCACCTTTCAACCGACTCGTAGCCAGCCCCGAATAGACCACGTGTGCCAAGTAAAGACTAAGGCGCGAATGTTCAAAAGTCTAACGCGACTGACCTGTAAGTAGCCGCGCAGGCGAGCGTTGCAGTCACGCATCCGGCCAGAACACGAAGAGCAACTCGCCAGCCGTACGGTCGGCTGACGGCGCTGTACAGCGGTGCCACGAAGAACGTTCCCAAAGCGCTTCCCGACAGCGAGATTCCATTCGCCAGGGCACGGCGCGTGCTGCGGGAAACAGGAAAGCAACTCTGGTTTCCTTTCTTGCACCAAACGTTCCATAACAAGTGTGCACTGGGGGGCGATTCGTTGCACGATTTCAGGGATCGTAACAATCAGTGATTTGGCAACTTCGTTGTGCAGTTTCCACAAATTCTGGAGTTCGCTTACTGTGCAAATAGTTTGACACCCTATGGTGCTAATGGAAATGCCATGGCGATTTGCAACTCGTTTGCTATGTTAGAAGCTTTTTTCAAGATTTTTTCCTTAGAAAAAGCTGCAGCCCCAATTAAGAGATGAACGCGCCTGCATTAAAAAAACACGAGAAAACTTATAACCTTGATTTCCTCTGCAGGTCATTGCAATGTTCTTATCCTGGGTTTCATTGTTTGTAATTGATGTGTTAAAAATGTGCAGATGTATCAAATATTCCTTTATGCGTATTTACGGTAATTCCATGCGATGGGAAAGGAAACCTGCCTGCAGCGAGCAAATCGTTAAATTTACATCATGGTCACATACCTTGTTACAGCTCCTATGCTGATAAAACTTAAATACCAGACCTGGATAGTATCAGTAAGAGTATAGGCATCAAAGCATCAGCAATGCAAAATCAAACTGATGAGTTTAATACAGATGGGTGCCAAATTCAAGTGCAGGGGGGATTGCCCCTTTGGAAAACTTTTCGCCTCCGTGGTAAAATGTGTTGGACATGGTTTAAAACTGTCGGACATATTTTTAAAAATTTGGGCTCCTCTCAGAAAACTCTTCGCCCCATGGTGTCTCAAGCTGGCTACGGGCCTGGTAGCAATGGCGGACTAACGCTAACCATTTGATGTCGGAATAAGACATTTAACCACATGAAGCCAACGAGATTTACTTGTGGGAAAATTAATAATTCTAATAAAGAGTATCGTTTGGTCAATCATATTGCAAAAAGCATTTATTTAAATTATCCTGAAAGGTTTGAGGAACACTCAAAGTCTTTGAGCACATGAAACACCATGTTTTTTCTATTACTCAGACATGAGCGCATTTTATCAAGTAATCACAGTTGACATGCTTTGTGATCGCTTCGTCGAAGAACGTACAACCAAGTGCAAGTTTCCATCTCTGTTCTGTACGTGTGAAGTCCCGGGTTATCACATTTGGGTGGGGATTTTCGCGCAAAAACCAAACTTGTTTGTGATGCATGGCAAAAATGGCAAAATAAAGCAAACGTGTAGCTCATAAGATGATCACATATCGGGAGTAAGACACTTCTTTCGATACTTTATCGTGACACGCAGTTGCTTTCCAGCAGCATTCCTGTGTTATACAGTAAGTACCAGCAACGGCAGCCTAGAGCTACAAAGCAAATTCACGACGCAATGTCNGCGAATCTGCCGTCTTTCAGAAAATAATGTTAAATTTCACGGTTACTTTATTGGTTTCAAACGAGTTGTGTAAAGCGTAAGGTATGCTGCAAACAGTCATCTGCCATTTGATTATTACGCCTTCGCAAACTTTCTACTGTAACAAAACCTCGCAGTCAGCTGCTGTTGAAAAACGTTTGAATAATATTTACGCAAATGTTTTCACAAAATTTCTTATCGATAATTATGCAAAATCGTATGCAGGAAGTTTATTTAGTCTTTGAGCTACTACTACAAGCTCAGTTCTACATTAGCGGTTTTGCCCTCAATTCTACATTAGCAGTTTTACCCTCATTGCATGTGAAATAATGGACGTTGCTGCATACAAACTTTATCAGGCAAACCAAGCATATAGAGCCATCTGATGGCGCTATCTGGTTCGGAGAATCGTTCACAGGAACAATCAATTTCCAGCGATTCATTGCATCCCGTTGACAGTCAGGCTGGAGCGGCTCTATCCGTTCAGCCAACAACGCACAACACCCGCCAAACTGGTGAAGCAGAGTTTCTGTGCCAGCCGTTTTTTGCCATTGTCTAGTTAAGCACGTCTTGGTGAACTCCTAACATACAGCACCCTAAATAAAGAAAAAATTAAGTCTAGCCCAGGTTTTCTTTATTGCGCATTGTACAACTAAAATCAACAGCTCAAAGTGCTCGCTCTTTCCACAGCGTACTACCGCTCTGAAAGCGGGCAAGAACAAACAATCGAAGATTGTGAACTTATACTTGTCATTGAAGAGTAATGGCGTCGAAATGGCAATAATTGTGAAAAACACGACGCATAAGTACCCATCAAGCCAGTCATATACACTTTTACTGTTTAGGATTGCGCTTACCTTGAACTAAAGTGTCTTAAACCTTGTGACTGCGCATGTTCTTTGCTTGTTTGCTAATATTGTCCCGGTGTAGTGCAAAGTTTAATTGCTCCACCGGATTATCCGATCAAACGCTTTTTGAGCACTACTTTTAGCAAGATGTTCTCGACAGTTGGGAGTGACACACAGCCTAAATCCGCCAATTGACTAAATTCACACACGTTTACCATGAGTACGACCTTAACAAGATACCTGAAATTACAATATGGTTTCTGATGTTATTTATTAAAATACTTTCATTTTTGGAGGTAGAATAGTCATGTTTGATAGGGAAAAAGCTGTTGATGTAGGTAAAGCCAAATATTTCAGTGAGCCATAAATGGCTGTATGCTCGTGTTCTTTAGTTAAGATAGGTTAAAATTGTAAAGAAAATAGATTCTTTAACGTGCTGCTTGTTTAACCAAAACCTAATAAAAAACATTGAAGGATTTATGGTAACCTGAGTCAAAAGCATATGCAAATAATTTACCAAACGTTTGCAAGTTAACAAAGATTGTAGACCCGTTCATGGCTTACCATATCTTGCAGCTCGTACAACTATATTTTTTGACCATACAGCAGTTGTTTAAAAAAGGATCTTGACTTTCAAATATTTTCGGGACTGTTTTTAATGTAACATATAAACTGAATGCAAAAGTTTCAGTTTTTCCAGTTTTTTTTTTAAGGAAAATGTTAGGTACCCGGTATGGACCTGTAGGGACGCGATTTCTCTGATTCTAGGGACTCGATTTTCTCTGATTCTAGGGACTCGATTTTCAATTCTAGGGACCCGATTCGCGTCCCTAAAACACCTTAAAAAAACCCTGGTTTTTCAAAAAACACCGGTCTTATCTATCTCTTCTTTGTCGACTGAAGAATAACTCGTACGATCAACTTTTGGGTCCAAAACCGCCTCAAAAATTTGTAGTAAAAATTTAATGTGAAAATCACTTGAAACCCGTCAATAAAAAAAAACAAAAATCATATGGTGAGAGAGCTAAGCACTGAAATATTCTGAAAATGATGACACTCTGTATATACAAGATTTAAGTTTTTATGGAAGTGTTCGAAAAGCTCAAACGAAATGATTACAGAGCAAGAAGACAAATAATGTACAGTGATGTGATTCCTTAACCAAATGTGGGCAAACGCTCAATGTCTATGGATAGAAACGCTCTGTTGAAACGAGACATGTAATGGTAATCGAGATCAAGACCAAAACATCGAAAAAATTTCAGAAGGAAAATTTTACAAGAGATGCCAAATAAAGCTCGAAGGTTTTGTGCCAAAATGTCTTAATACTAGAGGACACCCTTACCTCTTTCAAAACGAGGAAGGGCGACGCTTTCCCGCACCCCCTACTACGTCACTGATAAGATATCGAAACGTTGAAGAGTGAGAATAGCAACAGGCGTTTGAGGTTAGATATACAGGGGGTGGAAAAAGGCATCGAATAGGTAAATCAATTGTGCAAATGAAACTTCAGCATAAAACTTCGCACTTCAACACAAAAACAGTTTTACCAGATACACGTTAAAATCGTTTTAGTATGTAATATAGAGTTGTTTCTGCCAGTGGAGCGACACTCAAATCAGCACATGGTTCGCAGGACAACACCGAGTGAAGGAGCTCCACCATGCAGGTAATCACAATCAGGGGCGTACCGAGGGTCGAGGGAAGGCACTATGCCCCTGGCGCCGAAAAGTCCCAACAATGTTGCGGGTACTTTCTTCAGCGCAATACATTTGCTCCCAGAGGGCGCCAAACTTGTTTCTTGCTCGGCCACCATCTAACCTCGGTACGCCCCTGATCATAATAAAAGATGTTTGTAGTTACAGGAGTTTCTAAGGATTTAAGTTTGGGACAGATTTACGTTTTTCGATAAAGTAAAAGCTAGCATAAATCAGACGCAACAAATCTTGCTGTTTCGTTGGCTATTCCAAAAATATATCTGGTTTGACGTAAAACCGCAAATTAAATCGAATTAACCTTGGTTTCTCGACACGAAATCTTAGCCATAGCTACTGGCTTCGACGTTTATACCAGTGTTTTTCATTATGAAATCAAATAAAAAATTCATTACCTGAAATAACTTGAGACCATTACCGCGCCTTGCATGTAACATAGGCTAGTTCCGAATCCGTAACCGAGCCCGTATGTTACAAAAAGAGCATCGATGGAGCTGGCGAAAGAAGATACAAAGACGCTCAAGGCCGCAATGCAAACGCCAACCAAAGCCACTTTTCTCGAATCGTACTTCTGCGCTAGGGCGCCGCCAAGAGGAGCAAAGACTAGAATTGAACCGAATGCAATGGATCCCACCAAAGCTGCAAAAAACATTTCAGATTTTTATTATTTTGGTGAGATTTTCTCGATGAAATGTGTTAGAAATTTCGCGTTTCTTTCGCTGTAGTATGCCTGGGATCTAAGATTTTAATCGTTCACTCATTCCTTTACAAACACAAATGTCCTCTCGGGAGGGTAGCGGCCTCAAGCGCTCTTGAAAGACACCGCGATTTTCAGTAATCGCCGACAGTTCTGCAGGCTCCACAGCAAGGTGCGACCAAGGAAGGCAGAAGATATAAGCACGAACGTAATCCTTGGCTGGCTTCTAGGTCACCTTCTCGTGCACGGAGCCAACAGGACCCACTTCGTCATTCTTTCTTGGGGCATTCTGGTCACGTGCGCGAAACATCGCAGCTGGTATCTCTCTGTTCCGAGAGAAGTAGGTAGCTCGGCATTCAGGGTTAACGATTTTCCCAGCTGAACACTTCGTCGCGTAGAGCTGCGCCGTGAACGTTTCGCAAAAATCCTATCGCTGTCGCTTTTACTTGATATAGCACTCTTTGGACCATCACTCAATATTTATGAACGTAAGAAAGGATCAAAACAAACAGTGGTGTAAAAACTGAGCACATTGATTGACTTTTAAGCATCGGTTTTGTGAACGGAGCGATGAAGCTTACGCAGTACTACGTTTGTTTTAATAATCCAGGTGTCAAGCTCTTTGTTTTACCTTCCGTCACTTAGGATCATAGCATACTCAGCCGCAGTGCCTCCGAGAGAAATTTAACCAGGGGGTACGAAGAGCGACAGCGGGACCCCTTATTTTCTTGGGTCCTCGTCGAAACTTTGTATAGCTTGTTTGTATTTTAATCAGAATCGGCTGTCATGCTAACATTTACAAATAGATTAATTGTTATACGGGCAGCCAGCTTACATTAATGATTTTAGGCTTGATTACAGAAAACCTGATCATGCTTACTTCAACTTTACCAGGCCTGGGTACGATGTACCTTTCGTGCTCCCCTCTTNTAGGCCCTGCTCAGCGGTATTTTTTAAAAATTCAGTATTACAGTTTTAATGCACCCATACTGTTACAAAAACGTTAGAGCAGTTGCATCATTCGGAGACAAATGAAAGACTATAAAGGGAATTTCAGCGTTCAAAAATGTCGTTCCCTATCAGTACAAGAGAGAGAGTTTATTGGCACAATCATTAAACAATTTCATGCAAAAATAAAATTAAGGCGCTGGGACACCGAAAAAATCCTGCAAAACAGATTGTCTCGTCGGGCGCCCCTCGAACGTTTCATAAATTTCTATCGTGGTTTGAAGTTGATGGCTGAATTAGTGCGAATTTAATAAGGTTGTAGTTTGGAAGAGGTTGCAGTCTGCTGGATGATCAACACAGTTGCGCGGGAGTGCTGGTCGCAACCGGTATCTATCATTGTTTGCTCAGTTCCGCAAGGAGCTGAGCGTGGCAGAGAAAGTGTAAACCCAGCTAAAATGAAACTCTGCCCGGGTTTCCATAACCC
>JGI24159J19872_10011541_pt1 | contig 11576 bp, 9 predicted proteins | sample Ectturendosymbi4_FD_19872 | JGI IMG/M metagenome (IMG submission 19872) | reverse complement strand
CCAGCACTATTCTCGAAATTGCAATTTTAACGTTCCTTCGTTACAAACACAGTTGTCCAGCGCTGTTGGCTCTGTTTTGTTTCTCGTGAAATTTGACTTGTGGCACGAATACCTTTTGAGCAACTTCGCGAGTTCTTGCCGATACATTGTGCCATTCTCCTAACCCGGTGTTGATGACGTCATCCGCGACGACGAGCTTGCTTTCTGGGTTCCGTCACGCCAGGCCCCCTCCGGACCTCGCGATTTTACGTAATCCGCTTTTAACCAGTAATCGGGAATTGTGCGATCAACCTTTAACTCTCGCCTTATTAACAACGCTCTGCGCCACTCTCGTGTGATTGCTGGTGGCCATGTCGAGGGCTGGTCGAGTTTGCTTCTGTGCCGCTGTGAGGGTCTGAACTCGCGACCTTCATATCGTGAACAGCCGAGCTTGGTTGCAGACAAAGGTGATTGCGCTTTAAAGCTGCAAGAGGCCAGTTTTTCCGCGGAGTTGTTGAACCTGCCGTGAATGCGGTTGCGGAAGCGAAGTGGTTCCTCACAAGAGAAACTGGTAAATGAAATGGCGTTACGAAGCGCGTTGTGGTGTTTGATCAGATCCTTGTGGTCATGTCTATCGAAAGTAGCAATTGTGTAAAGAAAAGGCGTTCGTTCCAGAACACGTCGAGCGCCCTCCATTATGTCGTCAGACATCGCTTTGCTGACGTGATAATGGTACGTGTCACTCACTCTAGTCCAGCTATGTCCAACCCAAGTGGCTTACTGAGCCAAAAATTGTGCCACTATTTTAACCAGGGCCGCACATTGAATGGCTTACTTTGATGTTGGCGAACTAAATTGAGCTTAAGAATTGCAATGATAACAGGTGCGATAAAGTGGCACTCAGGACCACCTGCATCAAAAATGTCAAATTCAAGATCATCAAAATAAGGACACGTCAGTATGTAGGATACTTTACTACAGCGATAAGCTAAACTGCGCCGCATGCGGGCCGAGGGTTTGACATAGTTGTACTGGACACCAGGCATGTGAATCAGCAAAGGAACTCTTGAGGAGAATTGAAAAAGAATTTATTATCAGCCCGCATCTCAGCAGCTTCCGGCCGTGTTCGGAGCGAAAAGTTGAACTTATTGCAGTTGACTGCATCGCCTTAAACTGCTTAGGCCAGCACAAGCGAAAGATGGTAACTCGGGTCATTAAACTAGCAGGAAATAACCAGCAACAATAAAGCTCACACGACGAGATCATTCTACTGATGCTAGGTTGCACTGTCATTATATGGGGATAAGTGAATTACGACAATTCACTTGTGACCATCACAGTCACTTGTTACTTATGGGCACCAGTGTTGCCTCTGCTGGGGTTTTTCCGTTTTATCTGGGGTTTTAATTGAAAATCTGTTTTTTTTACTATGGTCAAATTTAGAAATATGTGGTGTATTACTGTATTTCCATTCAATAATACAATAGTTTCAAAGGCGTGATGTGCAGAGTCAGTAGCCAGTACAGTTGAGTAGGGTTAGGCTTAATCAAATTGTTTGAAATCTAATGTTTTACCCATTAAGCTCTGACTAGACACAGGTCAGCACTGTAACCTATCGCTGATATGTCAAGGGCTGTTTGTGCATGATTTTGGAACGCTTTTTTTGGTTTTGAAGATGCTGTGGTCGAGAATCTGTTCTTTGTGTTACAGGTGCATTGTGATAGGTACACAAATGTAAGTAAGACCATTCGAATGTTAAATTAGTAGTCAAATATTGCAATGATTAGGGTGAAAGGAAAACTGTACGACCTTGAATGTATCGTGTACATGTTTCAGTTTGTACATTTAAGTGACGGCAAAAGAAAGCATTAAACGTTTTTAGAAAAGATCTAACTATTTATATTACTGCATACATTTGATTTGCTGCTAGCCTTCTTGTAAATTGTCAGTATATTTGAAAATAGACTTGAACTTGTTAAAAAATTGATGCAAATAATACATATCACCTTAATTTTTACTGTGCAGATACCGGTAGCGTACATTTCACGTTTAGTTTTACTTTTGTTTAACATTTTGTATGTCTGTTTTTTTTGTTATTTTCTGTTTTTTTTCAAGGTCAATTCTGGGGTTTTTCTTCATAACAGAGTGGCAACACTGATGGGCANCGTCTAGCGGTGACCAGTTATTTACATATGGCGCCATCTCCAGGCCGCCACANACTGAAAGCAATCGAGCAACTTGCCACGAGTCGCACTTGAAAAACACCAGCTCTTAGCAAGTGGNCAAGTTAATGTGCTGACCACAGTAGCGTAGCCATCCCAAAATGTTTTGTGGGGGCACATATTTTGAATTTAAGCGAGCAGCAGTATTTGATTTGGGACACCGCGTCTCGAAGCACAAAATGACAAGATATGCTAGAAATTTTGGGGGGCTGGCACCCCCCTAGCTACGCCTATGGCAGACCAACGTGTTGGTGCACCACGATTGTGGTGGCATTTTGTAAGGTAGGAAGTTTCATATATTTTGTAAAGTGCTGTCACTTTTGAAATAGTGCGTAGCGTGCACGCTGCGTTCCCCCTTACATTGGTCAGCAACTTCGAAGATGTTTAACCTCCAATCACTTTGTGCGATGTGCCCCCAAGTGACGACGTTTACGCCTCTGTTCTCGGTGCACGCGGTTGTTTAAAAGCAACTACATCAGTGCGCTCATTTTCCGCAAATCTAATGTTAGCGACGACCTCGCTTGTTAGTATCAAATCCGTATCAAAACAGAAACTTTTGAGCCAGTTGTTCTAACCACTGCTTGGCCGCACTAGATCTCATAGAAGGTGTAGAGCAGCCATTCGATTGTCTCATCGTTCAGAACCATCAGGCCGTGCAGTCCATGAGGAGGTCGATGGAATGGACATTGGAGGACAACATGGTCGACGGTATGTTCTGCGCCACACTCACAGGCCGCAGAGGAAGCCATACCCCATTTGTACCAACAGGAGCGGAGACACCCGACACCGGTGCGGAGGCGGTTAAGCTGGACTCAGGAAAGGGATTGCAACTATCAGGCCTAGTGCTCTTCTCCAGATCTTTGGAATTTTGAGTTGGCGCATGCAGGAAGTGAGGAAGTCGCAAAACCAAGATTTGAGAGCCGACCAGGCGTGGAGCATAAACTTCGGGAGGATGGAATCCAATTCCGGAAACTTTCCTGGCTTTAGGCGTCTGAGGGCCACAGCAAACTCCCAAAACAGAAATTGATATTGGTGCTACAGAACAGCGTTTCGGAAATGAAGAGCGTAATCAAAAAGATAGATTTTTTGCGAAATCATCGGTTTTAAAAGATATTCTCATGAGTAGGGCATGTTTTTATTGACCTAAAAACTAAAAAAATTGACTTTATTGACCTAATAAAATTTAGACTAAATAAATGATATTTTTTGAGAATTTCTTGAGATTTTATATCAAAACGAACATTTATTAAACGAATACACGCAAATGCTCAACGAAACTTGCGACACAAGTCCATGTGCTATTGCATAAGTCTTGCGACATAACACTGCAAGCCAATCACCAGGTGGACGAATTAAAGTGTAAAATCATGTAATGGTGTACATTTTCGGCCTTAAAGTGTCTGTCCTTGGCCAACAATTTTTTCAGCATGGAAAAGCTTCTCTGTACGGAAGCAGTTGTGGGCTGAGAATTTTGAAGTAAACTGTAAACAGCCGGTGAAATATCTTGTCTTTCCATGTTTATCATCTTAGAAATGTCATTGTTTTGCATTCTTTTTATGTATCGGTTGATGTTGCAAGTGTCTTCTCTGAAGTCAAGTCTTGGATTGCTTGCACTGCTTCTTCGATGGTGTACTTGGCATTTTCCATCGTTTCTATAAGCTCAACTAGACACCGGTATTGGTCTTTGATTTTGAGAAGTTCCAGGCACTGGCGTAACTGGAGATTTGAGCCAGGGGTCAAAGCGTAGCTGAAGAGGGCCCACTTGCCAAAACTTAGAAAAAGGTTCAGAAATGATAGTGAATCTCTGGATGTCGTTGATGTCTATACTAGTTAAAAAAAATGAAAACACCCGAAAATCGCAAGAAAACAACAACCTAAAGAATACTAAATATCAAAATGCTAACTAGAGGGGGCCCAGTTTTACATTTAGCTTGCCAGGGGGGCGTCTCTCCCCCTTGCCCCCTTTCAGTTACGCTACTGGTTCCAGGGTTGTGTAAGGTTTATCAAGCATATCAGAATTATCACTTTTCCTCATCAATACTAAAAATAAATTTTGACTAATAACTGATAATAAAAAAGTTGATTTTATTGCCTTATGAAAAGAATATTGACCTAACGGTACAAAATTGACTTTTTATTAACCTATCAAATTAAGAACATGAAACTTACTNTTTCTATCCAGAGTTCTTGCAAAAAATCACGTCATTCAAGCTTACTACCAAAANATTGAAAATTGAAAAACTTGACCTGCTTATGAGCTTACATTTAATGTCTCTGCCGCGAGCTGTAAGTTAGGCTTCAATCTGCTTTTCGGTTGCCTTCAATACAACAAAAATGTGGTGTAGCAGCCTACCTCAAGTATGGAGAACACAGCCGTTACGGATAGAAACACGGTTAATCAAGTTCGGAGCTGGCGTGTGTCGTGCTTCGTGACGATCAAACGTTGTCGAAGCAGAAACTTTGGAAATGTCCAAAAGGTGAATTTTTGATTGTGAACTGTATGTGGTTTGGAGATTTCGCTGCTTGGTAATGGAATTGAAAGAAAATTGCAAGGCCCTTTTTTATGAATCGGTCGGTAGCTGGGCGCCACGGCTTCTTTATTTGCGTCTTTGTCTCAGACTCAAGGATGCACTTCTGATACTGTATGTCCTCGACAGTCCAAAGAGTATCCATCTGCCTTTCTGAAAAAGGTTGTTCGTATGTAGTAGAGGTCAAACTGATGAATTGGGACTCTGTCCTATCGTAGCCATTTGCAACGCCAACGAGCCGATTATGGAAAGTACAGGCTTTACTGGTTTTTGCACTGCCATAGCAAGCACTAAGTCGGTGAGGCAGTTTCTGTGCACTTTTTTGAATACTGAAAAGTTTAATGGCATGAAATAAAAATAAATTGTTTTCTTTCGTCCATATCATGTCGTGTGAGCCCCCTGCCAAGAGGATTGGCTTGGCGTGGACAAGTTTCATTCAAAACAGAGTTTCTGGTCCATTAAAGCTGCGTGTTGTCACCAGTTCTCCATTGTTTTTTAAGGTTTTTAAAAGGGTGTCGTGGTGGAGCTTTAGGGTGTCAACACCATTTTCCCTTCTATGTCTGATACTTATGACTCATTTTCACAAAAACGTAAGTTTCCGTCCAGATATGCTTAAGTCAGTATTTTTTAAGGAAAATGTTAGGTACCCGGTATGGACCTGTAGGAACCCGGAAAGTTTCCGACTAAATTTCATAGATATTTCCCTTGATCATTTTCTCTGATTCCAGGGACGCGATTTTCAAGGCTAGGGACCCGAGTAGGGTCCCTAACACACCTTAAAAAAACTGAATAATTATTTGAATACGACATTCACTTTTGAACTAAAGACAAAAAAACGAACTAAAGACAATCTCATAAACATAAAGGTTCAATGTAGGGCTACACATTCATTCATTTACTCATTTTCGTGGCCCGGTTTCCATTGGGGAGAGTCGCAGAGGCAGCAGCCCCAGGAGGACCCGAAATACCTCACGATCAACAGCAATCTGAGACAGTTCTGCTGGCTCCACACCAAGACAGGACCAAGCAGGCTTGGAGATGTAGTCACGCCACCTGGTCCTTGAACAAACTTTGGGCCGCTTTCCGTCGGTGTAGACTGAAACTTGAAGGACTTAGTTCGCCATTCTTTCCTGGGGGCATTTTGGACACATGGCCGAACTAACATTGCTGGGATCTCTCGATTCGGAGAAGTGGCTTGACATCCTGGGCTTTGTGGATTTCAGACCTGTGCTCTTTGTCACGAAGTATTACACCGTGAACTCTTCGCAAATATCCCCATCTCTGCCGTTTGTTCTTTTGACAATTTTTTTTCAGTCGTCACCTAAGATGACCATAGGTGAGGATCAGATCAAAGACCGATTTAAAAACTGAAAGCTTTGCGTTCTTTGAAAGCTCCCGTTTCGACACCACGGAGCAATAAAGCTCACGCAGAACTGCGTTTGCTTTACCAATCCGTGTATCAATCCCTTTGTTCCGACTTTCGTCACTCGTGAATACCACCCCAAGGTACATGGACGTCTCCACCTGCTGCAGTGTATTTCCGCTCACTTGCAGAAAACACTGCCTTGGGCGTCTTAAGAGACATAATACCTCAATCTTTTTAGAGCTGATTTTCGTTCCTTCATAGTCGCACGCAGCAGAAAACCGATCAAATGCGAGCTGAAGACCCTGTTGATCCACGCATGGAGTAGGCTACCAATCGTCCGCAAAAAGCAAACAGTTCATCCTATATTTGCCAACAGTGTCACTTTTGTCGACGCGTCTGTGACTGTCTATCCAGTTGATGTAGACCAGAGCTCTTCACAATTTTTGGAGAGACCACATAAGTTATTGCACAACAGTTCGAGGGCCAGACATCTTGCGTAATGTGACTTTTTCGGGATATGCTACATTCTATTAAATCAACACATTTTTCGTAAACATATTTTTTCATTATTGACAAAATGTGTTTAGCGGCCGGGTGAAATGGCTTCGCAGGTTGGATTTGGCCTGCGGGTCGTAGTTTGGAGAACCCTGATATAGATTATGAGGAGGAGTGGTGACAGCACACACCATTGTCGGAGTCCAATACCAACGCTGAACGATTGTGATTATCTCCTTCAACACGGACACAATCGTTTGAGCAGGAATACAGTTACTTGACTGCCAGCAAGAGGCACCCGTCAACACCGTACTCCCACAACACCCTCCAAAGCTTTTCACGAGGAACCCGGTCGTATGCTCTCGCGAGGTCGACAAAACATGTCTCATGTATAAGCCTTTGGCATGCTCCCAGGATTTCTCGAAGATTTGCTGGAGAGTGGAAATTTGTTCTGTAGTGCTACGGCCGCGACAAAAACCGCACTGGTTATCATCCAGCTTTGGTTAATTATTTTCCGCTCTTGGCATGCATTCTTCCTGGGAGGCTTAGCAAAGAGATGCCGCGGTAGTTGGTCCATTCACTCCTGTCTCCCTTTTTGTGTATGGGGTGATTAATTTGCTAATCTTTGGGTACCCTTCCAAGACGCCATGCCACTTGACACACACGAGTCAGCCAAATCATCCAGCGTTCCAAGTTCCCCTAATTCACTATCAGAATTTTCTTAATTACCTTTAAGCTCGGATTTAGCAGCGGCATCAGAGAGTTTATTGATGTACAGTTCTGCGGAAGCTTTCACCTGTGCTAAGTCAAAACATCCCGCCTGAAAATCTTTGCTCAGTTCTGTCAGGTGAAGTACCAATAATGACACAAGGAAAGCACCATGTTGAAATTGTTTTTATAAGTCGCAGTAAAACAACGCACATTGAATCATTTTTATCTTCTGACAGCTTCTTCAGTGCGGCCTAAATAGCCAAAATCTCACTCCTAGCTCTTCACTGTTGCCGCCTCACTCGCCAACCACTTTGTTTTGCATGCGCGCTGCAACTGTCGACCTTTTGTCTTCATTGTAGTCTGATGCATCGGCAGGCAAGCCGATCGCAACGGTTGCATTAAAGTGCTTTCGCAGTTTCACATACCATACCGTACAAATCTGCGGCAGTATAATTGAGGCCGAAGCGGTGCGCATGACAATGCACAGATACCAAACTTACGATTTTCGCTTCCAATTTCTGCACCAGAAATTTGTGTTGGCTTAAAACATTGCAGCCGTCTGTTGCAATAGCCACGTGCAGGAAAATATGCTTATCTCAAATCCTTTTACTTCAATACAAGGCAAAACCATATCTCAGCTTTCAGAATTTAGGATGCCATTTTGACACCCAAAACCCGCTTAAAAAAACACTGAGTTCTCAACATTTTTTAAATTTTACAACAGACCAACATTTGTGCAAAGTTCGAGTGAGATTGAAAATGTGCAAATCTTGATATCTTATTTCAGAAAAGTTGGATTGATGCCGACTCTGAAATTCAAGTCAGACAAGTAGTAATTCAGCTCTGGTATTGTGATTTGATCTCATTCAACCCTTCTGAGCAACCTCAACCTTATCGCAGGAATTTTAGGCGAAGATCGCGTTTGAAAAGCTGCATGTTTTCTACTGAGACTTACCCATATTCGACTTGAACAAGCCTCTGTTCTCAGGAAATCTTTAAAACAATAGACCACATCATAGGTGGCGGAACCGGGGGGGGGCATGGACCTAGGGCCCTCAACTTTTAAATTTTGAATTTTGCCTAAATATCGTAAGTTTGAGTAGCACAATTAGTATGGGGTCCAGTCCCGTCGCTACAGGGGGCTTTGGAAGGCTTAGCCCCCCAAACAAAGCTCCAAGCCCCCCAAATTGAAACGTGAAACACTATAAATAAGTGGAATTTAGTTAATTTTATAATGTCAAGCCCCCACACAAACGCAATGNCCCCATATTGAAAACTTTCTGGCGACGGTTCTGATTGGGTCCAGTGTTATAGTAAATCGTTTAATGAAAAAATATTACAGATTTTTGGTTAATATTATGTCCATATTATTTCATATATATAATTTGTAATTTGGCACTGAGTTTGGCAGGATTTCGTAATTGTTTGACAGAATACACCGTGCACAGTCTGTCACCCTGCTATGGATTGCTTACCGTAGTGGTGTGGTCGAACAGTGTCTCTAGATGGTGTAATACAACACAATTTTTCACAAAAATGGTGTCATTTTGCATGTTTGTTTGCATAGGCGTCGGAAGGAATTTTTCCAAGGGGGTCGCCACTAGTGGATTTTTCCAAACGTTTCTCTTAGGGGGAGTCAAAAGTGGTGAAATTTGTTTTTTACCACTCGAAGCTAAGAAAACAGCCTTTTTTGCTGAATTTTTCAAACTCCTGCCCCTCTTTCGACATGCATGCTTGTGTGTAGGTAAGTTTGTGCAACATTATTAAAAAATTGAGGTAATTTCAAGCGTTTTAACACCATTCTAAATAGCGAAAATTTACTGAATTTTACACGCAAAATGAAATATTTGACAGATCAATGTCAATTGTGTTTTGTTTTTGCATTGGCAACGCTAAATAACTAAATTTTATTTCTGCATTGGCAACACAGTTGGCATCCTTAACAATTGTCATCCTCCGTAAGGAGCTTACGGACAAATCGTTCGTAGCAGGCGTTCTCACGACTTCGTTCTCTCGCGCTTTACTCGGGCTCATCCATTAGAGTCCGAGCTGTTTTATGCAGGTAAGTATTTGTTAAAACATAAATAATTCATATCGGACTGAATGTCTTTTTGAAGCAATGGATTTGTATAGAACATTGGATATGAAGTTCAATCCAATGGACAGTTCCCATTTCGAGAATAATTTCAAACGAACGATAGATTGTCCAACAACTTGGGCTAATATGAATGAGCCTAGTAAGCGGAGGACTTACCGGCGTTATCATTGCTCTGTTACGTATGTTACTCAACAATGGAGAAGTTATCAGTTATCATGAGAATTTCTCATTTATTGTTACATGGCATTACGTCACAGCGAAACGATAATACCAGCCAGAATGAAAGCATATAGAAATTTCAGTGACGCAAGCGTCGAACGGTTTCATTCAGTCAGTCAGAAAAAACCTTGTGATGAGCCTGAGTGACTTTGATGAGGTGGATCGACCCTGTAACAGCCTATTTGAATTTCAGGAGATTCACCGATTCGTTTACATAGCGGTGTAATTTGTCTAACATAGCGTAATTTAGACCAAAGCTCTTCAACTTTTTTGTTATGGTATACCCTTAAGGATGTTTTGACGAATTCATGCACCCTATATGAGGTAAACCGAGGTGAAAAGCGATATGAAAATCATCCTGCAAAGAGATTGTTACACTGCAATATTACATAAAATACACAACAAAATCGAGGATATGATATTTGGCTTTTTTGATGTTGCATGTTAGTAACCAACAACTCAAACCGAGGAATAATCTCCTTTTCAATTGCTCCCTCATCAATGGATCGATGTGTGTGATTGAACTTCTCTTTCGTGATTTGGTTTCACACAAATAAGAAAAACCACTTTGGCATAAATCGGTTGCTGGCATTTGAATAAGCATGGAAATTGCCTTTTCTGCTATGCTTCTGTATTCTGGCACATTTAGCAGGTGCACCCACAAGTCAGTGTATTGTGTCTCTTTCGTAGTGGTGCACTCCACGCATATTCTGGTAATGGCGCACCTGTAGGGTACACGGTGCGCACCAGTTGAAGAGGGCTGATTTAGACCTTCGTATTCGTATGGTGTATTTGTGACGACATCATATTTCAATGCTTGTGACGTCACAGTTGCCAATTCAAACCACAAAAATTTGCTATAATTTTTTTGAAGTGCACCTGTGCCCCCATGGACCACATCGCAGCAGAAAGCACGACCACGAGCGAACTTTCCGAAGAAGGTGTCAAGCTGTGAGCAATGCTCAAATCATGTTTCAATACACTTTATTTACTGAGCTCTTTTGCAAAAACGGCATTCGCAGCATTTGACGAAAACCTGACTGCAATAAATAGAATCAGTTGAGCATCTGTGTGTAATTTGACAAATGTGTACACTTCGTGATTAAAGTTATAAGTTTCCACTCAACCTGGGATGGTATTGCGAATAAAGGAAACAGCAAGAACCTTGAGACAGGTTTCCTAACTTATTGGAAACTTCACGAAGGTTTGCCTGAATGCCCCAGTGTATTTCCGAACTCACACGCAGAGCATCTGACGTTTTCGTCAGTGCAAATCCACTAATCGTTATTTTACAAGGAGACACGTCGGATATTCATTCACGTTTCCGTAAAAATGAAAAGGGCTCTAGAATGCCATCCTAAGATTCCAAAAGTAGTTCCCCATTTACAGTACGTCTGAGTCTGTCATGAACGGTGAAGCACAAACATGCTTGAAGAACGTTTTTGTGCAAAAACTACAGTAAGTTCGCTCTCCTTAGTCACGACAAAGAAGTGTAACCACTGCTCTGCCCACATTGCTCGAAACGTCGTTGGATTCTTTTCAACAGAACCAATTGAGGGCTGTAAAGACAAAAGTTTAATTAGTCTGTGCTCGTGTTAAGCGTATGTTGAAATACCTGATCCATAGCGGGTTATATTCACCGTCAGTAGCCATGACAGCGTTTAATTAAGAAACCGTTGCTGCCCGACTTAACTCTATTCATGTCGATGCGNGTACACGTGCAGAGCAGCTATTTCGGGAGTGTTTTCCTCATGCTNTTGTGCGGTTATAAGCAACGAAACAAAGCCGACAACGCAAAAAAATTACTTTTTCGCCGACGTCGGAATTCGGGGACTGGCTCCTTGTATTTTTTAAATCGATCGTGTACGTCGGGCATGTGCATTTACTTTCTGGTGTAACTTCGAAATGCAAAAGCATTTGGCGCTTGGCGAAGAATTTCTGACCGCCAGAGCAACCGA
>JGI24159J19872_10011540_pt1 | contig 11576 bp, 9 predicted proteins | sample Ectturendosymbi4_FD_19872 | JGI IMG/M metagenome (IMG submission 19872) | reverse complement strand
GGTATTGAAAGTATTGAATTTCAAAATCGGTTTTCAAGGCCTTGAAAAAGTATTGAATTTGACCAAAATGTACGTAAAGTTTTGAAAAAGTATTGAAATTCTAAATGGGAAAGAAATCAGAAGTATCTGAGCATAATTTTACTGAAGGTAAAGCAGTTCATTATTTGGGCAATATGTAAAATTGTGTTTCATAATTAACAATTTCGACAAATGAAGAGAAGTAATGCTATTGAACTTCTTTGATTTAGTATTGGAAAGGTAATGAAAAGTATGGAAATGTTGTTTTTTTGTGTGTGTGGGAACCCTGTCAAATAAAACGACAGCAACGTTCGATGTTAGCGGACGTCTGGCACTCGTGTTTATTGGGTTCGAACTTAATTTCTGATGCAACTAAAACTACCGTTAAACAGCTGACACGAGCCTTTTCACTGACCCAGATCACGTCGGCTGTGAACGGTCAACTGGACCTGCTGTTTCCGGTGGAGAAGTACAGCCATGTGCGCATCATTGCTGAGCCCGGTCGCTATTACGCCGCTTCTGCTTTCACTCTCACCACTAATGTGATTGCCAAGAAAAAAGTCGTGGCTGAACTGTCGGATGGCATACCTGCAAATGGTGGGTTTTCATCCGAAATCGAATCCTTGTTTCAAACTTCAGCGGGCAGTTACTCGTTTATAGTCTTGACATTTTAGTCTTCCACGGGGTGCAAGGCCAAAGAAGCGAAGATCCTAAAGCGCAATGTATATATATATATGTGTGTGTGTGTGTGTATTTTTTTTAACAGAGCAGCTTATTTCCACACTAACAGAGTAGCTGAAATAGGTTTCTGCAGCACGTCGATGACCGCATTTCGTCTGAAGAACACAATGCTCTCTACAACTTCCTAGAGTTAGCCTCTCAGTGAAGTGCACTAAACTATATTAGTAGTCTGTGCAGTGGTGAATGCCCGTAAACCACTTCAAAAAAGATAAACATACGGTTGAAAGCTGCTTGTTATTCTACAGGAAGTTCACCGAAGAAAGAGAAACGCAGAGACATACATTGTTCCTTTTTGCAGTTTAGTAGCAAGATTTTCTTTAAAGTTATTTGATTTCATTACGTATTTGAACAGCCTTATATGAGGTTTGGAATCCAACTTGTCTTCTAACTTAGTAATTTAGTCCTTTAATTTCTTTGTTACTGAAATGTCGTTTAAAAAATTGCTAGAAATAAGTAGCTAACGTGTAAGTACTTCGATTTCGGTTTCAATTTGTTAGGCAAGAGTTAACATATTTTTTGAATTAACCAGTACCAGACCAGAGAAGCGTTGAAAGCCAACCTTTGTCAAAAGCGGCATTGGGACGGATGTAGGGCACAATACAATTTTTCTACGCTGGAAATTCCAGTCGAATCGAGGTCTACATGTTTTACGCACATACAGTAGAGTCTATGTTGTATGTTTCCGATATTTTGCAACTTCTTGCGCCATATCAGATGACATGGTTGTGTTTGCTGCAAAAGCAGCCGGACATACGCAGAAGCCAACCGTTTGTTTCTCTTCAGGATCGGTGGAAAACAATACCGTGTCACCGTTGGCGAATCACGAGCCTGCTTACATGTACTATATCAACGATGGTTTGTACGGATCCTTCAACTGCTTGTTTTTTGATCACGCACATGTCGCACCCACTTTACTCGTGAGTCTTTTTTCTTTTGCGACCTGTGGTTTGAGACTGAAAACCGCGCTTGGCAACGCTGCTACATTGTCCACACCAGCTATGTCCGACCGAAATGCCTTACTCGCCCAAAAATGTTGTTACTATCTTAATGAGGGCCGCATTGGATGACTTACTATCGAAGGCCGCACATTGACTGGCTTAATTTGCTCTCGGCAAACTAAAATTGAGCTTAAAACTGCAATGGACAACTACTTTTGGCACCTCTAATCACTCCATAACTGTGTCATAGGCAAGTGTAATGCGAATGTCACAACAATGGTTGAAATAATCTATTTAGTGCCAATGGAACAAATCTGTTTTGTACCGATGTGTCAGTGGGTACATGGAAATCTGCCAGTACGCAGTGCAGACGTAATAAAGTGGCGCTGAGGACCATTGCATCAAAAATCGCGAATTTAACGTTGTCAAAATAGAGACTAGCTCTGAGTATATGATACATACGCCAGTGTTCTTCAACCGGGGTTCTGCAACACACGTATGGTAGGGTTCCGTGAGAGTTCCTTGTTTAAGAGAAGTTATTTCTTGCTTCAGTATTGTTGGAGCGTCATTATGTAATTTTTAGATCACCGTGATGCATTCAGACTCCAAGTAAGCCAGTTAGTTGTACAGGAGGTTGAGTGCAAATAGCGGAACAAGAAATACTGAGAGTTGTTGCTCACTGTTGTGCAATTTGTTGCATCATAGTTTACGATGTTGCTGACGTGAAGTTCACAATACTGTTCCAACAAATTTTACTATTTAGTCAAGCTAGATGAAGCAAAATAGCAGATTTTCATATGTGAAGCGAAATAATAACAACAGCGAAGGTGTGGACGGTAATGCGCAATGTAGTTCAAATGTAAACGAGGCACCTGATCCGAAGCGGACCAGATGTAATTCAGTTGCCAAGTTTGAAAATGGTACGACGCATTTGAGATACGGGTTCTTTTTGCCAAATTCTGAATGTAGCAGATGTATTCCAGAAATGCAAGAACAACCGAGTCATTAAATTTCTTGCTTTTTAACTTCTGTTAATAACTGTTCATTTGTTGAAGTGTCTAATAACGAAAAACTTGATTTTCTTCCAAGTAATGCGTGTTTTTTTAATTTTTGTTAATTGGGGTTCCATGACAAGAGGGTTGAAGAGCACTGATGTACACAATGGAAACCTTCAACTCACAAAACCATTGGTTGAGTCGTGGGCGGGTCACGGTTTGGACATGGCTGCTCGAGACTCATCCTTTGGTGCACGGGGAAAAGTGCGTCCAATTCGGAAACTTGCTTCACGAAGTAGTCCTGCTTTGGTTTGTGGGTTGAGCCATTCTCAATCTCTGACTTATTTCGGTGTTTCAGCACCAATCGAGCTGCGCCGAAAAGTTTGCCTCAAGCATCTGGGGACCGACGTGTGATGGCATCGATCGGGTTGTGGAATGCGTTCGTTTGCCGCAACTGAACGTTGGTGACTGGATTGTATGGAAAGGTAAGTGATGTAGCGGTGTCGCGCCCTACAGGATTTGCAGATGTTTTACGTTAAAATTTATTGGAGTCGAATAATGGTGTTCGTTGCACTGGTGAGTTACTGCTGTGTTGTTGTGGTTAAGAAACTGTGAGAAGTTAAAAATCTTCGGCGTTGTGAAAACTGACAGGTTTGAGGTTTGTGACATTTCCGGAGCTAAAATTCCGAAGCTACGTTTGTTTTCCCGGAGCTAAAAGGCCGGTTGATAGCGTTGTAAAAGGCACCATTTATACGCTGACGTCCTTCGGCGCTATACGCGGATACGAGTGCATCAACGTATGCCGACCCGGATCAATGCTATTTTGATCTTTTTGTTGTTGGAAAGATTTTTGGATATTAAAGCCAGAAAGTCACAAGTGGGAAATGACGGGCAATGCCATCTATGGCAGATTGTTGGCTTGGCTGTAATAACTTATGAAGCTACAACAGTGCGCTGTTCTGTTGAATATTAACAAGCTTTCCCATATCAGGAAACACGCATGAGTTCTAGGATAAGCCAGCGCTTGGCCGGCGAATCGACCCCGAAACTGAGTCAGTGCTGATTAACCGCGCCATGACGAGCCAGGCCTGTAGCATGAACTAGAGCTCGACCGACAAATCGGCATGCCGATATGCATAGGCTGTGTTTAATTGTGGCTTTGATTACGTGCTAGCTTCTGCAGTGATAATGATTATATCCGAGCTGATCCACGAGATTGTGAATTGAATTGTTATTTCAGACATGGGAGCATACACTGTTGCCGCTGGTTCTGCATTCAATGGTTTCAGTACTCGCCAGATCTACTACTGCATATCTGAAGCTCAGAGGTAATTGTTAACATATGAAGTATTTGTGGTTGACCACCATTCTCATTTTGAAGTGTGGTGCTCAAAAAGCTCAAAAATGGTATAAAGTGAAGAAACGAGGTAAATCCGGTCACACCAATTTAACGGGAAACAAAACCGGATTAAAACTGGAATAATACTACGTACTAGATGTAGCTTTGTTTTGTTGCTATTTTCTGCCACGGAATCAGTGTTTTCGAAAAAGACTGATACATTTTGTCTTATATCATCGGACAGCGTCACTATCGTCGGGGAAATGTGTTTCTTTGGTTTGCTTGAAAATCCTCACACCGGCGAGCCTTTTCTCACCGTATATTTTTGTTGCCCGTGTATTGTGTGCGTTCTCATTTAAGAAACCATGCTGTGTTAACCAACCAGGATCGCATTTTAGATGCCCCGGGATATCATTATATGGTCATTCGGGCTTTGCCAGTTGCGCCATGTTGAACTTATTGCAAGGTTTTATCTTTTATGGGATTGTATTTTTTACCCTTCGCAAACTCTTGACGTCCCCGTGGTTGAAGCTCACTGCTGACCAGTGGCGGAAGCTTGCTTTCTTCTGTTCAAACCGCAAGGTTTTGTTCAAATTGTTGACTTCATTTGCTTTCTCTTGACGTAGTGGTGATATATCGTTGATTGACCATTGTTTAGGACCAGTTACTTGGTTAGAATGCATGGTTCGGCCTTCTGACGCTTTAGTTAAAGCCAACACAATTTGTGGACGCACTTCGCTGTGAATGTGTGCATGAATAAAAGTCGATGTGGCTATTGCTATCCATAAGCATTGGCAATGTCTAACATTGTTTTTGATAAGCACACTAAACATTGTTTTTGATAAGCACACTTTTTGGATTGGCCACTATTATCATTTTGAAGTGTGGACTGTTTATGACCAGTCGGTAAATTAAACTTTTTTTTCAGTACTGCTTTGAAGAAGATTGCCTCCGATATTTTGAACATAGACGGCGTCAACTTCAAGTGCACACGCAGTGTAGTAAGTGATTTGCCGAGCTCTTATAACCAGCCACGTGTGTTGTTCTATGAACCTGTGTTTTCGAGCATGATTGTCGAGTGACATCAATGTTATTGTTTTGGTGTGAAGGACGTTCATGAGTATTTTTGTTGCAACGAAACACTTCTGGTTGTTTCCGACTTCAGTTAAATTAGTGGAAGCTCGAATCCGTTCTCAGCACCATGTCCAAATATGTGAAACACACGAAATCCAATGGGTGTTATTACGAATTTTTCAAATGACTTTGAGTGCAAGAGTCACCATATTTACTGGAACTTCGGCTATTTCTTGGGTACCGATTAAATGTGAGGAGCTGCAAGTTTGACGCACACTTATGAAATAAAAAAATTACGCTTTAATAATGTCATTATTAATAATTTGATGACATTCATCTGTGCGAAGACATTGATGATGTTGATGCTATTTTCAGAACACGCCCGTGGGCGACCTACGTGGCCCTTTCGGGCTACCTGGTGTCCGGGCACCATACTGGTGACCCTTGACCTAAAGCATCGTGCTTGAGCCTGTATGCTGAATTCGTTTTATAAGCGCATTATGAGTGACTGCAAACTAGGGTTAGTTTTCCTTGTTTGGTGATGTTTTTCTGTTGACTTCTTTCACGGGCATGATAAACACTACATACAATTGCGCGTTACCGGGAATCCACTTACGTAGTTCACACCTTAATTATTCGTGTGTATGTATATTTGAAAACAGCGTAATAAATTAAACACCTAACTTTCAAAGTTCATTAGATTTGACCGAAAATCAAACTTCATAATGAACTCTTGCACCAACGGCGTACCAAAAACCCGATTTTGTGATTGAACTTACTTTGCACGAGCAAGTCATTGTTGACAAAAATTTTTATCTGAAGAAGTCCTATTGAAAAGCTCACGACCACGAAAACATACAATTTGTGTTAAATGACAAAGTTTAAGAAGTATCCAATTCCAACCAAGCATGCAACATTTCCCCTCTGATTGACGTTATGTCTCTATATACGTCATAGTCGTGCCTTCTTTACACCAATAATTCGGACAGATTTTGGAAATTTTTAGGAGTAGACCAAATTTAGGTGAGCAGGTTGATATCTCAAGAGTGTGGGGAGCTACCCTTTAAAATAAGACGTAATTGTATCGGCGCTTCAGGAACACTGTAAAGACTTAAATTGTTGCCGCACAAAAGAATAACGACTGGTTTCTGGCCACTGCTGCAAAAGAAGGTATAACACTCATCCCACGTCTGTCATCATCCAAGTGCTTGTCACTGCGAATTAATATTCGTGGTTACGTAACAAATTAAAATGTTTCTAATCATAATTGTACGATATCTCTCCTTCGATAAAACCAGCATCCGGGTGAACATGTTTAAGTTATATTCTTCTATCAATGCAAAAGCTTGTCCACCCGTATTTGAGAAAAATGCTTCATCATCGAATTGATAAGTGCGTTGAACGAAACGACCAAATAGCCCAACGCCTGCGAAGCTACGTGCTTCTTATCAACAGTTGGATTTGTTTTCGTACTTAACGAATGCCCTGTTGTGTCCACACATGTTCCCTTTACTCTGCCTCGTCGCAGGCTTGCCAATGGTTTCTTGATGCCGCATAGCGACTCGTGTTCAGCCCGTTCTCATTCAGTCTCACGCAAAAGCACGAACTTGACGCGTTTTTTTTCCTTAAAGCAATTTTGAAAACAGTTATTTGCTTGCTTAAAGGTAGTTCAGTGTACTGTGTTCATCGGTTTTAGTTGCAAAGCCTGTTGCCTCTAGGAAATTGATGGACGCTGCTTCGTCACTGATGCAACTTGGATCGACGAGAAAGCCCAGTTCGGCATCGGCGACAATCAGGAAGAATGTGTCTCGTGCGAGATCTCTGTCGCTGTTTAGCATGATGACGTCTGCAATTGTGTGGCAAACGATGATTTGAGCGAAATTGTGTGCAAAGTTGAAACCAAACCCCCGTGATTCCCGACCACTGTTTCATGATCAAATTCTCCATCTGGCCGGGTATCGTTCGCGTAAAATGGTTTAGTTTTCGGTTTAACTTCTATAATAATATTCCAATCACTGTCATTTGCGTGGCACGTCGATCGTCAGGTGACACAGACACACGAAATTATTTTGTATGTTGTGCTTGTACATAGCTTGGGTGTGTTTTGGTCTATACGTCGTCTTTAACAGAACGAATGCAATGCCATTAAATTGCTGAATGCCACCAAACCGTACCCTGGATATTATTCAACCAATAACTGTTGATACGTCAAAGACTTCTGAAGCTTTATCGAGCCTTTCGATGCATGTCGATGTCTTGCATTGTCTGCAGTTTACAAAATTCTGATCGTTTTTCGATTTCGTCCCGTGCTCTCAAATTCATTTGGATCTGTAACTGACCTGTGTTTGTACGCGTGACTTGATTTTAAAGCCTTGCCAAGCGTACAGCTCAACAGCGCCAGGTGGTAGGTTAGCACGGCCAGGTTCGATCACTGGGGGGCGAGGAGAGCATTCTCTGCTTCAGTCGATCGTAGCCGCGCGTAACGTTGCTTGGTCGCCGCCAGTGGCGATTTTAGAATGATAGTGGGGGCCACTGCGGGCCAAGGAAAGAGTAGGGGGGGGGCAACATAAATTATATCTTGCATGGTGTTTTTTCATTGTTTCGAAGATTAAGTTGCTATGATTGAACCCATCAAACCCCAGATAGGCTTGTGAATAGCATTAAAGATGAACTAGCGTTATTATTCACTAGAGACACCTATATGCCACTGTACATGCAATCACACACATGTACTGCTGTGTCAAAAATTCTGTGCTAACCATGCAACTTCCACAGCACTGCACATGTAAATCGAAATACCATTTTCAGTACACAATAGTGCCGGCCTCACATGAACAAAAGCAGCTTTAGAAAGTGATCACATAAAAGCGAAATGGTTCCAACCACGAATTCCATCATGAAACAGAGTCAGGTAGGCTGTATTCTTATTGCAAAGCATATAAAGATAAACCATCTTCCAACGGTTTTGTGACACTGACTAATCCGTTTTTGTGGTAGCTTATGAACATTTTGTGATTGTGGTGTGACCATAACAATGTTATGCAACTACTGTTATGAGTGTGCAGGATGGATAGTGTGAGGGCTATTCAATGCATGATACAGTTAGTAGCGAGGTTTCGACACCTAAGTAGCATAGCAGCGCCACAGACAGGTGTGCATCGGCGTGTACGTGGTAGCAAGATGTAACAGTAGGCGTAAAACTCATTTTGCAGAATATTCCCAACAAAGTCGTTCACTTTATTATTCACACTGAAGTTTTTTCTGACTGATCCTGAAAAGCTGACTTTTCAACCCTGCGTTGATGTATGACCGTCCGGTCATACGCGAAACATGCAGTACCTAAAGTCAGTGGTGCCCAACCTTTTTTGTTCCGTGATCTACTTTTCAGGTAGCCCGTCTCCCGGGATCTACCAGTCCAGTGAACATCACATACCCATAGGCTACACATCGTTTCCAGCCTGCAGTAACTGACTTCACAACACTTTCTTGCTGTCGCACAACCGCTAAATGTCACATCACAAACACGCACGTATACCAATCAGTTTGATGAGCAAAGCAGTGACCTTGATATGAACCAAATAGAAAAATGAACTAGTTACAAAATAGGTGGATCTCTGAATTTGACACATTGAAATTGCCTCCAACCTTAGTGGGAGACCTGGCACTGGGATAGGGTGGCTATCTTCGCGTCATCAGGAGTGTAGCAGCCAGTTACAAGGCATAGGCAAGCAACCAGGTGGTCATTGTTGATCTGTACTCAAGAGTTGATGATTTTCATGTGCGAGAAAACAGACTCAAATAAGTTGATCCAAAAAGAGCTGTCCAGTTCAAGGCACATCTGAGATTGGGACATTTCTCCACTCCACCACCAGTAGTTCGCAGAACACTGCATGCTCTCTAGGTTGAGCGGATGTTGATCTGGCTTTGATCTCAATGTCATTTTGAAAAGGCATGATCTCTTCCTCAACAGCGGAGCTTTCCGAGTCGAAACGTTACTGGAGTTTGGTGGCAATGTCACTAGCATCAACTCAAGAGCGCCAGTTTTGTCTGCTTAACAAATCCCACGAAAGCATTAAAAATGAACCGAAACGAGCCAAGACATACCATTTTCTATCCTCATCTCTGGTGTGTCCTGTTAATGGCAAAATGGTGAGTAGCTCTTCCTTGGTACTCGTGTCTTCAAAAACTAGCTCGATGAAAACAAACAAGTGTGCCACATTCACCATATCAGTCAACTCGCCAGATTGGAGGGAAAAGCACCCACACGTATCAATAACGTTCCTTAGTTGCTCCTCCATATACAGAGCTATTCCCACACATTGCCTTGTAGAAGTATTTTGGGAGAGTTGCACTTCACAATCTGTGTTTTATTGTTGAAGTCTTCAAAAAAGCTATCTGCTGCTTCGAGAAAGGCTTCCTTCACAATATCGCTAACTTGGAATGGCTTTTCGTGATTAGCAAGGACGTGACTGACGCGATAGGAAGCAATAGTTGCGGCCTTATCCTGGGTTTTGGGGTTTGGTGAAGATTGACTGCCGTGCTGCAAGCTTTACGTTCAAATCCCGCATTTTGTGGCATGTAAAGGCCTTTTGGCAGGAAAATCCCTCTCACAGCTCTCCACTGTTTTAAAATGCAGATTCAAATTCCTTTCTTTGTCAGCGCCACCACTGCGTTGCAGATCAAACAGAAACAGGTTTTCAATGAGAATCAACAAAAAATGACCTTCCTCCCATTTTCGGTGAAAATTGTCGGTCTTGGCTCGTATCGTCTCAGCCATGTTATGGTTCAAGAGTGCGTAACCGCTCTGGTCGTAGCTGCTAGTAGGGATGCAATAAATTTTTTCTGGAAAGCGCACTATTTAAAGCCCAAACGTGCTCAGTTGTTTGAAGGCAGTAGCTCTCCATGGCGCCTAATCAACAAATAAACAAACAATTCTTACGCAAATATAGCGTAACTTATCATTAGTTAACAAAATACCAAAACATGTCCAAAATCACACAAAATTATTGTTGGTTTCCTGAGCACGGCGGACTCTAACATCCGTAACAACGTGCGTCAACTTCCTGCGAAGCTGTCGTACCGACAAGTATTTTAATCTGATTGCAATGACAACCTCCTGTCTGAAGCAAGCGCCACCGTCCAATCAACACATTAAATTGACAACCTACACTCCCACATACGCAGTTCTAAAATTTGATGTTCTAAGTCAGGGGTCTCAAACTCGCGGCCCGCAAGGGAATTTTGTGTTGTCCGTGATAGTTTTTGGGAATTTTAAAGTATAACTTTAAGTTATTTAATTTATTCACATTTGTTAAAAAGTGCTCGGACAGCGAGTGAACAAGTTTCTTGTAAACGAACGTAGTGACAGCTAGAAATGAATTACCTATAACGCACGATACCTTTCGCAAGAAATAAGATGCAAAAACTGTTTTCAGTGAGGTTCAGGTACCGCCATTGTTTCGTCAGCGTCATAATGTGGCCCTCAAGTTACTTCACGCGTCTTCATTTGGCCCCCAGAGAAATTTGAGTTTGAGACCCCTGGTATAAGTGCTCACTGACTTAACACGTAGCACAATACTAATATTAAACTGGCAGCTTTCGTTAGTCTCAGTAACTAGCATATCACTTTATCCCGCTGCACGACACATGGCGGGCAACTGCAAGACACCTCCATTGTTAGAGGCTATTAAAATGTGATAATGTCAGTTACTGGCTATGTTGCCGCCGCAAGTAAATTTTTGCAATCATTATAAGCAAATAGACGATTAATTAGAAGCCGCTGTAGAAAAAAAATAATTTTTACCAACGGCCTTCGCGGTCGACTTGGGAACAGTCCGCGGTCTACCAGTAGACCGCCATCGAATGGTTGGGCACCACTGCTCTAAGTCTAAATAAAAAAAGATTCAGACAAATAGACAATGAGCAACATAATTCTCACACAGATGGCTGCACAGGCTACGTTGGAACTTTATATCATGTAATTATCAACTCAATGTAACTTAATCCTTCGATTGTCATGTCGACTGTCAAACTCATCAACAAAATCATATAAATCTATTTTTTCAGCTCGTACCCTTTCAACTAAAGTCGATCAATGTTACCCAATCATTCACTGACCATGGAATTTCTGGGAAATGCTTTCAGTAATTTTATTTTTGAAAAACTTCTCTCGCATGAAGCGCTGGTGATGGGAAGAGTTACAGGTACCAGTAACAACCAAACGCAGCNTTTTAAAACCCTTTAACGCCCACCAGAGCCACTATGTTGGCTCTCGGTTTTTTGGTTATAACTCGCCAGCTGCTGCAGCTAGAGAGGTGTTCAAACCCTCTACAGATGCGGGAAGACTTCTTGGTTCTATTTAAAAAAAAAATTTTCAGTTTTGGGTTTTGGGTTTTCTTGGGGGGTCGTCACAAGTGGGGGTGTTTTCGCATTTTTATGGCCTACTTTACCCGGCCCTGGACGCCCATCGAA
>JGI24159J19872_10011539_pt1 | contig 11577 bp, 5 predicted proteins | sample Ectturendosymbi4_FD_19872 | JGI IMG/M metagenome (IMG submission 19872) | reverse complement strand
TTGCATTGCATCGTCAGCAATGTTACCTCTGAGTGCGCAAATACTCAGGACCACCAGAACTGTTGCGGAGTGAAATCTCATTCTCGCGTACTTGCAACATTCCAAAGCAATGGAAAAGCATGCAAACAGGAAGCTATTTGAATTAAATGTTATTTTGTTCGTATTTTGATAAGATTGTATATTTATTATATAATTCACAAAGTTTGTAATTCATTGAAAACTCCGCTTACTCAGCCCTAAAATAACCACGCTCACTAAAACAAATATTTGCTCAGTGCAAAATTATTTTAGAGGGAACGCTGATCGTCAGCAATTTGAAAATGATAAACAAAATGTCGACGTTGCCCTCCCCCCTGGAAAAAGTTCTGCTGACGCCCATGAATGATCGTGCTTTCTCGCTTTCACTTTTTCGTTACTTTCGTGCTTTCACTCATAACGAATTGTTTGTTTCTTTCCGTTCACTTAATTTCGGTTGCAAAATAAACAGAATCAACCCGCTACAATTGTTGTTATTTCATCAAAATTACCTGCAATAACAAATGTTATACACAAATTACTATGGGTGTTGCAGACTATTCCCAACGACAATTAAAACCTGTGAGGTTCCCCATTTGAAGAGCACTGATCTAAACCGTATCCAAGTGACTACGCTCACTTGCTGAAACATACAAGTCAAACAGCACTACTGCCCTATGCTGGCTACTGCCATCGGTAATTGTGCTGTAACAAACGTACCCTACAATGAGAACAAGTATTATGTCGTCACGCGAACTGTTTATCTCGAGTCCTCGATGTACCTGCGCCGACGCCAGTGACTTCGTCAGATTGTTATGTGCCACATTGCTTGTTGGTTCCGTAGCGGCGCAGTGTTAAAGTTTGACCAGTTTTATCACTCAAGCTTCTTCTAAACCAAGCTCAGATTGGTTTCCTCGTAAATGTACGTATGCAAAAGTGATTGATTTACGCAATATGGTCCAGTGAAGCATTGGGTTCATTGCAAATCGATATCGCATCCTCCCCCACCAAATTAGCCTGTGTCCGCTACTGGCGGCTTACAATCAAGGGCCGCTTACATTTTTTATTTCTTTACTTTTTTGAAAGGTATAGATGACGCTCAGTCTTTCCTTGGCTACGTTTTGTCGACCAAACTCTCCTTTCGCATTCGATTTTCTTCAGCATTACGTGCACACGCTATCACAGGAGGGATTATGATAAACAGAAGGCAGTTGTAGTGGTGTAAGCATCATTAATAACAGGGTTGCCAATTTAAACTGGTAACGCACGAGTACGTGAACGTCGCGAATGCATATCAGAGGCTGAAGTCGCCTATGCTCAAGTGCGGTTTACAATCAAGGGCAGCTTACATTAATTTTTAACACCATTTCATGCGACTTACAATCAAAGGCGGCTAAAAATGGAGTTAATACTGCAGGCACTTAATCGACTATCGGAAAAAGCAAACGAGAACGTTGCGAATCAGCGAAAACAAATTTTACAAACGATGACGTCATGAAATACGTCATAGCGGCCCTCCAGTGAAAATTGCCCCGGTCCCGCCTCCTTTTATCCGGCTTTGGTTGTTACAGAAGGGTTGATGTTTTTCATTTTGATTTCCATTTCATAAATACAAGGTAAGCGCTGCCATTAGGCGAACTATGTTTCAATTTGGTATAAATTCTATTCCTCTACAGAACAGTCGCCAGCAAGGGCGTCCGCAGAAATTTTTCCAGGGGGGGCAACGTCAACTTTTGCTTATCTTTTTCAGGGTGTTGGCGATGCAACGCGAATGGACATACACAAACGAGAAAGTGCCCACTGTTACGGCAACAGTTGCATACAGTGTTGTCCCTGTAAGAAATCTTTGCACTGAACAATCGTTTTAGCGAGTATGGATATTTTAAGACTGAGTTAGGAGAGTTCTAAATGAAATACAAATATAGTGAATATTTAGAATAAGTGTAAATCTTATGAAAATACGATCAAAGTACACATTTAAGTCAAATAGCTTCTTGTTTTCGTACTTTTCCGATGTTTTGGAAAGTTGGAAGGGCGCGAGATGAGATTTCACTGCGCAAATCGTCTGATGGTACAGTGTATTTTGCGCACCGTAAAGGAAGCATTGTTACAAAAAATGCGCTTTGTTGGCAGCAATGCTTCTTCACCCATAGCATAAACCAGGGCTGATCAAACTTGTTCAATGGAAGAGTCATTTGCAGAAAACTAAAAACACCAGTAAGCTCCGCAGAATCAGTTTGTAGTGTCAATACAAATACGGTAAAGACTGCAATTTTACATTAAATGATGTGCACTAATTGTCAATATCAAGTTTTGTTTGATTTTCCAGTCCCCAAAAATCTGGACAGTAGGTTGTTGAAGCTGTGCGAATTTATTCTCCCAAGTGTTCATTTTTGAGGGTTGCACGATGGTTTGTTTTTGCGAACTTCATTACAGAGAAAAAAAATTCACAGCAATATGTTGTGTTACGTACAGAAATGAGTTGTACACTGGTCTTCTAAATTCTGGGCATTTTCTTTCTGGATCCTGTCGCCAGTAATTAAGTGTAGAGTGGCATTGACTAAAGTCTTTTTAGAGTCAGATTTTCTTGCATTTTGTTCAGTTTCATTTATGCAGTAAACAAGTTTGTAACAAACGGTTAGTGAACTGGACAGCCATCACCGGCTACGTTAACATTGAATGGATTTACAAGGAATGCAAAGCAATATTTTTTACTTTTGGAAATGGTCACATCTGGCTTGGAATACCTCCATTAGTCTTATAATTTATTTTAGCATTCTTTCACTTTGTGTTCTGCAATTGCCTCTTCGCGAAAAGAATTCATTATCATTCTAACATTGGGAAAATGACAGAATGCTTTTGACAACTTGTCTTTGAAAAATTTTAATTTTTTTCTGTGAACTTACGTAGCGTAACTTGCGATTTAGGTTCACTGTCGTTGTTATCAAATCGCGCAGACTCCCTGGTGACTAACTTCACGAACTTGTGTAAACATATTAATGAGGAAACAACTCCCTATCAGCTTCAGATGTTGTTATTCATCTATGGAAGAGCCACACAAAGTATGTCGGCGGCCCGCAGTTCGCCCACCATTGGTATACTATAAACCTACGTGGATTACCGCTATCTGCAGTCACTGTCTCGCTGCATTACTTGCCGAGATGTCTGCGTTCAATAGCTACAGTACATGCGGCAAAACGCCTACCACCGTGACTTGATGCGCATCTTCGAATATTTGTTGCCATGTTATTGTTACAAAACAAAGGTCAATAGAAAACAATTCGCTCCTGTGTTTCCCAGCCTGCCTCTGCTAGCAAAGGAGAATTAGTGAACTGCAACCTCATCATTGCATGTTACCATAACAGTGAACCTGACTCTTGGGCAGTGTGAGTTTCATATCGGCATACAAACTGTCATTGCAAAAATTAACCCAACTAATCAGCATTAACTGATGATTTCACGTTTTCTAATTTTGCTTCTTAGTCCCAATTTCCAGGGGGGGAGCAAATGCCCGTTTTCCCCACTGCGGACGCCCATGGTCTTCAAAAAGTTTTAAATAGGGGGGCTTTGCGGTTCTGCGGGCGGTGTTTTCGTTTGTGTGGAGGGGCTTGGCATTCTAAAAATTGACAAAAACTCCACTAATTTATAGTTTTTCACGTTTTAATTTGGGGGGCTTGGAGCTTTGTTTGTGGGGCTAAGCCCACCAAAGCGACGATACTGTTCCTCTAATAAACTTTCTAAATAAAAAAACGCCCTTATTTCCGAAATGTGCAACGACATTACAGTTATGGAGTGATTAGAAGTGATATGTAGAGAAGGATCGTTGTATAGGAGTGGGCGCTTTCATGGATCTTGCCTAGGTTGCTTACAAGTCTATCAATAGCGTGCTGTCAGGGCCAGCAAGGCATGCCCTGCAAGCCATACTTTATCAAGTTCACTACAAAGTTTTAAGGTTACAATCTCTTTTCTTGATTTTTTTCTGGCTGCGCCGCTTTTACGGGATTGGTTAATGCCTTCAGTAAATTATCTTTCAGCCACACAGTGTAGTCACTAGTCAGGTTAGGAAACGCTGACAGGATTATTGGCTTAGTATCGTATAGTTAACCAGCTAAATTTCGATTATGTGAGGCACCACCTTAATTTATTTAACCAAACAGATTCCAGCTGCTTCACACCTTAACCAACATACAGTATTGGCGTTCGCGAACGTCAGAGCGTGTTGTGCATGCGGAACGTCGTGGATGGTTACGTCACCAGACTAGCAATGGGCCTGCGAGTGTCGGACGCTTCTGCAATTGAATCATCGCATAAGGCCGCAACAGGCTTGAAGAGAATAACGTCATCATAAGCAAACACTTCTTTTAAATTTAAGCCATGAGGGGGCGCTGAAAATGGATCTTGCCTAGGAGGCTGGAATGGCTTGCTCCGGCCCTGATCGGAGCGACCCATGTCCGTAAAATGTTTCAAAACTTGGTTTTCATTCGCAACACAATACAAAGAGCTATTTGTGCTCTTAACCGAAAGAGTAGACTTCATTGTTTGGGTTGCGTGTATTAACTATTCGTGCATAATTATTTACACTGAAAAGAACAAAAAAATTCATTTCAGCATACTTGAATTCGCAGTGTGTAAAACAAATAATGTTTTTTGCCTGCATGTGGCACAGACATGTAAAGCTATATCAAGGCGGAATCTAACAATCCAAAGCGCGCAGATTCTATTAAAATCGTTGAGGGCCGAAAAAATCTACATTACTTTGAAGTAGCATTAACTACTTTCAATGTGGGTTATTAGGCTACTACTGTACGTACGATCAGCTTCAAATAGTAGGATATGCAAGATATCTAGCTTTCGATGTATGTAAGTTTTATATTTTCTGTGATGTTTCAAGTAGCCTGAGTAACCTATCTACTTCTGTTAAATGCCGCCTCTAAAATCTTTGCCTCGAACCCCCAAATTCCTGGATCCTGATGACATTACATAATGAAAGTTTCCAATGTTCCTGTACCAATCGTTTGATGTACGGCGACTTTTCCAGTGAAAAAAGAAAAAAATTCGCGTTTCTTTGTAATAGTTTAAGACTAAGTTTATTGTCTTTCCTTGATTTAGTCTACAAACTCTTTTCAGTTCTATACGGCGATACAGTTTCGTTGTTTTTAATCTTCCTTACTTCACAAAATTGGTATAGATTTAAGCTTGCCTAATATTTCTGACAAAAAGTGAGGATACTATATCTGTATCATTGATACAGGGATACCCCGAACTTCCTGTATAAGTGCTTCTAAATATCCCTGCATTTATATTGTGGAACCGGCGGTATGTCACGCACTTAACCATGGACGTCGGAAGGATTTTTTCCAAAGGACGGCCACTGGGGTATTTTCCAAAGTTTTTCTAGGGGGTGGCCAAAAGTGGTGATTGTCTTTTCCCACTCAAAACTAGGAAAACAACTTTTTTGCTGAAATTTTCAAAATCCAGGGCCAAGGCCCTTCCCTCCTACCCCTCTTCCGACGCCCATGCACTTAGCTACATTGATACGAAACCATTACAGATAGAAACGTCGATACCAACGGTATCGAACAGATCAAGATTGTTGCATTGTTCTTAAAAGCTGTGGCTGTAATTTTATAAAAGCTTGTGGTCTGTTATTCTAGTTACAGTATTTTTGTAGTTTGTCTTTTTGTAAGGGTGATACGACGCAGGGCGCATTAAAACACTGAAGGACTTGCTATGGGAAAAGTTTCAAAAGACCAAGGCAGACGCGTTGGGCTTGCACACGGTGACAAAATTTACAAATAAATTTTTGGTAAAAATACACCTAGAAACTACAATATTTGTGAACGTCATCGAAATTGCGGTATCTCAATGTTGCAACCTCTGCACAAAATTTCCATAAAAAACAGCCTGCTCATCACTGAATGAAGCGTGTGTTGGACTCATCTTAGGTTTGCTTCTGAAGGATTCCTTTCAGCATTACAATAAATAGAAAATTTCTGTTTCAGCAAAAATCAACCACAGCTGCAGCTCATGATAAAGCTTGATAAATGGTCTTGGTCTGCTCGGACGACAGTGCCTAATATTGTGTACACGCATCTTTTAATGGTGGTTTATCTGTTTTTGGTGCTATTGTTTCGCTGCTTATCACAGTGTTTTCTTTGCGATTGTTGCTCTATTGATGTCCCACCTTGCGTGATATGTGATACCGTTACGAACACACTGGCATTTGTGCGAAGCCTTTTCGTATTTTCCATGAGTTGCCTGTGGCACGTTGTCGTTCGTTGATGAGAGCGATGAGTAAGTATGAAGTCATAGGACAGAATAACAGCGGAATAGCAAATCATTCTGCAACGCAATCTGGCTCTTGACCAGTTTCTATAAATGCGTGATCCGGTGTCTGCCTAGAAATTTACAAGTGCAAAGTGGTAAGTTAAAGACTGCGCAGTGTTAGACTATTATGTAGCATATACAGGCCGTTCATAGAAAACATTTGGTGATCAAAATATTTGTTTGATCACAAGAGAAGCTGTTGACAGTACTTCTGTCAAAAATCACATTTTCATCACCACAGTGACTAGTAGTTACTCTTGATTTTTAAACTGTTTGGAAGTAGGCATGAGCGCAGATATCAAAGGAATCATCTTGAGAACCAAATGTACGCCAAGCTTTATTAGATCGTGATAAGCTATAAACAATTTTCTAATCTTTTAAGAAAAGTGTGGTGCAAAGAATCCATATGTGCAGAATTAAATTTTCGTTTGAAATTGAAAGTAATTTCTTTTCATGATTTCTGGGAATGCAGAAGACATGCTGGGAATTAACTTTGATCAGAGGGTTGCATGTGAATAATTCTGTTTTCAAGTTTTTCGCTTAATGGGTAAAAATTCATAGTGATCTGGACGATCCTACTTTTAGATACATGAAGAGTCTCTCACAATAACCAAACATAATTGTTGACCTCAACAGAAAAATGTTTTGACAATCAGTTGGAACATGGTGATACGCCACTGAATCACTGTACTACATTACTAACACCAGAGCTGCCAGAGGTTAGAATAACGAAGACGCCTCCCTATACAGCAAACGTGCAAGCATTCCAAAAAGATTTGAGAAAAACTGAAAAAAAGCTCTAAGATCTTTCTAAATCAGTAGAAAACAGTTAAGTGGAAAAATTTCATACAGGGGCTAATCCCTAAAAAGTTTTTGGGGCATGGGCCACTTTGACTTTTTATGACGCTGGGGTTTTCCAAATAATAGCAATTAAGGACTTGAGTAGTTTTTAATGAAATCTTACTGTAAAGAATAAAGTCATACCTGTGGAAAGCAGGTGACTTCACAATGTAGGCTTAGAACTACATGCCTATAAATTAATGATATACCCACCACTTTCCCAATTTGGTGCTGGTGACGAAGATGCATCTCCTCGTGTCCACTCCTGAAATCCAATTTTTATGCAAACAAAGTGGCTGTCAAAAATTTTGAAAGAACCTTCGAAATGTTTTAAATCCAGCATAATTCTGGTTGTATTTTCAAACGTGATGTTCACGAAGTGTCAATATTGCCTTAAGGCTTATATTTGATTGCCCTTTGTACTTCGCTAGGTTGAATTGACCTGTGCGTAATGAATGAATGCCATTGTGTGTTGAATGTTTCCAATTTTTAGAACGGAGTATTGTTGCAACGCCTCCAGCTGGCCGCATAAAATATGGTCAATGTTGCTGGAGCGTCCAAGTCAGATGGGTCTGACTTTCGCTATAGATTCGACGCTCACCGAACTTTTAGCAGAAGAGGAAAACGACCAGAAACCTCTCCAGCTTGGATCGCCGTACGATCAAGGATAAGCTCAAGATCGACAAGTACGGCTTAAATTGCTATTTTAAACGTTACATGTGGCGTATAGTGATAAATTAGTAAAAGGGATGAAAACGCCGGAAATAAACTAATTGCTTGAATTCACTTTACTTTAGTTTGAGTTTAACTGAAAATGAGCACATTCGTGTGTTTTGCGTCAATTTTGGTGACTAGACGAGCATACACCAGATCTCGTTTGTACTTACCCGTTTGCTTGGAGAAAAGCGTGGTTTTCATTTAGTCAGAGTAGGTCGATCGCCACTCATTGAATCTAGTGCTAGTGATGCCTCTTGTTGATGCTAACTAGCTTTTTTTATGAATTTTGCAGACGTTAATTTTGTAGATATTAAAGATTTGAAAGTATTTTTACATCATGCTACTTTATGTTTTCGCCAAACTTATTTATTCTTGGTTTCAGGACGAGGTTGTGGACGTCTATCCCCTGAAGATGCTGTTGCATTGGCTCAGTCACCTCCTCCTGAATTTCTTCAAGAATCATTTGCTGGATCATTGTTAATACTTGAAGGAAATTACAAAAAAGTTAAACCGGAACGTTTTATTGACTTACCTAAACTTTCGCGACAGCCATCTGCACTGCACATATCTCCGCCAACAAGCTCGTGCACTCCACGACTTGTAAAGGAAATAGGCAGAAGGATTGGCTACACGAAAATGGAAAGGTACGTTTTTAGCAGTCAGGATATGAAACGCATACGTTTCCTTTGCGGATGACGCGAAGGCGGCGCAGCAGAATAGATGTTTGCTTGAACCCGCCTTACAGTTCGTTTATTGTTATTCTGTGTGATGGATTACTTTCCATACGAGAGTGGTTGGTGGAGCAGAGAATGTACCAATAGGCTACAGTAGTCCCACGGTTAATAAGTCCAAAATTCTCGGGCCCGGAATTACTCCATTTATTCCTGTAATAAAACAACCCGCTTTATAAACCCAAAACCCCGCTTAAAAGGCCAATTTTCGAACCATTTGCTTAAAATGGGTGAAAAAGCGTCGTAACTCACACTTCTGTGTCTTGCTTTCGACGGTTCCACACTTCGTTGCACTGTTGACCAGGGTTGCCCGATCTACTTTTTGCTAAGGGGCCAAATCTAGTCCAGAAAAGAGCAAAAAAAAGCCATATTCTAAGACAAGGCCAAAAAAGCGCCAACCATTTTTTTCCATATTTATCAGCAGTTACAAAGTCATATGAACCCATACTTAGCAAATTATTAGATGGCAATATTCCTCAATCACAATTGTAGCTCAACAGCAAAACAAGTACATGATGAAAGATCGCAGCAGAAGAACTTAATTTCCATGTGCAGCCATATTACCATCCTCGATAAGTGCTAAAGCGATCAACAAAAATCTGAACAAAACCAATTAACACGTGCACCACTTAAAAAAACAGTAAGTTAGGTAACATTTCAGTTCTCACTGATACCTCTGCAATTGCAGCAAGTAACACTCATCCTAGGTATTCTGATGAAGTTGCTTTCACATTAACTCAGAAACTCTAAGGATCCTAACAAAATTTTCTAATCGAAAACCTTCAAAATTTAGGACTTTGGTGAAAAACTGCAATCAATTGGTCAAAAAAGTGAAAAATGTGGTTCCTCAGACAGGACTCAGGGTGGTCAGATCTAATTTTTGCAAGGGGCCAAATCTATCCTGGAAAAGGGCCAAACGAAAATTTTGGCACCAGCAAGTGCCGAAAAGGGTCAACCTGGCAACGCTGCTGCTGACCTATTGTAGTTCTTAATTCAACTGTTTCGTCGCAGATAGTATATTTGTGCTGTAATTGATAGGCAAGACAATTGGTGCTCTGTAGAATTCATTTTCAAAATGGCGAAAAGGCGTCAAGACGTAGCCTTGTCTAACAAACTTGAGATTTTAGAAAATTACCTAGCGCTGCCAAATTCCGTTCAAAATGCTGCCGCCGAACAACTCCACATCTCCCGTGGTTGCCTAGGATTTGACAAAATGCATGAATTTGAAAAACTGAACGGTCATATTCGACAGTTTCTACACTACCAACAACCAATGAGGCAACTTACTTTTGATGTTTTTGCACTGAAGTGAATATTGTTTTACCATAATAAACAAAGAAAATTGCTTCTTACCTATATACGGTTAATAGATTTAGCAACTTTTAGCGATAGTGCAGTCGGCCATACACCATACTCATTTATGCGCATGTGGCTGGCGAAAATTTGTCCCCGGTAAGCCCACCCGCTTAATAAGCCCACAATCCTCCCGTCCCGAGCTTAATAAGCGGGGAATACTGTATTTTAATTATTATTTGCAATGATTTTGTATGTGCGTTTTTTTCTACGATTATTTCATAAAAAGATGGTCACTTGCCAACATCCATGTTCTCCTCATCATGTTGTAATAACAAGGTTGCTTTTTGATTAAATTTCGTTTCTCTCACGTTACTTCCAGCGGTGTTTATAATTCTTTTAGAACAACATTAATAGTGTTACTTGTTCTTCAATAGTCTTGTATTTCGATCGGTAGTAAAGAAAACCTTCTGCTAATAGTGCTAAGTGAGAGACTATGGTACGTGTGCTGTTCGCTAACGTGCAATCTCAAAAAGAAAATGATCCCTAGCAGACTTTGTAGAGTTTTTCTGCTATCAGCACCAGCTTTGACGTTTGAAAACTGGCCTTTTACGCTTCACTAATCTAAAATGTATCGAAGATTCCTGCAACGTATCTTACACACAACGTTGATTGCGGTTTTATATCTAGCAACACCCTCGTTCTTTTAAAATAAATGATGTTACCAGTGGAATTATAATGCATCGCAAGGCCCACGCCAATTTTTATCCAAAACCACACTATTGTGCATGGACGTCCGCAGGGGAGGGCATAACGGGCATTTTCCCCCCCTGGAAGTTGGAACTAAGAAGCAAAATTTTCTAGAAAACGTAAAATCAGCAGTTTAATTCCGATTAGTTGTGTTAATTCTTGCAAATGACAGTTTGTTTGCCGATATGACACTCTCACTGCACAAGAGTCAGTTCACTGTTCTGGGATAATGCAGTCATGAAATTGGAGTTCACTTAATCCGCTCCTTTGGCTGCAAATGCTGGCTGCGAAAGTGGAGAGCGAATTGTTACTATTAGCCTTTGTTGCGCCATAATAACATGGCAACACATCTTTAAAAGGTTCACTTCAAGTTGTGGTAGTAGCTGTTTTGCCGCGTGTTATGTAGTTGTTGAACTTTACGCGAGCTCGTAAGCCAGGTGCGGATCTAGTCAGTAAACCTAGGGGAGGCGATTTCAGTAATATTTGCTAGTCAATATCATAACGGCTGCGCTACTGTAAGAGGGATGAAGTGTACTTCACAACACTGCTGTGACATCTTTCATCTTTAATTAATATAGTCAGTGATGGCTGCCCAGTTCGCCAACAGTTTTTTACAAACTTGTCTGCTGTAGAAACGAAACTGACTGGCCCTAAAATAACTTTAGTCAATGCCACTCTGCAGTTTATTTCTGGCCACAGGTTCCAGAAAACATCCACAATTTAAAAGACCTGTGTACAACTCATTTCTGTATAGAGTACGACAGTGGTTCCCAACCGGGGTGCCGCGGCACCCTAGGGTGCCATCTAGGCCTACCATATTTTCAGCACCCAAAAAGAGGACAAGTTTTGCCGGCAAGTAAAACGAAAGTAGAATTGTTACGTTTGATGATGTTTTACATTTCCT
>JGI24159J19872_10011538_pt1 | contig 11577 bp, 9 predicted proteins | sample Ectturendosymbi4_FD_19872 | JGI IMG/M metagenome (IMG submission 19872) | reverse complement strand
CAACCCCCTCCGACCCCAACCCCCTTCGACACCAACCCCCTCCGACACCGCTCCGACACCAATGCCTGTCAAACATATTCGTTCTCACACCAAGCACAGATCTCACCATTCCGATGCAGGTAGGTCAGTTCCAGCAAAAGTTCGGCCAGCTCCTGACACACGAGGGCGCTCTTTGTCGAGTTGTCGTCGACGCTGACGAGGTGCTCACTGGCGACACCTATCGCTTGGTGGAAGAACCTGTTGAACCCCCCAGAAAAAGTATCAATTGTATGAAATGGGGGTGTCGAAGCCAACACTGCGATTAAAACTGTTTGGTATTACCCTGGAGTTACCCGTTTTGGGGGGCAGGAGGGGGTAAGGACGTGCGCGCCCTTGTCTGTCCCAGGCAATGATATTGTTTATCAGCTCTTGGTTTTTTCACCCAATCGCGACGCTACAAGTTTATTTGTTCGATTAAGAAAAAAACGCAGCAGGACTCCAGGCTGTGTTGGGGGACAGCATGTCAACTGTGTGCAGCACTCAGTTCGATGTTGGGGTACATTGCTTGAAAGCAACACGGAGGGAGGCTACGAGTCGAGGTTGAGATTCTTGCAGAAGAACTGTGATTGTGACGTAGGCGGCTTAGCGCGAGTTCGTCGTAACTTTTATGACCGATTTTTCACATTGAAATGCTGGAAGTTGTAAACCAGCGTTTCTTAAACATTTGTGTGTCACGGGCCCCTGGTAAATCTTCATAAAACTTAGGACCCTATTAAGAAGAAACGCAGCAATATATGTTCGAAATTACGTTTTAAAATCATCGTAGTAGTAGTAATCTAAATGTTTGCAAACGCCAATAACACTTTCAATCACATTAACGGATCCCTTAGGGCAAGGGTTGGGGGCCTATTTACTATCACGGGCCGCAAAGTTAATTGATTTTATCTTAAAATTCTACCTTTATCGACGAAAGGAAAATAAAAAGAAAAAGTTACGTCAAGGTGCGAGAGAGACTTCACTTTCTGTCTACATGTCTGTTCACCACGGAGTTTCTTTTTGACCCGATGTTGCGTTGTACCTCGGGCAACGCGAATTCTGATGCGGGCCATATTAAATGGTCACGCGGGTCGCAGGTTCCCCACCCCTGCCTTAGGGGTTCACGGACCCCAAGGTAAGAACCTGTACTTCAAACGGACGCAGGGACTGGCAACGACAATAAAAGCAGAGCTTTGAATAAAAAAAAACAAAACATCATCAACATAGAAAATACGCAACGAGCAAATTTGTATCTCGCGTCGACTGATGAACCCGCTTCACCTTTCGGAGGGGACACTTACATGGCCAGGATCACTTGCGGACTGGCGTCCTCCTGGCCGTGGCCTTCAAGCTGGTCGTGGGAATGAAGGGTCGCGGTTGAGAAGCGGGGTTTCTGTTCAAACAATGCCAAGCATTGTCACGAAACAAACATACGATTCACGCGTCACGTGATCAGCGACCGGCTGATGATGATCATTAACTAGAAAAACTTTGTTTCAGAAGTTCTGGGAAATTGTGTTTTTGAAAAGCCCTAAATTAAAATCGATTGCAGGTTTCACTTCAGACTGGGTATAATTGTACGAACGGAGTTGTTTTGTTCCCAGCAATCAAACGGATCAGTTTATGTGATGATGATTGCGATTCAAGCACGGAAGAAGTTTGAACTTTGAAAGTGTATTTAATCGTTCTTTGCAACCCCTTCATTAGAGACCACTGCCTTAAGAGAAACAATTTGCATTAACCGAAAAGAGAACGAAAAATCAACCAGAAACAAAAAAGCATTGTGCAAGGTTGAGTCTAGCTGCTGGCTGCCAAATGAGGAATATGCATGAAGGTGGGAACAGAACAACTGAAACATGAAATGAACGCATATAGCTGCTTGAAAGCTCAAAAGAGAGTCAGCAGTTCATACTGGTATCTTCAAATCAGCCACACTGGATAAGACGTCATCTTCTTTGAAGTGACAGATAATGAGTCGAAGTATGACCAAGATCTTGGCAAGCCAACGACAAAGGACTTCTTCTTGAAGCTGCAACAGGGTACCAACTCCAGAATAAAAAAGAAAAAAAATCTTGCAGATTTAGCAACAAAAATTAACGCAAAATTTCGAAGTAACCACATAATTTTCATAAATTATTGGAGGTCGGTTACGAAAGTGTAAAATTGATCGACATTACCAGGACTTTTCAGAAACACCGATTTGCAAAATATTTATTTTTTATCTTACCAAATTAGGTGGGGTAGTGAGGAGAAAATGCACCACTTGTGAGCAGGGCCGCAGTGCGCCTGGAGCCAACGATTCAAACAATGTGTGGATGTTGGAAATGTCGCTGTGGCTGTTGATGACGACCTGGTGGTGGAGAATAGCAGGTTTTGCAAAGCTTCCGGCAGCAAGTACTGCTCAACACTGTGTTTTCTTTTTTGCGCTGAGACATTTCGGTGATTTGTCCGAAACAGCTTAAAAATTTTCTGTAACTTTTTCGCGTTTGGACATTTTTGTACGATTGAAAAAGGCATTATGACGGAATTGACTTAATTTTTTTCGGTCATTTAAAAGAAATGCGGTCTATGACTGAAAGAAAGAACAGGTTGAATCAGGCTTGCACAACTCAGAAAGCTTGAGGAGCAAATTACCAACATAAATTTGCCGCGGACCGCAAAGTCCATTTCATTTCAATGTAGAGATTTCGTTGTAGTTAGGAAGAAATTCTAGAACGACAATTATTTATTCGAGGTCGAGCTTTTGCAACATTTTCTACAATGGAGAAAAATCTCGCGGGCCGCAAGAAAAGCTTTTGTGGGCAGCATGTGGCCGGCGGTCCGTTTGATGTTCAGGTCTGAGTTGAACAGCATCTATCACCGTACTTTTGCTTAAGCAAACATCAGCTGCTACTCAGTAAAGACACACGATGGATAGAAAACAAGCCCACTGCCGGAATGGACAAAAAGCGCGAGTTTATCGAGTCAAGTCGCAATTGCAATCTGCTCAGAACTGCGCTGTTGCTGTAAGGTCCCAACATGATAAGAATCAGACGAATTTCAGTTTCAAACGCCTGGTGCTTTAGTTGCAAAATCTACCCAAACGAATACAATTCAGTCATACATGGCAACAAGACATGTTTAATTTAAGCAAAAAATGGCCAAGACGAGTAAAGCTACAGTAGATAAACTGAAATACGACGTTTAAGCCAACTGCTCTTCGACAACAAACAATCATCAAGAAGAACAACTGAACCTTCGAATCGTTGAGCTGGGGCAGCAGGGTCTTCGCTATGTGTTGCGAGAGCTCCTTCCACCCATTTACGTTCTCTCGCCTCCCATGTTGAAGGACTGTGGTCACCATCTCGAATACCTTGTGCACGAGGTCAGTTTAAAATCGCGCGTGCGCGTCAAAGCGCCGAGGGCGTCTATTGTTCTTTTCATTGTTATCGCCCCTTTTTTCATAATAACCTCTGCACTAGCAGTGACGTAGATATGACGTGTTAGTGCAGAGACCACCAAGACGGGGGGCGTGAGGAGCGGTTTCCGTCATTTTGAATAGAAATTCGCAATAAATTGACAACCCCTTTTATTTACCCCAACCATTCACCCATCGCATTGGGTTCCTTACGCCGGACAATTTGAGGTTGGGGGGGCGCCGAAAAAGGAACAATCTACTCAGAGACCCGGCAGGAAGGAGCGGTTGGGGAGGGTTCTGTTTGGGTGGGGTGGCGGGCGCAAAAACGCTGTGCAGAGATTTGCGGTCGATTTGGCCATCGGCGCCCGGGACGTCTTGAGGGGTTTCTCGAGATTGTTATGGAGACGGCCTATCGCTTGTGCGTCACAATGATACAACGCTAAAAATGCTCACACCAATTACTGAGCACACCAGGCTGCACAAATGCAAGGCCTGCTGAAGTGATGTTTTAAAGTTAATCATGTTGCGATAAAATGAACAAATAAATTGATCATTGTGTCGCAACAAATGAAGCACCGCATATTATGATTTGAGAAACTTCGACGAAAAGCAATATTTTAATCGCAATATGGGTTAGAACAAAAGCAAAAGTTCCAAATTCTGCATGTTCCTTAAAAAGCAGGTGCGTGTTAGTGATTGGCGCAACGCAGACGGAACATGTGATGAAAATGTTCGCTATTCATGATATTTAATGTGAAACTACCACTGTCATGTCATGTCATAAGCACATTGCTTGCAATGCGGTGAAGTTGAAAGGTTACAAAAATGTCTCACGACTGGAATTTCGTTTGGAGAAAAAACGTCAAAAACAAGGAACATCAATTTCAGGAAAGAATTGTCAAACAGCTACATCGATTCGTTGTGACACGGACAGAATTATAAAAAATTTTTAAAATGTTGTGTCGTTTCAAAAGTTTCATAGACTTAAGCCCGAACGAAATTATCATCCCATGCAAAAGAGCTGATTGGAAGTTCTGTACAACCGTAATTGTTGAACTACACACTCCACAAAGTCCTTTAATGAAACCTCGGTTTGTTTAACTGCCGATCAGTTGATGTTTGAGATGAGAAGCCACATGCAAATTGATATGCCAGTGAACATGCTTTGCATAGATCACACAACAAGCATTACCTGGTGTTGTGAGCTCTGCTTGGCATAGAAAACAGACGCATGGTTAGTGGATCAACATCACCACAACAACAACAACAAATTGTGTTATTAAATTAGTGAGATATAGGACACGGGAGCAGAAAGCGTCAGTGAAGAGAAAGGATGAGAGGAGCGAAAAAAGAGAAGAGAGAGGGAAGATGACCAACACTTTGGAAAGGAGCTCTAACTCAAGTAACTTCAAAAACGTGACAAGGAACTTGAAAAAACACAAGTGAGCCAGATAAAAGCTGGATCGCCAGCGATGAATCTTGGTTTCAAGTCGCTGTCGCGCATTGACAAGCAATAGCGGTGACTACAAAACAAAACTTTCAGACACAAGTTCGTTTTGCGGTTCCCAAAATAGATCGGTAAAAAAACAGCACGTTTTTGTTGATCTTTTCCTTTTCGGCAAAAAATATTCATATATGTGTCTTAGTCTTGCGTTACAATTTTGTGGGAATTTGAAACAAGCAGAACATGAGGAAATGAATAAAAAGGTGCTGGTGTTTGCTTTTGGGTAACTTTCATCGAAACAGTTTAAACTTGAATGAATTACAACATCACGCCATTAAAAAACATTCCCTTTTTCAAAGAAAAGACATTCCTTTTTTTAGTGAAAGAAAAAAATTATTTCAGAAAAAGAAGAACATTCCTTTTTTCAAGAAAAAGCATTCCTTTTTTTAGAGAAAAAAAACATTTGCAGAACGAAAACGTAATCTTGTTTACAGAAATAAAGAAAACATCGCCTGTTTCAATGAAAAAAAAACTTACCTTATTTTGAAAGACAAAAATTATTTTGTTTCAGAGAAATAAACGCCGCTTTCCGAAAGAAACCACAATTTGGAGAACACAAAAACATACCTTAATGCTCGTTTCTTCAGAGAAAGAAAAAAACATGTCTTTTTTTAGTGAAGGAAAACAAAAATAAAACCTCATGACGCATGTGTCAACAAATTTGCGTAAGGAATGTGCTACGTCAAAAATTGTTCGTGCTTCCGTAAAAGTTGTGATTATTCTTCGGGATGACGAGAACTTACAAAAAACAGACATAAAAACGAAGCAACCAACCTGAGGGAGATGCAAAAGTTTGAGCAGCATGAACTGCACTACTTCTCTCTGCGTAGTCATCTGTGACACGTCTTGCTTCGATGCACTTTTAACAACGAACAGGTCATGCACCACTGGCTGCAACGCGGGAATCACTGGAAAACACACATCACGTGACAACTGGTGCATTGAGGTAAGGAAAGCTTCAAGGTAAGACAGTATTATTGAACGTGATGGAGGTATAAAACATAAACAAGATGGTCTTTAGTGAGGGTTGAATTCGTGGCGGGGTCAAATGAGTTCACGTGCTGGGAAAGTAGGTGGAGAAGATGGTGTTCGCATTGAGGAGTGGTGGTCGTGGACCCAGAGGCGTAACGAGGTCAGATGGCGCCCAGGGCACGAAACCAGTTTTGCGCTCCCATGTTCGAACCTGAGGTGTTTTGGGAGTGAATGCACTGTATTGACGGAAGTACTTGTGACACTGTTGGGACTTTTCGGCGCCTGGGGCAGTGTTACGATCCTCTTGCCCCTCGACACGACCCTACGTGGACCCAGGGGCGTTTCAACAACTCACCGTGGCTGATTGAGCCCAGGCCACTCGCCATCAGACCGTCGCACAACTGTATGATCTTCGGCATCGCGATCACGCTCTTCGAGTGGTGTTTCTCGTACGAGAGGAGGACGAGGAAGAAGAAGATGTGGGGCACGAGGAGGTTGGAGTCACGGATCTGAAGCCGGGGAGAAAAATGCAGCTTCAAACGCAAACATAAAATCTGACGTCAACAAACGACCTTTGTGACTAATAGAAGGTACGAGTTATTCTTTAAATTTCATCGCAGCAGAGAATGAAAACCCAAGCGTTGCATTTGCATTTTTTTTCGAGAACAAGCTTTCGCATTTTAAATTGGCTAAAAATGGATTCAAGTTTCATTGAGCAAGTAAAGTGCACTAAGAATCGTGGTCGACAAACTGTGGCCCTCGGCCCAATTGTGGGTCTTTCAGCACTTTTTATTCGGTCGCGCAACACTTACTGTTGTGGACTGCGTGGAATCTATGAGCTACTGTCCTGCGCCGGTTGCGTGGGATCAAGACATGAGTTAATGTAACAACTATGGGACATTGACTGTTTGACGTTTAACAAGACATTGTTTTTGTCATTATACGGTTTATGACATATATATATATATAGCATTGTAATGTAACAGGCAATTGAATGCAGGATAAGTTTGAAATGGATCTTCAAAAACAAGCTTGAGCCTTTACTTGCGACTGAACGGGCGGTTTGGGACACCATAACGAAAAGTTTGCCAATCACTGGCTTTTAACCAGGTCGCCACCCCCACAGAACGCAAAGAACATCGACACAGCAGCAGCCAACTCCCAGCAATTGTTTCCAACTCACCAAACCCGTTTCGATCTGTTCGAACTGTCGTATGATGAAGGAGATGAACACTTGGTCCGAGTCGAGCATGTTATAGTTGACCCGTAGTTGGACTAGCTGGGCCAGGAGGTTGAGGACTTCTTTCTGCGGGAACACAGTCAAGCAAAATGAGGCCGCTTGCAACGCACGGCAGAGTTGTATGTTTAGGTTTGTTCCTGCAGCCAATCCACGATATAGTTTTACGCCATACAACAACAGGGGTGGCCAAACTTTTTGACCCGAGGGCCGCTTTGGCCACTAGAGCGCCGGATACAGTGCGATTTACGTAATCTGTGCAAAAGACGTTGTTGAAATGTATTGTAGTAGAATAATAAGAATAAAATAACGCCATTTTTTGCACTTTTATAGCGCTGTTTTCAGTTAAGTGCTGCTCCGGCAGACAAGTCAACAAGAGACAGGCAACATGCTGCCCACAGTCGGAAAGTTGGTGCTTGAACAAAATGTCCAAGGTATTTGGCGGGCCGGATGCGGCCCGTAGTTTGGTCACCCTTGCCATACAACTCTATGACCTGATGAAGCCCAGCCTTATTTTCGGCTTTCGCTGGGGACTGCTGAGCGAGTCAGATAAATATATGCTGGCACCAATAGGCACACATCATTTGCTCTACGAAGTATATCGGAAGTGGGAAGATCACAAAAGAAGTTGCGACTTGCATCTGGCTATAACTTGCAGCCGGGAAAACCACAGGGTCTTTCCAGCAAGAAGTGTGAAAACCTTTGCCATTCACAAATACTACAGTGCAGGGGGTGACCAACCTTTCTGGAACTGAGAACTACTTCTTGCATACCGATTAATGTGAAGGGTTGCTCGTCTGATACACATTTCCGAAATGAATAAATTATTTGGTTTATCTTTAATAATTATCACTGGGGAACACAATTTTTGTTGCATTCATATCGACACTTCTTTTTGCCTAATTTTGTGGTGCTGAATTCAAATATGCAGTTAGTTTTTTTCTAAAGCTACAGATTTTTTGCAATTGAGCCTTTTTATTTTTAGCCAATTTTGCACTGAAGTAAAATGACAGTGGTTATTTTCGTACTAGCCATTCGCGCCTAGGGCCGCATAAGGAATTGTGAGTATACCAGGCATCAATATTCAAGTCTCAAACATTTAATCAATATGCAAATAAGAGTATGTGAAATTCAATGTGTACTGTCCATACAGACAAAATACAAAATCAAATTTGACCCTTTTCAGGCAAAAATCTGCGCTTGTAGCTCCTTGTGAACTTCCTCGGGGCAATCTCGCTTGATGCTCCAGCAGTAATCTGCCATCCGGTTTCTGTACCATCTGCCTTGGTAGTGATGTTCCATAGTCATCATGAGGTCTTGATGAAACCGCTCACGTTCTTCATCACCAACAGCCCCGAGGTAAATGGGGAATTTATCAACGTGACTATGAAGGAAATGGAGCTTGATGCTCAAGTCTACACCCAAGGCTGCGATAAGCTAACAGCTTTGTAGTGATCAGAACGTGGTAGTTATCTGCCTTCACGTTACCAAGAAAGGTTCGCGCAACTGCTACAGAAGATAGCCATGCCTCTTTCTCCTTGCCATTCATCTTGTTGACAAATTCCTCATCACGTGCAAGGCTGCGAATCTGAGGTTTGTCGAAGACACCAGCCTTGATTTTGTCAAACGACAATTCAGGATAAGCAGAAGCTATATGCTGAAAATACTCACCATCCAGTGCCTTCACAAACTGCTTCATCAAGTCGAGTTTTATGTGGAGTGGGTGGGAAAAACTATCTTCTCTCGGCTTACTATGGGGTTGTGCACAATGTTTGGCATGCCTGCTTCCATAGTTTCACGGACAGGCCGCTCCTTCTGGGTCCAGTGTTTCTCTCGATCTCGGCTGTCCCACATGCAAAGATGACAGGGATACTTTGTGAAACCTCTCTGTTGGCCAAGGAGAAAGCTGGCCATTTTAAGGCCTACACAAAGGATCCAGTTGTGCTCATGGTATTTGAGTAAGTTGATGACCTCTTTTATGTCATCATACGTTTCTCTCAAATGCAAAGAGTGTCCAAGAGGAATTCCTCCATAAAGGTTGCCATTGTGTAAAAGAACACATTTGAGGCTCTGCTCAGAGCTATCCAGAAACAGTCTCCATTCAGTCGAGATGTACGAGTCAACACCTAACTGCCAGAGCAGAGCAGGAATATCGTGGCAGTAAACACACTGCTTCAGTTCTGAGAAAGACGTCACAAAAGGCTGGTCTCGCTTTCGGAAATACGCAACTTTTGCAGAGTCATCAAGTAGATGCTTTTCTTGCAGCCTGGAAGCTAGTATCTCTGCAGCTGTCTTGGAGAGTCCCAAATCACGAACTAAGTCATTCAGTTCCGTTTGGCTAAACGGCTTAGGGGCTGATTGGTGTCATCTGAAAAGGATTCAGATTCAGAAACTGTCTCGTTGGTTTTGCAACCCTCATGCTCTCCCCGACCATGACCACTGTCTTCACATGAGAAAAAAACTTTAAAAACTGGAAGTTCTTCACAATGTGGAACAGATCGAAAGGCTGAGGGAATGCTTGGACAGGAGATCTTATGCCGATATTTCTTGCCAACACTTGTCGTGCTGACCATGCAAAAATAACAGTCAATTGCGTGATCTCGGAGTTCCCGCCAAACCATGGGAACTCCAAAAGGCAGTCCCTTTCGTTTTCCTCTTGTCCAATCGCGAAGCATTTCCTCATAGTTATGACACACCACATGAGATGACCATTTCTGGTCTTGGTCACGAAGGGGAATTTGAAAATACGCTTTTCAGGAACGCTTCACAAACGAAGTGATATTACGTCTTTGACGAAGCAGTGTATAGCACCCACATACATAACAGAAAGAATCAGGCTTATTTTTACATTCACGTCCATGAGAAGAAGCCATGTTTACACCTGATATAACAAAACGTTCTGTAAGCCAAACAACTCAAGAAAACATGTAGCCCAGCAATATAAAAGTAAATTAATATACAAGTGTAAAAAATATGGCAGATGGAAGACCGTAGTTGGTTGGCCTTTGCTAAAGAGTCTGGACCAGCTAACAACGTGTGCAGTGCTGTACACACTCCCGACTGCTAACTCAAGGATTTTGCTGCAATCGCACGCTTTTTGGTTGCTTAGTAACCTGGTAGTCATACATGACCGCACACAGTCAGTACTCTTTCCAGGTACTTCTATCCGTGTAGCTGCTGGGCCTTATAAACAGGCCGTATTGATGCTCTGATTCGACTTTTCCGATTGCACTTCCAGCACTTCTTGCTGTCACCGACTGCACATGCTTCACTGCAACGACATGTCTGGCCTTTGTTGGCATCAATTGCATCTTTCACTGCTTGTACTGGAGGTGCTGCAACTAGAAAATCTGCTAATTTGTAATGCGGACAAAAGTTAATTGAGCGTTTGCGACTGTCAGCTGGTGTGCTGCGCTGCTCGTGACTTCGTGGCCGAGGTTGGGTTAATTACGTGTAGCAATGCAAGTATACACCGATCCGTTTTTATGGGAATCGGGATTTTCAAATTGCGCAAAACTAGAGTACGTAGACGAAAACCGACTTCAGATTTGGGCTCAGCGTCAAAAATCTATCAAGAATAATTTGAAAAATCTCATGCAACACGACATGACCAAAAATAGTTCCCCTGTGTTCTGTTATCATTAACAAAATCAGTGATAATCATCTATGTGAAGCAATTGGTCATGTTACTGCTATTTTTATAACAGGCCTGCGTGTGGCCCACGTGGTCCTGCAAGGGACCTGGTGCCCAGGGCCCCATGTTGGCGACCCCTGGTATAGGGTAAGAGAATTATCCGCAGCGAAAAATGAAAACAAGTCGATGCACAAAAAGAAAAGCCCTTACCTGGAAATCAACGCTGCTGGTGATTGTGTAGCTTTTCAGGGACCTGATAACGATTGCCTCAAACAAGCGAATGTAGTTCTGGATCGACGACTTGCTGCTCTTGGCAAACCTGGACGCTTGATTCAATCTCGATTCCATCTGAAAGAAATTTGATCCGATTCCGCGCTGGTATGAGCAATACTTGTCTATACTGCTACAAAGAGGGTAGTCTACATGCTGGGAGCAGCTTTAACGCATTTTTCAAAACTTTAAATCACGACCGAAGAACAATATGATTCTATTGCATCACAGAAGAAAAAACGTTGAAAGTCGGTGGGCAGTGGCAGAGCTTAATCAAACTGCGATGTATTATCCAGAGTTTGTGGTTTTAGAATGGCCCGCATCATTAAACAGGCAGCATTCTGTTTTCTTACTGTTAAAGGGGCGTTGTTTTGTCGTCTAGTAAATCTCCAAAAAAGGTGGCATATAGTTATCGGAAAGGAACAAACAATCTTAAAGTGAAGCACTGCAAAAAAACACGAAAAACGTACTCATTTTCGACCCCCGCAGGCTCCCCCTGCGTAAGCGAACACCCCCCCCCCACACTAAACAATCGCTCAAACCGCGCA
>JGI24159J19872_10011537_pt1 | contig 11579 bp, 5 predicted proteins | sample Ectturendosymbi4_FD_19872 | JGI IMG/M metagenome (IMG submission 19872) | reverse complement strand
AGGACTTCTTGTGCAGCAAACAACATCGTCAACTGCTTAATTCTGAAAAGGCTATTTTCGAAATACGACGCTTGACTGATATTTTGTTCAGATAATGCGGCCACAGTTTTTTAGGCTAGCTGTCACGCCTTTCAATATGAGAAGCTGCTTATAAAAATATAGTTTCAGTGGAAACGAACCCACGTTGTTTGGCGTGACGCTGAGGAAAGCCTAAACTGACTTAATTTTGTCGTANCCTAGTAGGCGTAAACAGCAGATAAAATTGGCCCGAAACTGCAAANTGAAACTATCGTCATTGCAGACTGCCCTCTCGCCATGAAGCGAAATGTTANAAAACAGCTCCTGCGTGAGGGTGGCAGTGTATGAGATTCTGACAGCATTAGAGCCAGGGTTGCCAGTTTGACTTTTTTGAGGCCAAATTTGTNATTTTTGGCCTTTTTTCAACTCNTTTGTTTTTTTTTANTTTTGGAAAAAGGCCAAATGAAATTTGGCTTATTTTGGCCTTTTTTGGTGAATTNTATTATTTATGTCNTTTTGGCAGGTTTTAAGATGATTTNGACAGATTTCTGGGCACTGGCACATTCTAGACACTATTTCTGTTCACATGATCAATTTTCATTGGAAACTCTGCACGAGAATTAGAGATGGCACGGGCCGCTAACAGTCCAGTCTTCGGGCCGTCCGCTAAAGGTTTTGAAACAGTCCGCTAACAATTTTCTTAGCGGTGAAATTATTCCGGGCCGCTGCTGGCCGCTGCGGTCTGCTCGCCAATGAGGCGAAATTTTCGTTTTTTCGAAGTTTCAAAATCTGACAATGAAATTGTTTGCTGCTGTTCTTTCCCTTTCTCCGTTCTGCTCATATTCCGTTTCACTTGTTTCCATGCNAATCAGTGAACCATGTTAAGAATCACTCAAAGCAACAAGCACTTTCATTNAATCATTTATAGTCTGTCCCTGTTGCCCAGGTTCAGGTTTAGGACAGGTGTTCTCAAACTTTCTCTGGCCATGTACCCCTTCAGCATTTCGATTGATGAGCATGTACCCCTAAAATTTCTTATGACAAAAAGGTTGAGAAAAATAACAAAAATATATTTACCAATAAGCATGATTTTGAAAAAAAACTATTCACGGATGAATGCATAAATATTTCAAAATGACACATCACATACTATATATGTAAACATATTTTTCCCTTCAATTGCTGACCTTTAAATGTTAATCAATGTACCCCTTCAGANAGGTAAGGTAGCCCTAAAGGTACAAGTATCCCAGTTTGGGAACCCCTAGTTTTAGAGGCTAANNTTAGGTTAGAGTTTTAAGGTTTAGATTTAGGGTTTAGTATGTTTTAGCAAGTGTAGTGCAGCCTAAGGCTAGTGCACACTTGTCGTGTGACATGTTACAGTCTGTGGATGAATAAGTTTTCAAAAGTGAAGGTCCCATGGCCGACGTATAGCCACTGCCTTAAGACTACATGGTTTCAGTGTCCAAAGGACAATGAACTGAAAACTTAAGTGTTGTTACTTGGAAGTAGCTACGGAACCACCCATGGATCTTACTATTTCAAAACTTATTCGATCATACCGCCTTGCATGACATGGTTCGAATAAAAAAGCGGTCACTTTGTCACTCAACTGGCGTTGATCTGGTGGCCTAACGGATAGGTTCCAAGTCTGCTGTGCCAATTGTTGAGGGTTCATCTCTTGATTTGGTGCCTTACGTTTTTGTAAGTGAATGCTTGCATGTTTCAATTTGTGGGACCAGTCTTTCTTTACTTTTTTCATAACTTTCCAAACTTTTCCTTTTCGGTGTTACTGTTGGGTTAGTGTTAGGTTAGCATTAGCGTGTCAGCTTAGCGTTACCTTAGTGTTAGCTTAGCATTAGCTTTAGGTTAGGGTTAGGTTAGCATTAGCTTAGTGCTAGGTTAGCGTTAGCTTTGGGTTAGGTTAGGGTTAGCTTAGCTTAGCATTAGATTAGGGCTACGGTTAGGGTTAGGTTTACCNNTTTTGTGTTTACTATGTTTCTACAAATCCTACTGCATTCTCCTCATCCGTTACTGTCACATTATAGGAGATGGTTGAATATGGTTTCGAATTTAAAGATCCATCGATGATTCTGTAGCCACTGCCTTGTTACTTGGTTTTTGAGGTTACGTTATATTACAGGCTATGGGCCGGAAAATAATTTGTGGTTTAGCATAAACAGTCTGGGCCGGGCGGTTTCTTGTTACCTCCGGGCGCGCTGGGCTGCAAAAGTGCTGGCCCGTGCCATCTCTAATGAGAATGTATAATTTTTTGTTTTGCTGTATCATGCTTACAGGTTTGCAGTTTCAGGTTACTCTTCAGCAAAACCAAAAGTTTCAAGAAGTTCATTAATGGAGTGAGCTTCATTCTTTTGTGTGAGCTTCATGTATAAAATATATAAATATTGCCTTTCAAAAGCACGTTTGGGTGTTTTAAAGGTGTCATTTGTATTTATCGGGTATTTGGCTTTTTTGGTGCTATTTGGCTTTTTTAAGGGTTGATCTGGCCTTTTTTGCTTATGACTACCTGGAAACCCTGATTTAGAGCCGGCACTGCCAGAGTAGGAAATTCAGAAACACGTGTGTTCGACGCAATATCAATTTAAAGTCACTTTCATTGATATAACACTTTAAAAGTGTTCAAAAACGTGGATTGTTTCATATGTCACTACGTAGGCGCAATTTAGACAAGGCAGGGACGTTGTTGTTTCGTAATAGTACAATTCAACGTTACAAGGGAAATGTAGGCTGTTGCTTGTTCCACAACACCCGCATCGGAGACCTGCACTGACAGTGTTTGATATCTGATAGGCTTTAATGCTGAGTACCTGTGGTGCAAAGGGGTCTGTCATGACAGCCAAACAGACCCCCTAGATGCGCCCCTGTGTGTATATGCCCTAAAACTGCTATCTGGCTTTTATTGTGAATACAGGTTGGCAACCCTGTTGCTGGCTGTCATGTTGTGCACATGTCTGACCAACACGCAAACACATGCCACCAACAAAAAATTGAAAGGATATATCAGCATAATAAGAGCAACATATATTACAGAAGCATAAATGCAGGGATGCAGTGCTGACAAAAAAGGTGTGGGAATGCATCCAAAAAATTAGCTATTTTAAAACAACTTCCAACTCATTTCAAAACAAAACCTGAAAAAGGTATGGGAACACCATTCCCACCCCAGTACACCCCTGCATAAATTTCAAATCATACACACAACAATCACAACACAGATGATGGCGGCCAAGCCATGGGTAGAGAGTTGAAGCATGTGCAGAACAGATGAGCAGGTGGATCATGCACATTGGTGAGAGAAGTAAGCAACAATGCAAAAGGGGTTATGAGGTGGATAGCAATGGAATAGACATATATAACATTGCCAAACAAAATCAATGGCAAAAATAATGCCATCGCTTTTATCTGACCTGCACATCATAAGCATGATGATGTTAAACTTGTTTAATTTGACAGTGAGTTTCATCAAATAGTATTAGGTTTTGAGATACAGTGAGAATTTAAAGGTTGCTTACTTTAAAATTTTGAAAACAAATTAGAGATAAAGTAATTCGACTACAGTGGGATTGTGGTGTGTTGTCTAGCCTAACTAACTGCAATTATGATTCATGAAAAGTTTAAAGGAGGATTAACTTAATCAGATCTGCACAGTTTTCTTCAAATTATTTTAGAAGAAACAAGCAGATAATTTTGCATTGCTTGAAGTCCTCTAGTCTGAAAATTTCAGAGTGTTGTGCTGATTACAGTATTTATTCTGTTACATAGCCATACCTCATGGTTGAGCAACTGTTTTATGTTCTAGTCCAAATTCATAGCCTTTTATCAGTTTCATAAATTTGTTTTTTGCATAAATGTGGAATCCTACTATGATCATACTGTTTTTTCGGTCATTTTTTGGTTATACACTGAAATGTTTTTGAAATGACTGAAAAAAATTAAGTCATTTCACTTTCAGTCAGAATGTCTGAAAATATAGGCTAATGAACACTGTTATGGCGACTTTTCATAAAACTGAGATAAATGACCAAAATAGCTCAATGAAAAAAGCAGTGATCATATTCCCACTTTCAAATAACTACAAATAATACTGGTTGTTGATCTTAATTTTATACATTTTTGTAAGACTTTACAAACCTTTGTTTTTAAATTTGCTGGATATTCATTGTAGCTTGTGCAATAAGTAATTGAGATTCTTAATGATGTTGAAAGTACCAGCAAAATTTATCATCATTGGGTAAATTAAATTCATGCATGCTTGACAGTACTCATAACAGAAAAAAACTATTCTAAAGGATGAACACAAATTCACTCCATATTGTAACACCCTGCAAAGAAAGTCATGCATTAAGTCAACTGACAGGATGTGAAGTTTTCTTAAAATTAGAAAACTGTCAGCCACCTGGTTCATTTAAGGTTCGTGGCATAGGATACTTGTGCCAACACAGTGTTAAGAATGGCTGCAAAGGTTTGGTTTGTTCTTCTGGAGGTAATGCTGGAATGGCTGCAGCATATGCAGCAAAGATTCTATCCATACCAATAACTATTTTTGTGCCACAAACAACACCCTCATTCACAGTAAAAAGGCTGCAAGAAGAAGGTGCTACTGTAAATGTTGTTGGGTCTGTATGGGATGAAGCAAACCAGGAAGCATTAAAGTTTTCTCAGAAGGATGGTGTTGTGTATGTTCACCCATTCGACAATCCTGTGATTTGGGATGGGCATGCTTCAATGATTCATGAATTGAAAGAGAAGCCAGACCTTGTTGTGTGTTCAGTTGGAGGCGGTGGCTTATTGTGTGGGGTTGTAAAAGGACTTAAAGATCGTAAATGGAATGATGTTCCTGTTCTGGCTGTTGAGACCATAGGTGCCCAGAGCTTGAATTCTGCTGTTGAGGCTGGTAAATTGGTAACGCTGTCTGGCATAACCAGGTATAGTTATGCTTGAATTTCTCTTTTATTCATGCATACCTTTTTTTACATCCTTCTATTCGTTTACAACCACTTGCTTTTTAACCTGTACAACATTGTGTAGAGCACTGTGTTTTTTCATTCCATTTTATAGTTGTGACAACTTAGCTATCTACAAATGTCATGAAAGGTTCACATTCACACAATGGTAAATTAATACTCACTGGCAAATTTCTTTTCAATACCTGAGTGATTTGAAAGTTCAATTCCTTAGCTCTAGAAAAATGATAGAGTGCATGAGTGCAATTAATTGTGGTTGTGACAACTTCAGTTCTATGTTTCTGTTTAATTGTTTTGATGTTTTGTTTGATAGCATTGCCAAAAGTCTTGGAGCAAAGACTGTTTGTCAAGGTGCCTTGGATGCTGTGAAATCTCATCCTGTTATATCTTGCACAGTCTCTGACAATGACACTGTAACAAGTTTGCTACAGTTTTTAGGTGAGTTTTATGCTGCTTTTCTTCCTCTAGCTGTGGACTGTTGTTAACACTGCAAAGTTGAGATGCCCACAACTCTGCTACAGCATTATCTTGTTTCATTTTCATCATAAGTTAGTCAACTCTAGCTCAGACTGCAACTTCTTTGTCATTTTAGCTTTCTGGTTATCTGATATGCGTTTCCACATACATGATGACCAGCAGTCATGTTTTTTGTTGATAAGATGTTGTTTAACCAAAAACTTGTCAGTTGTTTTTGATCACCAACAATGTTTATGACTTTTTGTGTAAGCATAGACCCTTATAAATCAAGCTGTAATTTTTCTACTTGTACTTTGAACTTTTTGCTATTCCTGACGCTTATCCTGTTAAAAGATTTATTTTACATGCTTGGGCACAGCCCATTTTATCATTACATCAAGATTACCTAACATTTTGACAAAAAAACAGAAGCTATGGCCATGTGGGTTAATTCTACTTTTGCTTGCGTTAATACTACCTATTTAAAATAAAGGAATTGCTGCTGGTATTATGAAAATTACATGTGAGGATTTCAAACAAGTAATGCATGCTTCAAGATTTTTTTTCAAAATGCCTTGTTGAGAATATAAATGTCAAACTCTTAAAATTGGTGCTAACAGGTACAGAATAAAATAATTGGTGTGTTATAGAAAAACTGAATGTATTGCTGATTCGGTGTACAAATGGGGATGGGTTTACAACTTCTTGTGAGCATGTGCGAAAAGTTCCTGCATGCTCATAAAACACTGAAATGAACAGTCTTATTGCAACAATCATTGGTCTTAGCATGGGTTTCTGGTTTCTGTAGGATGTTCAAACGTAAAATCTATATCTTGACTTAAATATGAATACCACCACCAAAATTCACACAAAATACGCAAATCACAATTACCAACAGATAATTTATGCGTACGTTAGAACAAACTTTTGATGATTGTAGAAAGCAAGAGAAGGAGTGGCTATTTTTCAAACGTCAGCTTAATTTTTCAGTGCCCTTTTGAAATACTTAGTTTTCCATAGTCAAAAAGCATTTTTGAAAGAAATAGTGTTTGTTTCTCCCAATAATTAACGTGGGTTAAAATATATTATATTTGTAAAAAAATGTAGCTTAGAAACATCAACTGGAGGGCTACTTCTCTCTTAACCGCACTTGTGTATTTAAGGCCCAAAACATCAATCTGCCGTGTTTATAGCTGCAGCCATCCTAGCTCAAGTCATTCACGTTTCGTAACCACATATGCAATATTTTTTATTTTATTTGTCATCACCATGCCATGTATCCGTATTGCGAATTGTGATGAAAATTTCTAATATACAATAAAAAATAATGGGCAACAGTCCCCATCCCTAGGACCCAACACCAACAAAATGGTGTTTGGTTTTGCAAGCAGTGTTAGGGTTTGGACCATGCACCCATTGAAAAAATATTCATTTATCCCTTAGGTCAAACATACGAAATGATTTGAAGTTCTAAATCCAGCGCGATGCTGACTTCATGGCATCAAGCCGGTTATTGGACAAATGCTCACTTCTACGTTTGTGAGCTTTTATCAAAGAAATATGTGCTTATTACTGGAAGATTCTGCGACTAGATGAATGGGTTGCTGGGCGGAAAATATTCACAAGCTTTCTGGTCAGTTTCGCAGATTTTCGAAAACGAGATTACATGCAAATTTAGCGGCTCGTGAAAGTAATTTGCTGAGGTATTTAAGCCCGCGACGGAAATAAAGCTTAAAAATAAGCGGTTATGAATATGACCGAAAACTGAAGCTCGAGATAAAACACCAGGCCATCTATTGTGACAGCTAAACGTAATTTCACGTAAGTTGTTGTTAACAATCGGTTCGGACCTCAATTGCAAGTAAAATGAGGAAAATATCCTTAAAATCTTGTTCTATAATTACCTTAACATTTTTGGGTGAGGGGAGAATTCTGTACCGAGACCAAGTTGAAACCTAAGAAGCCAAGACCGAGAGCTGGAAGAATTTCCAAACCAGTCCCGCAGCGATGTTCGCAAGAACGAGTACTAAATTACTGGAAATTGGAGTCATGAACAACATTTTTAATGAGAAACTCAGGCATTGTTTTGTGATTGGGCGTCACAGTACAGGAGTTACAAACTTCCTGTGTTTCGAACAACAAAATTCCGCTCAAGATCACAATTAGTTATCTTGCCTGTGTTTTAGTGCGCAGGCCACATTCTAAATGGAAGAATATAACGGGCAGTTCGTAATGGCAAAAACTGTGATCACGTTTCGTCCACCCAACGGCAGATTTGCTGCTTACTTAGCGCTTCGTTTTATATGGAGAAGATCCAGGAATCTTCACACAAGGCATAGGCCCACTATTTCCAAGCGCATGTGTGAAGAACTACCTCAGTAAAATGACATAACGGTTTTCTAAGAAACGTAGTTCGGACGCAAAATTCGTGTTTGCCTAAGCATGTCTTCCATTTCTACGCTTAGGACAACCCATTCCATGCGAACCTGCCTGCTGCGGAACGCGTCGTTTACATTGTTATAATAGATCACAATGTATACTCAGTTATATGACTTTGCTTAACAATTAAATTCGGCTGTTTTAGAATGGTGGAAATGATTTGGTTTAACTTCTTGGCCTTACCTCAATTTGCGATCATTTTAAGCGAAGATAATTTTGTTAAAGTTGTGAAGGATTTCCACAGGCCTTAGTTCGTCATATTCTTTCGTCTGCCGGATATCTGTGGGAAAAATTTCGATATTTGCCCGGATGTTAAGTTTGAGGCATNGTTCTGGTCACTGCATTTCTGAAAGAGCATGAGTCTTCGCTCTGACCGACCGAAGTTTTTGTCCAGCACCGACGGGCGGCATCCGCACGTGCTTCTGCGATGTTGCAAGTAATGCGTTGCTGAAGTCTTTGCATTTCGTTACCTCCACTATTTATTTCGGGCAGATGACGAGAAGATGCTGGTTGAACCGGCGTGCGCGGCGTCCTTCGCAGTGTTGTACAATGGTCAACTGAAAAAGCTTATGACAACCAATGCTTTGCTGAAAAATGTGCGCAAAGTTGTAGTGATCGTGTGTGGTGGAACGCAAGTTACCATGGCAATGATCGACGACTGGAAAAAGCAATTGGAAGCATAGGCACTGCGTTGGCCCAGATGGACCAGCGATTGTTTCAATTGCTTTTGCGCTTTGCAACGTATTGCCGTGAACATGCATGTTGTGTAACATTCGTTTGCTGATGCCGATTTTTAATTAGTGTTAATGCTTAGGTGACTTTTAAATCTGGATTTTGCACTCGAATTTTGCTATACATTCTACTCCAGCGAGCAAAGAAATTGCCAAAATTGTTGTTCTATTGTTGTTGACAAACTGCAGAAATTTAAATATTGCTNTTTTTCAGTTTTTTTTTTATCGAAATTGAATGCTTCAGAAAAACAGATTATTTTCCATTGATTTGATACGAAAACCAACCCCTATACCGTATTTATTCCATTGTAAGCCGCACGAAGTGGTGTTAAAATTTTAATGTAAGCCGCACTCGAACATAGGTTACCTGAGCCTCCGAGATACTTCCGCGCACTAGCATGCTTCGCGTTTGTTAGCAACCCTGGTAGTGATGTCTACACCAGCGCTCTTCAACCGGTGTGCACGGTGCATCAAAATATGCGTGGGGTGCACCACTTCGAAGGGTTCACAAGGGTGCATTATAAACTAGTCACACTACACATATTTTTTACAAAAACTTTCTGTCAGCAAAAATGAACCATTAACCAACCAATATCTTTCAGGATTTAACCTTGTCTTTGCACACTCTAAAGTGTGGTGCGTAATCATCAGACCATGTCAAGTTAACTGTTGTAATTAGTCCATGTTATATGTGATTCATAAGCAACAGACAACGAGCCATTACCAACTGAATTATGTAGCTGAGTTACTGAATTAGGGTATTTGCTTATTTAGGCCAGTGTACTTACAGACATGGGCGCAATTAGGTGGGGGACGTGTCAGTAAGTAGGNTGCATTGGTTCATCTAAACAACTTNAAGGGTGCACCACAACAAAAAAGGTTGAAGANCGCTGGTCTACAACTGCCTTCTGTTCATCATAGTGACGACTGTGCACGTGATGCTGAAGAGAATAGGATGCGAAAAGAGAGTTTATTCGACAAAACGTAGCCAAGGAAAGACTGAGCGTCATCTAGACCTTTGAAAAAAGTAGAGAAAATGTAAGCCGCACGAAATGAAGAAAAACTTACAAGCCGCGGCTTGCAACCGAATATATACGGTATGTATCAACTACGACGTATTGAACTATGGTGCTGCGATGCAATTCGTCTATTGCAGTTTATTTCTTGCGCTGTGCACAATGTTTCTGAAATTAACGTAATCTATAAAAATTCATTCATGTTCATAGGCGCTTTGCCGCTGGGGCGGGTCACAGTGGCAGAAGTTCTAGGACTCGAAATATCTCCCGCCTTTGCGCACTTTCCAATAGCAATTTAGATTAAATGCTGGGTCAACACCAAGACGGGACCAGGTCAGGTCGGAGATGTATTCACCCCATCTGAATTGCCTGAGTTCTGACCGCGGCGTGACGTCGACGGCAGTACTTGAACCTTACTAGAAACAACTTTGACATGAGTTTTGACCGCGACGTGACGTCGACCAAGGTGGAGCATTCTGTCCTTATGTCTGTTGGCGAGGAAGTCACTTGACCCGATCTTCGGTGCGTGGATAGTATGCTGAAATACGTGCGAAAATAGTCAGGTCGGAGATGTATTCACCCCATCTGAACCTTAGTGGACCCCTGGATCGCTTTCCCGTGGGTGTTGCCATCAGGATTGGCCTCGCCAACCTTTCCTACGAAATTCTGAACACATTGCCAAACCGATGTAGCTGAGAACTCTATTCGGAGAAGTGACTCGACATTCAGGGTTTTAGGAATTTCACATCTGTGCACTTCACACAAATCCCATACCTGCTGCTTGCACTTCAGATAGCACTCTTTCGCCTAGATTCATGACCATAGGAGAGGATCGGAGCAAAGACCGATTTAAAAACTGACAGCTTTGGCAATGTTTGAAAGCTCCCGTTTTGTCACTACAAATATAAAAGCTCACGCTGAACTGCGTTTGCATTACCAATCCGTGCATCAATCTCCCTGTTACGCTTTCCGTCATTCGTGAATGTTACCCCGAGATACTTGAATTTCTCGACCTGCTACAGTGCATTACCGCTTACTTGTAGTGTGCACTGGCTAAGGTTTCTAGAGAGACATAACACTGTACTTCGATATTCTCAGCGCTGATTTTCATTCCGGCTTGGTCCTATGTATTTTTTGGATACAGCAAGAAGTTACATCATTTTACCCGTCCTCCGAAAATATCAGTTGGTTGCGGCCCTGACCGTCGTCGACTTGGCTGAGACGGCTTATCCAATTCATATAGGCCAGGGAACTCCAAACTACGCCCCGCGCGCCAAATCCGGTCTGCGAGGCCATTTTATCAATAAGGGAAGAGTAATGTTTTTACGATAACATTTGTTGATTTGGTAAAATGAAACCTGTCGTGCACTCGCCTGCGAATACTACTAAACCCTATCTGCAGAAAGCCAGGCTTTAATTCACTAAGGACACCGCTCAATCATGGAGCTGAACAAGCGAGCAATGAAACTCTGAAACAAACACAGCAGCGTAACTGATCAAATGCTTCCCAAGGCGGGCAACTGCTCTAAAAGAACACTTTGCAGTATTGCATTACGAGACCGCAAGCACAACGCAACAGCCGCGGGGCGAACACAGGGGCACAATTAAGGATTGCAGACGCCACTACGTGGCAAGGACAAGGTAACCATAAATTCACCACAGAAACCTATCCTAAAACAATCATATTACGTAAGATGTCCGGCCCTCGAACTGTTGTGTGATAGCTAGTGTAGCCCTCGGACAAAAAAGTTTGGAGACCCCTGATATAGACTATAAAGAGGAGTGATGACAACACACACCCTTGGTGAACGGTTTAAATCCGCCGACACGGTCACAAACTTGTGATCAGGAATACAAGTACTTGGTGGCCATTAACACGCTGCGGTCAACATCGTACTACCCAAAGATTTTCACGAGGACTCGATCGTATGACT
>JGI24159J19872_10011536_pt1 | contig 11579 bp, 9 predicted proteins | sample Ectturendosymbi4_FD_19872 | JGI IMG/M metagenome (IMG submission 19872) | reverse complement strand
GCTACAATCCAAGTCTTTTGATACTTTGGATGACCTGCTGGGGTTTCAGGTTCAAAAGTTGTGATGTAAGTTAGTAAAAATATTTGACTAATTAGCTAATTGATTAATTTGTTTATTTTAGATCATAACTTTTAAACCAGAAACGTTAGAAAGTCAATCAAAGGCTCAAAAGACTCAGACTCGAGCCTAGTTTCCAATGAAAGCTTCAGCGAAACACTTTGGCGTAGAGGTTGGGCCCTAGGCCAGGCAACATGACCCTAAAACTACTTCACTTATGACGTCAGTCACAAAAAATCCGCACCTCCCAACCAAAAAATTTTTTTTCGAGTGCAATCTACTAGACTGGCTGATCCGTTTGAGCCCTTGAACAGGTCTCTAGCGCAATTGGTGGAGGAGCTAGGGTGTTGGTAAGGCAACCAAAAACTGCTGTTTTTTGGCTGAAATCGAAGTACGAATATATCGTAGACCGGCTCTCAAAGTGTTAAGGCTAGAAATCAACCAATGAATTTTGCGATGTTGCCAAAGTATTATATTGGCAAAATTCTGCCAATATACAGTATATTAGCAATCTATGCTCATAAATGGAGTGTTCGGAAACCCAAGTTGCTACTTCGTGTATGATTAATTAATGCAAATTCTCTGTACTATTCCTTATGATGCTCAGCCCTCCGACTGCATCAAGTAGTGCGCAATATTCAGACCACTCCACAATCATTCCAATAAAGCAGTCTATGAAGTAACATCCGCTCTCAGGTTTTCCGCAAATGGTAATGGTTGCTTGCGAACAAGCCCATGGTTTTTGACTACGATATCTTAGCAACCCAGCTTTGCGCAGAATTCCATGTTATATGCTTCTTCATCGCACTGAAGTGTTCTTTCAACTGTGGTTTGAGTGTTGCAAAATATCGGTTATTTGCAATGAAAAATAAAAGCATTGATATCAGCCTAAAAATGCCATATCGATTGAGCTCTACTTAAAATCCAATCAAACTTGGTTAGTAGGGCTAGTAGCCTAGCGCAACCAACTATTTAGAATAGATAGTGGTATTGATCTCATTGTCAAAAAACACGAGAAAATATTTTGAAATTATTGTTGCTTTTGGTCACACTGCATTTATTACATCAAAATTGATATTTGTTCCTACAAACATGGTGTTGAAAAGATACTTAGCTTGTCGAACGATCAGCAAATGTCAGCCATACAGCAATGAGAGCTGTTTATCCATACGTACATACACTTACAAATTGAAGCTGACAATCAACTGCACAACTGCATCTGTGGAGCGCACCCTGTCAAAGATGGCGGTGTTATAAATATACCCACCATACCTGCAAAATTACTACGGAGAAGGACGATTGAGTTGCAATTGATCTGGATGATTTTAACATCGTAATGTAAAAGTCACTTACTCGAAATCAATATAGAACGTTTTGTGGAGCAAACAACATTGTCAACTGCTCAATTCTATAAATGCTATTTTCAAAATGCAACGTTTGACTGATATTTTGTTCAGATAATGCGACCACAGTTTCTGAGGCTAGCTGTCATGCCTTTCATAAATGAGAAATTCCTTGTAAAAATATAGCTTCAGTAGAAACGAACCGCATTACTTGGCGTAATGCTGAGGAAGGCCTAAACTTAGTTGATTTAGTGATGGCCTAGTAGGTGTAAACAACAGACAAAATTTAGGCCAAAACTGCAAAACAAAACGATCGGAATTGGAGACTGTGTCCTCTTGCCATGAAGCAAAATATTACAAAACAGCTCTGCGTGTGCGTGGCAGTGTACGAGCTTCTGACAGCTTTGCTTGCATTGGAGTTGGCACTGCCAGAGGAGGAAATTCTGAAACATGTGCGTTTGATGCAATATCAATTTAAAGTGTTCAAAAATGTGAATTGTTTCATGTCATTGCACAGGCACCATTTAGACAAGGCAGGGACGCTGTTGTTTTGTAGTAGTACTATGCAAGTTAGAAGGTAAATGTAGGCTGTTGCCTGTTCCAAACCACCTGCATTAGAGATCTGCAGTGACAGCGTTTGATATTTTATCAGCTTTAATGCTGAGCACCTGCAGTACAAAGGGGTCTGTCATGACAGCCAAACGGACCACCTGGATGCTCCCCTGTTTTGCAGTTTTGGAGCTGGCCAAGTTTTCCTAAAGGGCATAATTTGCCCATATTGGTCAAGTCTATGCAACTCCACAACTCGCCAGTTGATTGTACCAGAGAGCTGTTCAAACCCTCAAAAGACTTGGAGAGTCTTTTAGTTTGCATTGATAAAAACAGTTTTTAGGTTTTGGGTTTCATTTTTTTGTGGGTGACGTCATAAGTAGCGTTGGTTTTTGGCCATTTTGGCTCAGGTTACTTGACCGTGGGCCCAACTGCTAGATGGAAGTAGTTCACTCAAGTTTTTATTGGAAATTAGGCTAGAATTATGAGTCTTTTGAGCCTTTGGTTGGGTTTCTAGCATTTTTGGTTCAAAAGTTAAGGCCAAAAAACATAATTGGTAATTTCCCCTGACTCTTGAGAGACCGGTTGCGACCCAGCATGCCCTGTGCAACTGTGTTGATCATCTAGCAGCTCTTTCCTATGTATATGCAACACCACGAGTTGAAACTGAACAGTAACAAAGCTAATTCAACTGCTAAGGGTATCAACTCGATAACCTTCCTGTTCCTTCAATGCCTTGGCATCCTTGCACTATTTGGTGTTTTTCTTGCTGAATATTAATTATCATCTAATAACATCAACTCAACTTGTCTGCTTACAGAGCAAAAACCTGCAAGCAAATGTTACGTCATAGAATGGTTAATTTGGACGTTTACGCAGCAGTATGTATGTTCCGTCTTTGTTATGCGCGTGCACCGTGCTTGAGACTTAACATGGGTAAACTCCAAAATTCACACCAGTAACTGTCAAAGTACATTTAATACAAGTCAGAATAGCAACCGACACATGACAAGATAAGAGTACAGTCTGGTACTGTTTTAAATAGTTATATAACTGCATGTAAATCAATAACCACACTATTCAGACCATTGGAAACAAAATTTGATCGAATTCAAGTTGAGACTACTTAAAACAACCATTAAAGCAAGGTAAGGCAATCATTGTAAGCATGGAATGTGAGATTGCCCAATCAAAGCAAACAATGTCGATTAGGCTGCTCAGGAATTTGCAATATAACACTGTATACTACACACTACTTGCTATAGTTGTAGGGCTGCATGCTGTAAACAACAGGTCAGAGAATGTGTGTTAATCAAGAGATGAAGCAGTAATTTGGGTTTCAATACAATCTGTGTAGAACAATAGCATAGCAGTTTTTATGAGCAAATATTGCCAATATACGTAGGCAGATTGTGCCAGTATGATACATCAGCAACATTTCCATATCAGCCAATATATATCGGCTGCCAATGCATCGGTCGAGCTCTACCTATGACGTGATAACAATTGTATATTATATATCTTTTTGAAAGAAACTGCTACTTAGATCAAAATTATATTCTCTTGCCAAGCATTGCAAAAAGGTTTCTAAAGTACTTACACCATTGTTAAATCATGTAATTATATTTTCAGTTCCACTAGTTCGTGAGTTGGCGTTAAAAGTTGCATTAGAACAAACACGCAATTTTTAAGAATTATATACTTTCATTTACTCATAGCATACATTTTGTTTCGAAGGAGCAAATATCTTAGAGAACATGCCAGATGATCTTTCAGAATCTGACAAGCTAAATTATGAGCAAAATATGTCAGATGCTATGTCAGTTTTTCCAAAGCTTCTAACTGGAATTGATGTGAATATCCAGTTCAAATCAGTGTCAAGCTTTGAGTACACTCCAGAATTGGTTGTGTTTGACTTGCTGAGAATTCCTTTGCTTCATGGTTGGCTTCCTGATCCACAGGTACTTACCAGTTACAACGCAAATGTTGATTTCGTTTTGAATTAAAAGATTGCATAAAAATGCTTTTGTTATTGATGACTGGCTGATGCCTGTTTACATTAAATGCACCATCAACTTTTGGTATTTCATGGCATTCTGCGTTTATTTTAAGCTATTGTGAGTCTGTCCTCAATACTGATGATTGATCTGTCTTCTGAAATATATGGTTTGTATCATAATTCTTCTTATAGAGAGAATATATATTTCGTATCATAATTCTTCTCATAGAGAGAATTATGATATGAGATAATTCACACACATGCACAATGTCAAATTTCAAAAAGTAATTTGACATTGCTCGTGTGCCAATTCAACTAGGCACTCCAAAGAATGTTGGCAGGGTTTCATCAAATTGTTTTCGTTACATTTGATTGGAAACCACTCCACCATCAAATTGCAGTTGTGACAAACCTTTAGGTATGTACCGTAGTAACTTACTGCTTATTGATACAATTGTAAAATTTAAGTTCAGCAGTATGTCTTGGTGACAAAATAAGTGTACAGTAGGTGCAAATGACCTTCACCTTTTGCTTGTTAGTACAAAATCATAGCCATGTTTTTCCAGAAAGTTTTGTGTAGCGCATTTCTTTGCCATCCAATTGGTCAGTCTATGGCATGCAGTCAGTATGTTTGCATCATACAGGCAGGGTTCCTACGGAGTCTGGAAAAGTAGGGAAAAAAGTTTGGTCATTTTCCAGTCTGGAAAAACTTTGTTTTTGGTATGATAGCATGGAAAAATAAAATAAATGCTTTTGCAGACTTGATCTTTTGATATTCAATCTGATAATATTTTATTCTGATAAGGTTGATAATTTTACTTCCATTGTGTTGACTATGTACAGTTACTCTATTCAACCTAGGTATGTCATTTCGAAAAGTTATGTCATGTCTAGAAAAGGTCCAGAAAAAGTCTGGAAGTTTATATTCAAAATTGTGTTGGAGCCCTGATCATAGATTGTCATCTGTGCTACATTAACTGAAGTTCAGTGTGCTATTTGTTTCATTTAATTAGCAACTGCATTAAAGTCTCTACTCTAAAAATTTTTAATTTGTTATTTTTACCAGTGTGAAGAAACCAATTATTACTGTGATGTTAATTAGGCCATTACTTTTCAATGATAGCTGCACTGAACAATATTTTACAATTTGGATACAGACAATGACATTGATTTTTATGGAAATACAGTCGTGTTATTTTTTCATTCTTCTGAATTTTTATTAAGTTATTTGCCAGTAAATTGCCGCATCAAGCCAAAAGTGTCATTATTCGATCATCATAGTGTTTTGCAAAAAAAAACGAAGCTTGTATTTTATTATGTTTGATTTTTATGGCATTCAATTTTATTGTTCAGCAAAATTGTTTCTGTGCGTTCTATGATGCACATGTAAAAACCTCTCATTTTTTAAGTTGGACTGAGAGCAAATTGCTGATGCTCACTGGAATGTGCGTTTGTGATCCAATTCATTCTGTTAGCATGCAATAAGATAATATCCCCATGCCTTCAGCAATTCTTGCAATCTCAAGTGGTCATTTGCTTTTGTGAAACACAGGCTGTCATATTATATTCTATGTTAATGACTAAAATAGCTGTTGTCTTTCTGAATTAGAACTATCAGTTTAAATTTTGTGGCCTGTTTTTTGAAGTCTTGGATGTGCTGGTCAGTTACTAAAATGACCTATTATATCTGATTCACTAAGGACAAAAATGCTGCATCAGTTCAAAATACTTGCTGATCTAGTTGACATCACAGCTATTCAGCTGCAGCAGCTCTAAATCTAACTGCATGATTTCAGGACTCTTACGTGCACCATGTTCTGCACAACCAAAGTTACAACCAGGTGGTTGAAGACATCATCCGCAGCAAAGACTCTACCGATGAAGCTTGCGTAGCAGCTGGTGTGTGCAAATTTGTTTCCAAAACCTTCTGTTCATTTTAGGTTAGAACGATTGCCTACGTCACACCAGTTGTAATTTCAAAATGTGCTTTTTCTCACTGTTTGATTTCAAACATTCAGATATTCAATTAGGTTTGTCTTTCACGCTGTCAGATTTTCATCTTGCCAAACAGGTGATTAAACGGTATCCAAAATCATCGGTGGTGTCCACTTGCAGTTGCAAGATGACATGTCATGTGTTTTTGCACAAAAGGATTGGCTGTTTGGTGACAGCTTACTGGCACCCCATCAGCGAAAGTTTTTAAAATCTGTTTGTCCACCACAACACTGCAGGAATACAAAGTAGGAAGTAATAATCAAAGCGTTAAACTTGTGTTTTAGTTCTTCTAAGACAAAATGCTTTGCATTCTATGTTGTGTCAGTTACAAACAAAGTACTCTGCAACCTGTACTGTGTAATGGCCAGTATGCCAACAGCAGAAGCGCAATGTAGCATTGATGCAACAGTAACTTCGCTTGCAGTGGATCATGGTGGCTGACTGAATGCCTTGTTACAAGCTAAACAGAGCAAATAATAGTGGTAAATATGTTAAACTGCACTCAATGCTCTCACTAACCCAGTGCCCTGCTAGATCTTTTGCTTTTCCTGACTTTAGGATAGGTTTTCAGATCTTGACAACTTTGTAACTTTAATTGAAAAACATCAAGCTTTTCCATGGTATTTCATAGTAGCCCAGTTTTGATGTGGTTTAGTTTGGTCCCTATTAAACAGGGATGTTGGATTTTACTCCTTCCTGATATAATCACCTTAATTCCGTTTCTTCATCTTGCTCGATTAAAAGCATCTTCCTTCTGCAACCCAATCCTTATATCTCTGCTTCTACTTGCCTCCTCCATGACTTCCTTGGCTGTCCTTGTTTTTTCTGACCTTCCACTTTGAAACTCAGCGCATTTCTTTGGGTATATATCATCCCCATCTCTCCTCAAAACATGTCAGAACCATCTACTTGTTTTGCCAGGTTTTCCACAGAGTGTTAACCCCAGCATGTTCATCAATTCACCAGCACTGTTCATCTTGTCCATCAGTTTTGTACCACATATTGCTCTTACCACAGGTATCTTGGCTCGCCTCAAAATTGACACCTTGTCCTCCCTCAAACACCCTGTCTCACGCCATACAGCATAACCAGTGTCACACATGTCCGATAGACCCTTCCTTTCAATTTCAGTGAGCACTTTTTCCATATAAAAATTCCCCACATACTCTGTATTTCATCCACCAACTCTTGTTCTAGCTATTGCCACTGTTTCACACCAGGGCTGTGGAGCCAGAGCCCAAGCTATTTTGGATGGCTAGAGGCCAAAAATTTTGGATGGTTGAGCCAAAGTCTAAAATTTAGTTCTGGTTCCACAGCCCTAGTTTATGGGGCAAGCGAGTTGTACAAATAATCAGGGTTCCCACGTGGTATTGAAAGTATTTAAAAAGTATTGAATTTCAAAATCAGTTTTCAAGGCCTTGAAAAAGTATTGAATTTGGCTAAAATGTCCCTTAGGGATTGAAAATGTATTGAAATTCCAAATGGAAAAGATCAGAGTGTAAAGTAATAATTCACCAGCTACCTCAAGCTGGATGTGCTCAAGACCAGGACTGTGATGTGATCTTAACCAGTTCGATAATTTTTTGATCTTGGCCCAACTTCACATTGTCAGTTTTTTTCAAGAGGAAGTTAGCATTTGAGTTTACTGGTGCAAACACTGGACAATTGCATGCCATAAAGTTGAAGTGCTGGGACACTGACAAAAACCTGTTAAACAGGTTATCTCGTTGGGCACCCCTCAACAGTTTCATAATACTCTATCATGGTTTAAAGTTGAAGGCCAAACTATTGGGTAGTTTAATCAGTCTACATTTTTAAAGGGGCTGCAGCCGTTACAGTTCAACACTGTTCCGCAGGAATGATGGTTCGTACCTGGTGTCTATCGTGGTTTGCCCAGTTCCGCAAGGAGCTAAACATGACAAAGTGTAAACCCATCTAAAATGAAACTTTGCCTAGGTTTCCATAACTCCATCCAAGCAGACAATTGTTTATGTTTAGAAGTTATTTATTTCACACATACGCATGGTGACAGCCAGAACGTTGACTGGAAGTCTTCAGTACAGAGGCTTTATGTTTGTGCAAGGGGTCTTGAACTTCTAAAATTTGATAAAAACTGCACTGATTTATATTGTTTCATATTTTCATTTTCGGGGGGTGGAGCTTCAGTTGGGGGTCTAAGCCTGCCAAAGCCTTCCCGTGGCGACGGGACTGGTGACAACTTCTGTGAATTCTGGTCAGTTGTGAAGCTCTTGTTGCTGCTATCACGTGGACAAGCAACCTTTGAACGAGGTTTCATTATGAATAAAAATAAGTTTGATGTAAATTCATGTGGTTCGCATCTAATCTAATTGCCAGGCGGTTGGTGAAGGACTACTGTACATTGCTAATTTGGGAGGATTAAAAATGTCACGATGGAGAAGGAACTTTTGCAAGCTGCACGTGGAGCCAGAGGGCCGCATTATCACTACCCAAGGGCCGCATTGTGATGCTGGCGCAACAATGGCGATACCTGAATTTTGCTAGAAACACCTTCTTAAGGTGTCATAGAGAAACTCATTTCTAGCCGTCTCTATGTTATAGAGAACTCATTTCTAGCCGTCTCTATGTTCGTTTGAAAGGAAGTTGTTCACTCACTGGTCGAGCACTTTTAAACATCGATGAATAAACAAAATAACTTGAATGTTAATTATTTGAAAAGTCCCAAAAAGCAGCACCGGTCACACAAAATACCTGCGGGTCGCGTGTTTGAGACCCCTGTTGTAGATGTAGTTTGCTACAGTGTTCTGTTGCCTTTTGTGCTGTATTTCATTCAAGTTTTTTGGTATCTCATATTTGTGTGTAGACAAAGCAAACCAACTTAACTGCATTAGTTTCGTTTAGATCAGCTATGTCCAACCCAAATGGCTTACTGAGCCAAAAATTATGTCACTAACTTAACCAGGGCTGCACATTGAATGACATCAATGAGGGCCGCACATGGAATGCCTTACTTTGATCTTAGCAAACCAAATTTAGCTTAAGCTAATGTACTGAAAGCGTTTGAATCCTTACTGCAATGGTATCAGACGTGGTAAAGTGGCACCGAGGACCACCAGCATCAAGAACGTCAAATTCAAGGTTATCAAAATAAGGACAGGTTGTGAGTATGTAGGATGCTTTTACTACAGCAAAATCCTATACTGGGCCGCACAAAATCTTCGACTCGGCCGCATGCAGGCCAGTGGTTGGACACAGCTGGTTTAGATTGATACAGTAAGTCTTCAGACGCTGATTCTTTAAATCTTGTTCTTTGCAGGTTAGCATAGTTTTGCTGAAGGATCAGCAGTTCATAATATTTATGCAGTGTTGTGCAATGTGTGAAATTGTGTTTCATGATTAAGAATTTTAAAAAGTGAAGATAAGGCATGGTATTGAACTTTTTTAATTTAGTATTGAAAAAGTATGGAAAATAATTTTTGAAAATGTGTGGAAACCCTGAGTAATATAACAGTTTTCAGTTTTCAATAGACCAAAATCATTTTGGAGCCAGAGCCAAAAACTTTTAGATGCTGGAGGTGGGGCCAAAAACGTGAGATACCTGGAGCCAGAGCCTGAAATTTTAGTTTCACCTCAACAGCCCTGTTTCACACCCTCCATGAGCATCCAATCTGTCACCCGAATAACAGAAAGCATTTACCATTTCTACTTCATCGCATAGCTTTTCAACAGGCTCCACTACTGTTTCTACAACAGAACATTGCTGGTCAATCTGCTTTGATGTGTTATACTGTAGGCACAATTTCTTGGCCCCCCCTTGCTATGATCTTAATGTTCATCATATCACGAGTAGAACAAATCATTTGGTTAAAAACAGCCGCTACAATTCGGTACTCCATTTGAACATAGCCTGTTTGAGACATAATTTAAGCTCAGCAGTCTCAACGGTTTCTACTACCTCAATCTCTCTCACGCGGCCGTTGCATGCAACTGAATAGCACATATCTTACAGCAAAAAAGTTCTTACACCACAGTGCGAAGAGCAATGATGAGTGAAGTCGCACTCTTGATATACACTTCGACGACGAGCAACGTGTGAGTCAGCCAAGCTGTGAGAGATTGAACAGAGCCTGGACCCTTTTTCATGTACTTGTCACAGACTGAGTGGGGGTTAAAACTTTGTTACAAGCAAAGACTCACGTTCTGTCGAATTTGGGTTTAATCACAATGCATATCTCCATTTGCCCGGACTGAGCGTTGAGGTCGTTTTCAAGACTTTTTGCCAGGTTTCTTGTTTCTATTGATAATAACCTGTACAGGTCGCGATGCTCAGCTTTTAGAACTAGATCAATGGTTCTTAACTGGGGGAAACGCCTCCCCATGGGGGTGTCAATAAATTTCCAGAGGGTGCAAGTCCCTATCCGCTCTCCAACATAGAAAGTTTGATCAATAAATTTACAGATACTATATTTGCTTTTAAAATTTATTTAAAGTCAGGGGGCTTGAAACAAAGGACAAGTATATATTTGAGGGAGGCGTGGCAGAAAAAAGCTTAAGAACCACTGATGTAGATTGCGCTGGCAGTCTGATGTGTGAAATCAATCCGAAAATTAAGCAAGCGAGACGATGTACTGTTTTGCTGTTGTATAGATTGCTGCATTGCAAAAAGTTTGCTTCTTGACGCCAAGTGTTTTTATCAGAACAGGTTTAGCAGCGGAACAGTTCCTCGACGCAACAGCCTCACAGCTCACATATCATGGTGTTGTCAGCTTGCTGGAAGAGGTGATCGATGGCCAGCTGGTAGTTTTGTTCCGCAACAACCATTTTTCAACCCTATATAAAAACGGAGTAAGTCGAGGACGATTTTGGTCGGTGACATTTTGTTGTTCTAAACCAGTGGTTTTCAACCTGGGGACGCAACCACCACCCCCAGAGGGGTCGTGAAACATTTTTGGAGGGGTCACGTGTAGATATTTTATGTACACATGATATTTACTTTATTCGAGTTTCAGATGGGGTCGTTGGGTTATAGTGGGTTGCTATAATGGGTCGCGGTACAAAAAGGTTGAAAACCACTGCTCTAAACAGTTTGGTGTCAAACAACTAAAAATAAATAATTGTCTTTAACTGAACTTACTGTCAGATGGAAACCTGCTTTTCTACTCATCCGGTGAAACGCGTAAATGCGGTGCTCTTTCGATACGATTTTTTCCTGTGCCGAAAATCAGTTGAAAACCTCGCTTATTTTTGCCGTTGTTTCGCGCCTACCAAAAGACAGCTGCCAACAACGCGCAGATCTGTGCATCTGTGTGCTCGGCAGTTCGACAGAGATAAGTTCCATGACTGGAATAAAGAGTGGCCGGGTTCCTGCTGCCATAGCTGACATTCTAATGTGACCTAAGCCAGTGAAATAAACTGATCGATTTACTTGCGCTATCGTTGTGGTTAAATACGTAGGTACGTGCAAGTTTCAACATCGCAGAAGTATGAAAGCAGAAACAAGCAGGCAGATTCCTCACAAGCTTGCCGCCAGGCTGATGTTTGTGACTTAAGCCTATAGCAGTGTTGCAACCTCTCCGGTGGTGTTGCGTTGATTGTGTGATTCACCACGAACGGGATGTGCGTGAAGAACAACACCATACATATATGTGGCGCGAACA
>JGI24159J19872_10011534_pt1 | contig 11580 bp, 4 predicted proteins | sample Ectturendosymbi4_FD_19872 | JGI IMG/M metagenome (IMG submission 19872) | reverse complement strand
CATGCGGCGAGTCAATCCAGAACTACGCGTGAACTGTTTCCTTGCACCCACTCATGCCGTGAAGGAAGATGGACAGGCCGCAATTACCGATTTTGAAGTCTCCGGCATGACCCGACTAAATATAACAAGATTTAGTGGAGTTTATGAAAAAAGAAAATTTGCCTGGCAAAAAAGATTTTGCTGATTTACTTATCAATATTCTCACTTTTTTTCGAACACGTTACGTCTATAGCTGCTCTGTTTCGTTCAAGATACACCAGACAAACTTAAATATAATATTTTTTGATGAACCCAACTCTTTCACTTTTGCAAGTAAGGTGTTGTCTTCTTATTAAAATTGTTTTCGACTTTTTTATATCCACACTAGTAGGTTGTCTGAATATCATTGGAGACCTTTGATACCTGAAATACCATCCAGAATTAACATCAAATACTTTTGTACTATTGTCAAGAGCACCTTTGCAGCTTCTTTACATGCCTACAGCTTCTGCGAGAGTTTCTGCGAGAGATAGTCAGCTTTTTATAAAGCAGTTTTTTATCGGGAAAATTGATGTTCGGAAATAAGCATACCCAACGACAAGTACATATTTGATGTCTTTTTGACCGGCCCAAGCTATTTTTACTGGTTCTTTTTGAAAAAACAAGAATTTTTACTGTAGTTCGAAGCTATGGCAAGAAACGCGGAATTGTGTCCACTAGACAAGCGAAACCTCAAAGTGTATGGGAAAAGACATGTAGAGGTTCACTTGGACTGGTCGGAAGGTTATGAAATTGCATATTAGAAAAAGTGTGAGTAAACGACTACTTGACACAACTCTACACTCTGCATAAACGTCAAAAACAACATCCAAAGTTTGATCTGAATCTCGCAAAAAGCTATTTTGTGGAACATCTGACAAACAAAGACTGCGACCAGTCAAATATAAATCACAGTATATTGAGCAAAATTCCAACTGTGTTATGAAAACATAGCAAAACGCACGCGCCGGCCAATATAGTGGCCGATAAACTTATGAACGACCACAGCTTCTGAGTGGAATGAGCTAGAAAGTCACCGAAGGTAGCATTGGATCCGTAAGACATGCCTGCACATTTTAAGATAGGTCGCGCCTACCGGTAACGTCATTGTATTTCGGGGAAAACGTTTATCCTGTAGGCTAGAAAACCTTGTGGCGTCCATTCACTAGGCTGCAGAGCTTAAACCAAACACGTTGGAAACAAACTTTCTACACAAAAATGTTTGTGCAGACTTTAACTTTGCAATGTAATCAAAAGGGTTGACACTTTCTTTGGTGGGGTCCCAAGGGGACAAAAACATTGGATTTTGAGGTTAATGTCACCCTTGTGCCAGCAAGCATCCATCAACCCCATCAAACTTGCAGAAAAGGTGTATTTCGGTGTTTTACAACATCCCACCTAATTTCAGCTCAAAATATCGACAGGAAAATTTTATTTGGGAAAAAATCAAAATATCTACCAGGTGACTGAGCAGTTTTCAGGGTCTATTTTTGGCCATAACTCTCTAACCCCTTAGGCTAGCAGCCTCCCCAAGGTCTCTAAAGCTTCAGATCAGTCCCTAAAACATTTCAACTCACTCAGCGCTTCACTAACGCTAATGTGGGGTTGTCTGGACCCCAAACCGTGATCTAGAAGTCAATTTTCCTAACCTACACTTTTGGACCCCCAAACGTTGTTCCCAGAAACGGCCCAAATTGACCTTTTTCGAAAGAATCATGTTTTCTTGAGATTCCGTCAGTCGTCGCAGCGCAAAAAACGGATCGGAAAGGCTAGGTGGGATGCGGGGAACGTTTTTTCGCATTTTCTTTAGTTTTTGTCAAAAATTCAGCACGGCAAATGCACAAATACCGATTCAGCAAGCCTTCTAGTTGAGATCGAAAAAAATCTTTTTCGCTTTAGATTTGGGGTTTTCTGGAGTGACGTCACCACGAGGGCATGTTTTCGCATTTTTGGCCGAGTTTATCTCGGACCAACCCGTTGATCCTGCGCACCAACCCACTGAGCCATTCGCGCCACGAAATCGGCTCAATTTTGGAACTCCCACGAATGTTGACGTCATCCAACGTTTTGACAGATTTGTCAAAACATCCTGTGGTTATGTAAACATGGCCAAAAAGGCCGAAAACGCACACTGAAAATTTTTTTTTTAATTCTAAACTACAAGACATTCCCCTTTAGCTCGGGTTTGAATAGCTCTCTAGCTTAATCTGCTGGCGAGTGATGGCCATTTAGAAAAGGGGTGTAATCCACCCCAGGTTAGGGTTTGTGGGTGCAGACATTTTCACCAATTTTTGTTTTTTTTATTCATAATTTGGGCTCCAGATATGCTAGAAAGCCATTCAAGGGCTCTAGGACGCGGATTTTGGTCTAGTTTCCAAAAACAGAGCCAAAACATGGGTCAACGGATTGGCGCCCAGGGCTGGGTAAAGGTGACCAAATAAACGCAAAAACACCCCCACTTGTGACGTCTCCCACAGGTGTCCCCAGACTGAAAAAATTTTTTTTCGATCTCAACGAGAAGACATGCTAAATCCGTAGAGGGTTTGAACAGCTCTCTAGCTCTAGCAGCTGGCGAGTTATAGGATTGCAAGGTTTTGCAAAAAAAGTGGCGCACGCGGGACTGAAATAATAACCAAAACCTTTTCAGTCACAATGTTCTGTGCAGAACGAAAGATAGGAGGAGACAAGGATTGTTAACCAACATGCTATGAGGTGCTGCTAAGAAACGCATCCTGTTTTATGTTTTACTGAGCAAGTTTTCCAGGACAGGTACAAATAAAATATATTAAAACTTCAAAATATAATGAACACAATTACAGAACCAAACCCTCGTAATTTTTCAGAAAGTGAGTAAAAAGACGGACTGCTATTTTTAAATAATTAACTAATTCGCAAATCCTCGCAAGGTTCAAAATGCACGTCTAAATAAAAATCCGCCCTGTGTGTCACAAAACAAACACAGGGTTCACTACAAGGTTCTCGCATTCACACAAAATGCACAGACTCCTGAAAAAGTAGAAAATAAAATGCAGAACTTTTTTCATGTTGAACAATTTTTGACATGAGACAATATTATAAAGGCACAACGGAGATGCTCATGCTAAAACTCATTCACTGATTCATTCATTTTCGTGCCCGCTTTTGCTGGGGTAGGGGGTGAGAGAAGCAGCCCTAAAGTTCAAATAATCTCACGATCAACGGCAATCTAAGATAGTTCAACTGGCTCCATACACCAATACGGGACCAGCATAGGCGAACGGCAGTGCCTACTTTTGGGTATGCAAAAAAGTTTTGCTCAAATTTTAATTTGTTTTTCTAAAATATCGCATAAAAAGAAATTCTTAATGTTAAGACTAAAACCTAACACTGTGAGCAAATCAAGGTGTCTGCATGACTAATTACCAATCGTCCAATCTCAGTAACAAATCAATTTGTGCGGTGACTCGCGGTCTGGCACTTCTTCATGTACAAATTAAACTCAAGGCAGCAACGTATTGCCTTGCAATTCGTTGATATGGGTATCGTCATCTCGTTGATGACAGATTTCTCAGCCGTGAGTTTGAAATTACTTTTGTTTAAAAACCTCTTCATTATCAAATCATGTAAATAACGAGGTAAATAAACGCAATCCTGAAAAGAGTGTCACTATGGGGATCAAAGCCTTATGCCCTCAACTAGCAATCATTATTTTTCATTAGGCTTGCAGCTTCTCATCATGACAACTTTTAAAGTCACGTTATGAAAACCAAAAACACTGCAATTTAGACAGTTGAATGTGCACTGAACACAACATGCTAAGAAGAAATAGCATTGTGGAACTTATTTTGATATTAATAATGTAGCCTATATGATCAGCTAGCAAGCAAATGTCCAATGACAATGACTTGCAACGTCAACAAGAGTATTTTATAAAAATAGCGGTGCTTCACTGGACTGCATTAATGAATTATGCAATGCAATAGATAGTACAGTTGCCATTGTTCATAAAAACTTCACTTCACAGCATCAGATTGAAACATTAAAATTTCGCAGGATGCAACATGTGAAATGCATAGCATGAAACAAATGGGAAATATGAAAATCTAAACAGTATGAAGTTATAGCTACAATACTACCACACAAAATAATACAGCCTCAGTTGCTTGATTAATTGTATATATGAATACTTTACAGCAGCAGATTCACACTTGTACATCTCATAACATCAAGCAAATTTGAAACATGAAAACTTTACAGTATCATATCACACCTAAACCACATCATTACCACAAAACAACTTGCAGCTGCACATTGATTAAGTACTACTTCCAACAATGATAACTTAACAGTCTTGAATCAAACCTACATTATAGGCCTAAAAAAGCAAATCAAACCTACATTGTAGGCCTAGAAAAGAATAACAGCAACAAATAAAATCTTCACAACTTCACAGCATGAAACAAACCTGAAACATGAAAACTTCACAGTATCAACTCACATCATTTACAGCTACATTTTTGTTGTTATAGCTGGAAAACACTTATCAGCATCATCAATTTTATGTACACAAAAGTTAGAGTTAGTTAGAATGGTGGATTACCACTACATGTTCCTAATTTTACAATCTTTCAAAATCTACCCAAATTTGAATTAGGTTGTTTCAATTAACCTAAATTTGATTTGGGCTGTTGCAATTTACCCAAATGTTTATAACAAATGCAAATCTGAACGGATCTCTTAATTTACCCAGATCATTCCAGTAGTACCCAAGTTTGAATGAAACTGTTTCCATTACCCAAATTCAATTGAGGCTGTTGGAATTTACCTAAATGTTTCTGATTGTATCCAAATTTCAGTGAAGAGCTTGTATACTACCAAAACTAGAATGAAGCTGTTTGAAGTTGCTGGAAATTGAGTAAAGTTGTTTGAAGTTACCCTAATCTGAATGAAGCTCTTCGACTTGGCACAAAATTGCCATTTCCTGAAAGTTGATTTAATGTGTTGGAATTTACTGAAATTTTTCCAATTTATGCAAATAATGTTAATTTCACAAAAACTTGGATGAAGTTGTTCTGATTTGCTCAAATTTAATTGAGGGAGTTCAAATTTACCCAATTGATTCTGATTTTATCTACATTTGATTAATAAACTTTTTTCCGCGTTCTCTCAATGGGGAGTCGGGTCGCGCTTCGAACCTCGTGTATAAATTCGATGAACAAATTGCGAGGTGCAACGATTCTCAGATAATGATCCGTAATTTGTTTGAATTCCCATATGTACTCGCTGCTTAGACATAAAAGGCGAAACTGCAAATGACGAATAAGACGAACAAAACGCTTTTAAGGGATAGAAAGAGGTGACGAATTAGACGAACAGAAATGTGCACAAAAGAGAGGAATTCTGCCTGGAGCGACGAAAAAGTGACAAATTAGAGGAGTTCTACTGTACAGTTAATGCACTGTCAACAAAGTGTTCTTTTTAAAAATGTTATATGAGAATCCCGTGCCATTAAGATATGCGCTTACGAATGCAGCCTATAGATCTGTCACTGTTGACAAAATAGCCGGTATTTTTGAAAAACGCATCTGGCAGTCCTACTTGCCCCCTAGTTACGCCACTGGAATTGGAGCGAAGTCAGAAAGTTCAATACCCTGGCTATCAAACGTTAAAGCATTGGGACGCAGCCGTAAGTCAAACCACATGACATTTCATAATGATTACGTAAAATTTCGACGTCAATTTGGCGCCCCCACAATGCTGCGCCCGGAGGCAGATGTCCCCATTTCCCCCCGAGTTGCGCCACTGGAATGCGAGCGAGGTCGCAAAGTTCGAAACCCCGGCTATCTATCTGAAAGCACTGCGACGTAGCCGTGAGACAAAACACATGCGGGTGCTTATTGCTAGAGACAGAAGCTCCGCCTTGAAACGTCACCAAGATTCGTAACTGCGCGGTTTGGGTTTACGAACCGTGGTGATCTTGATGAGGTTTCGCAACTGAGTAGCAGTCGCTGGCATTCTATATTTTGTAACTATGTATTGTAATTATTGCTTAACATTCCGACTTCATTATGGCGTCCCCAAAATGCTGTGCCAGGGGGCAGATGTCCCCTCTTGCCCCTACCTTTGGTTACGCCACTGATTCCGACAAGGGTGTGTGCTGCCACCACTCTTCTTCAGTCTATATATTATATGAATTGGATAGAAGACAGTCACAGGCGAATCGACGAATGTGCCACTATTGGGAGCTGCAAGGCCGTATGCTTTTTGCAGACGATTTGGTCCTGCTGGTATCTTCTCACCAGGACCTTCAGCATGCACTTGATCAGTTTTCTGTTGCGTGCAACCAAGCTGGAAGTAAAACAAGCGATAAAAAACAAGGTGTTATGTGTCTCTAGAAAGGCAAAGCAGTGTTTGCTTCAAATGAGTCGAAATACACTAAAGCAGGTCGATGAAGTACGAGTGACCGAACAAGCAGATTGATACACGGATTGTTAAAGCAAACACAGTTCTACGTGAGCTCTATCGCTCTGTGTGACAAAACGGGAGCTTCTAACGCCGCAAAGTTGTCAGTTTTACAATCGGTCTTTGTCCCGATCCTTACTTATGGTCATGAATCTTACGTAATGACTGAAGGAATACCATCTGAAGTGCAAGCGGCAGAGAAGGAATATTAGCGAAGAGTGAAAGGCGTGACACTTCGCGACAAAGCGCGCAGCTGTGATATCCGTAAAACCCTGAATGTAGAGCAATTCCTACCGGATCGAGAGATCCCAGCTACGTTGGTTCGGCCATGTGTCCAGGAGGTCCCACGTAAGATTAGCGAGGCAAGTGCTACGGGTTAGGTCAGTGGTTATCAAACTGGGGTCCGCGAGACAATTTTCTGGGAACCGCGAAGCACTTTCCAAAAAAATCAACACGACGCTCCTGAGGAAAAAAATTTTGTGTAAAATAAAATGTTCGGGTAACTTATTTTTTCAAACCAAATTTAACAAACACAATTTAGAGCTATGGTAGCCTAATTCTATTGCGGAACCAAATAGCCACGCTTGCAAAAGTGGGTCACATTGATACAACACAAACCAACGTGTTGTTTCGTGTTTATTTGTGTTGATTTTTAAAGGGGACCGCGAGCCATTAAAACAATTGCTGGGGGACCGTTGCGTAATCTTTTTTTTAAGTTTGAGAACCACTGGGTTAGATAGACCCACGGAAAAGCGGCCCAGAAGCCGTCCAAGAACTGGGTGGTGGTCATTTCTGACCTTGCTTAGCCACGTCTTGGTGTGGAGCCAGCAGAATTATTTCGTGATTGTTGTTGGCCTTGGGTTCTCCTATAGGGCCGATGTCCCCGCGACGCTCGCAGAGGAAAAGCGGGTATAAAAACGAACGAGTCGTCACAGCGGAGATTTCTCGAGAGCGGTTGAGATAATTTGCTTATCATCGCTACAGCGAATAATTTTGGCTTAACCGCCTTATACACTTGATGCGACATAAACGCAAATTATTTCAACCGCTCTCGAGAAATCAAATTATCTCAAAAATGAACGAGTCGTTACAGCGGAGATTTCTTGAGAGCGGTTGAGATAATTTGCTTATCATCGCTACAGCGAATAATTTTGGCTCAACCTCAATATACACTTGATGCGACAAAAGCGTAAACTGACATGACCAACACCAATATTATCGGCTAAACAGAAAATGGCCTACAGTGACATATCTACTGTCTGGCGAGAAGTTTCTAATCTCGATTTAATTCAAACTATTTTCTGAATTGCTGCTCGAGAGAATTTGTCACGAGCTGACGTATGCTGTTCGTAAATGATTACGAAGCTCTCATGCATTCCATGTCGCCAGAGACCATTTGACGCTGACTTTTAATCAACGCCTTTTGCGATTACTGCGGCCACATGTGGAACTAACTGCCAGGGTCATTGTTCAGCACTTTGCAGAAGTTTTGACTGAGATGTATTTTTATTTGTAATCGAAATAACAACAGTTTGTTGGTCACAAGTTTGTGTGCAGTGAACAATAACGAATCCTCACATCTCAATTACCTAGTGGCAAAACTAGTGATTGTTTGTTGCAGCTTGCAGGTCAGCTGTTCTTGGTCCATGCCCTAAGTTCGTTATTCACCGTTCGTTGCAGTCATTTCATGCTTGGCTTCATCGAATTGTGACGACATTTCAATCGTCGCATTAGCGACGCCGTCAACATTGACGAAACAAAGCATGAAAATCGGTGCAATAAGTCAGTGCGAATTGCAAAACGCGGAAATGATCAATTTTGCTCACTACGGCTACCAACTGGCTAATTTCAAATGCTGGCGAAATGCGACAGGGGTGGTACTGGTGCAGACTGCAGTAATTTGGAAGCAAAACTTAAAAATAAAACATAACATTTATTCTTCATCGTTTGAGCGAGTTGTCACTGTCCACTATGCTTGGCCGCACTAGATCTCGGGGTAGTCTCATCGTCCAGAACCGTAAGACCGTTAATGAGGAGGTCGATGGATTGGACATTGCAGGACCACATGGTCAGCCGTCTGTTAATCTGCGCCACACTAAGTCAAGTCATGTTTACGCTGTAAGTACACAAACACGCACAAGCCGCATGGGGGCCTTACCCCTTCTGTATAAGGAGGAGCGGAAACGTTCGGCCCCGATGCGGAGGCGGTTAAACCGGGCTCACGCTGTTATTGGCAGGGCCTTTCCACGAGGATGAAAGTTCCGAGTCTCGTAGTGTTCTCCAACCACTCCGCATTCCATCGGTGATCTGCCCAATGCGCTGCACGTATGTTGTTGTCGTCAATATGAACTGACGAGTTGTTGTGCGGCGGGTACAAATGAGTGTCTCGATTTGAGGCGCCTTGCATTCGCACTCGGTGGANAGGTGAGCGCTGAGTGGAGCAGATGTCCAGGCTCCATGGCACGGCGTGCTAGAGAAAGTGTGGCTCCATTGCGAAGAAGTTCCGCATGTTGGATGCCAGCGAGAACAGGAAGGTTGTCCGCTGGTGTCGGACGCAGGCAACCAGTCAATTCGCAAGGCGTTGTTGATGACAGGGTCAGTGAGGCGGGTGTGAGCACTGCGACACCAGACAGGAACGCAGTAGTCCCCAATTAAATGCACCAGGGCTAAGGTGGCAATTCGCAGCGTTGTTACCCAAGAAACCCAGCTAGAGCCAGCAAGCCGCCTCAGGAGCGCGACGCGTGATGACAGCCTTTTGCTTGTTGAGAAGTGACTCTCAATGCTGGGAACATTTGCTTTCTGCTGGTTTTGTGAGTTAGTTCATCATCCAATGACAGTACAAGTTTGGGCAAATAGTTCCTTTGTCACAGAGAAAGCGCAGAGGTCTTAAATCACAGGTATAAAGTTCATATACAAAGTTAATTATGGTCGAATATGATTGAGATCTTTGGTATTACACCAACTCTCTGGACGATGTGCAGTATTTTTCCGAAACCTGTAAAAAGCCAAAGCGTTACACTGTAGTGCCGCCTCAAGATGTGGTTCAGTGGTAGAGAGCACATGCCATTTAAAATTTAGACAGGTATAAAGTTGATATACAAAGTTAATTCTCGGTCAATATATACTTGTTGCTTTTAAGGAGTCGCACTCCGCATGACACACGAATGAGCAAGGAAAAGCCTCACACGCGACACAATTCCAGCTCTTAATGCAAAGTAGCCGAGTGGCCCATGACGCTGAGTAGCAATGAAGGGTGCCCTCAGACTACTGGTGACACTTCACTTTGAGTACATGTAGAGAAAGTAACGAGTATTTATTTTGCAGTTACTTTGCAGCAAGTAAGGGGATATGAAAATCAAATGTATTCGAGAACAAACAACACCAGTGAACACCTTGCGCTGTGTTGCTGCTCAAAGGTTAAAAAAGTATCATACACATATAAAAGCACAATAAACATATCATGCTGTAGTGGCATCAAAATGCCGGTAATAAGAGATAATAATCGATTTGCAACAGGCAAAGCATGCAACGAGTCCAAAACACTTGGTCAGTTGGGACTGGTCTGTGTTTAACTGCTAGGGCACAAGTGTAGTTTACCAAACAGCGATTTTCTTGAGTCTGGTCGTAAGAAATAATAAAAAGTCCTCAGGCATTAACGGCAAAACCAGCGACTGCCTTTCCAGAAATTGTTTATATTACCCTTGCCTTGTGTTACGTTTCAGCTACTAACTGCTGATCCGTCATAAAAATTGTAATTGTTTATTATTAGTTGCAGTACTTCGTCATAGTCTTGTTTCCGCGGATAAACAGTCATCAGAGTTGTCATTATTCTCACACAGGGGATTTTCTTAAAATTGAGTTATAACTTCTTCAGCAATTTGACAAAAAAATTTTTTTTTTTCAAAACGCAATTTTAGCATTGAGTAACACATTTTTATGTTTGTATTAAATCACTGAACAGTTTCTACTCTTACTTTAATCAAAATAAACACAAACTTACCACAAAACTGACAATTTTTTGCTTTTAGATTCATCTGCGTTGCCAGGCAACATCAGTGTTGCACAAAATTTTTTCAAAATTTACAAAAACTTCATAAAAAGCAGAAAATATGAAGAAGCAACAAAAATAAAAACCGAACTGACTGACCTGGTTGAAAACAGCATCGACACAACAGCAGAGGACATGAAATTGTTTGGATGGCATCTTCGAGAACACAAACTTTTCTTGGAATCGATCCTGATTTTTGACGCAGCTTCAACTTTGAGCAAAAAAATCGAAAATCCAGAAAATAAATTGGAGATGATTCGGTTTTGCGTTCATGGAATGATGTGGACAAACTTAGCAATGATTTGGGAGGATACTGACATGAAAGAGGTCGTGAAAGATTACGTGATTCCAATCATGTATGACAAGCTACATGACATAGAGAGCACGTCATCAGTGAGCGAACAATGGAAGTGTCTTCAAGTGACTGTGGTTCTTCATCATATTGGGTTCAGCCAATATATGGTCGATCAGTTAAAGGAAGAAGAACAAACACTTCGTGAAGGTTTGAAGCGAATGCATGAAGTGTTCGGTGAAAACAAAATCAAACATCAGGTTTATGGATCTTTGCTCAATAATCTCGGCCGTGCGTGTCGCAACACGTCACGTTACGAGGAAGCAGCTTCGTTTTATAAACAAGCGATCGATGCAACAAAAGCTGCAACTGACTATGATGGTGATGAGGTGGGGAGGAAACGAAACATTGAACTGAGTGCAAGTAATTTGAGGATTGTTCAGCTGAAAACTAAGTGCTCAGTGATGTAACAATGCATGGGATGCTGAAGCGTCGTATTTTGAAGTCGCCGCTTTTAACTTTCAACAGGTTTTGCGAACAAATTGGAGATATTTGTTGATTCACAAACGTACCTTGTAAAGTTGACTTGTAATCGAACAATCCAAGTGTTTCCATTTTGAAACTTGTGAGTCGCAATATTTTTGATGTCTTTTGATCTGAAACATGAAACTTTGTAAATCCATTTCACATAAATGTTTAAATTCACAAACTGTTTGTGCAGCGCCATCTAGCGTAGTGTTTCCATTTTGAAAGTTGTGTGTTGCAATGTTTTTGATCTGAA
>JGI24159J19872_10011531_pt1 | contig 11581 bp, 5 predicted proteins | sample Ectturendosymbi4_FD_19872 | JGI IMG/M metagenome (IMG submission 19872) | reverse complement strand
CACCGGCAATCCGGCTTACTTAAAACAATTTTAAGTAAGCCGGAAGCCGGTCGAAACCGAGAAAATTCACCCTGACGCGGCCAACGGAGCTTGTGTGAAGATTGCCGTTGGCCATAAGCTGGATCGTAAGCCGTAACCGGATTCTGTGTGAAGCCGCCTTAACTCCTATTTTGTTTTTTATTTTTATTGTAATTGCGGTGCAGTGACTGATGTTGGAAGCAAGAAATTCGACGACGCCACTTCTCAAGAGAATCATGATACCACCTTAACGTCGCATGTACCCAACCTTATAGCCTATATTCTTTAAGGCGTTCACGTTGGGCGTATAAAAGTTCAACATTGTTTTTTTTCCTTAAATTGACGGTCTAGTTCAGGCGTGCACAACCTTTTCGCTATTGCCGGCCGCAATACGTTTATTTTTATGAATTACGGGCGCATGTGAGTTCGAGATATTTGGATTTTTTTGCATCGTTTCTGTTCTACTTCCACACACTGGACATACTATGTAGCCTGCTTTCACACGTCTGTTTAGCCGTCTTTCTACTAAGAAACTGCATGCAGTAGACAAAGAGTCTTTATGCACGGCCGCCATAATTTGTAATTTAAATTACATGTGTACGGCCTCTTAAATTTTAAGCAAAGGCCGCAGGTTGCACACCCCTGCTCTAGTTGGATCATGAAGAGTCTTTTTCAACATCGTTTAATTTTTTACCCTCACTTTATTCTATAATATCATCTTCAACAACTATAATATCATCTTCAACGATGTAGAGTACTGGAAGGAAAGAAGTTGTGTTGTGGAAATAATTTTTTGTAACTTTTGTACTGTCTTCATACTTCAATCGTATAGGATCCTCGATTGCACAGTTTTGAATGGTGCGAACAAAACGTCTGTTCTCTTTCTGTTTGTACCGCAGTCCAGACCGGTCTTACAGGATTTATTCTAGGTGAATGTTTTGGGCCCAATGAAATAACAAAGATTTCTGTTTGAAACAGTGATGTAGGAGGAGGTGATGAATGCGATTGACTGTCAAAATACGTCTAAATTTGACTTACAAAAAGCACATGTATTTTTTGAGGTCACCATTTTTTGTGTTTTGCGTGACCTCCAAAAAAATCGACATACAAATTTTTGGGAAAGTTTGAGGAAATTCGGCAAAAATTTGCCTGTCCCTACACACATGGCTTCAAGCATACAAGCTGATAATGCTGGCACGAAATTTTGAAAAGCATGAAATGACAACAGACTGCTGCGAGACACGTAACAACAGTCTCTTCTGTGCAATTTGTTTTTAATCAATTTTGCGGTTTGCCCTAAAAATAAATGAGGAATGCTTTGTTGAATGGAAGATCTTAATCGTTGCACTCAACACAGTTCAGAAAAAATGTTTGAGAATTTTACGCAAAATGAATTAAAACCGCATATATTATGGAAAAAGTAAGTAAATACCGTGCACCTAGTTGGGGACCATCTTTCTTGTGTTCCTTCGCTGAAAAAATTTTCTTCGTTGAACAAACCTCAGTCGTTTGCCAAATCTTTATCTGGTGCTGACACCACCAACAGTGATTTGAAAGGTTTATTGTTTTTCAAAAGGTACTGTATACCTGTAACTCGACAACAATATTTTCTTCAAACTTGGAGCACTGTTTATTTTTCAAGGATGAAAGAAAAAAGTCTCGTTTATGCAGTGCGTTGGTGATTATGTCAATTTACGTCCAGGAGTGACCACTACGACCACTCGTTTCTTTGGTCTTTGTGTTACCATGTTTTCGCACTTTCTTTATCAACAAAACATAATGTGAGCATAGATTAGCGGTTTTCTCCTCTGTAAAATTTCCGAAGACTTTTTGACAGGTACCCCTGACTTTATTGAAAATTAGTGTACCTTCCTTTTACCAGTAATTTCTCAACCGGGAGCCATGTGGGGGGAAGGTGTCGAGAAGTTTCGCGTGCTCGGTGGCGCTGTTACGCTGACATCAACACCATGAGTGTTGAGGGTCTCGGTAGGGGTGCCACGGACCATGAAAGGTTAGGAAGCGTTGCTCTCAACTATTTCAACCCCTGCCGTTAGAACTGATTTATTCACAAACCACGGTGAGTGGCAACAATGGTCACCAGGCCCGTAACCAGCTTGGGACATCAGGAAGGGCGAAGAGTTTTCTGAGGGGCCCATTTTTTTAAAACTATGTCCAATAATTTTAAACGATGTCCAACACATTTTTCCAGGGGAGCCAAATTTTTTTCTAGGTGGCTCGCCCCCCCTGGTTACGGGCCTGATGGTCACACTGGTGATGCTGCAGTTGAAGCAAAAGTGTTTGCGGGCTCAGGCCCCAACCGTGGCGGTAGCCTTGTTTTCAGAGTGTCCGCTTAGCTGCTTGTACGCCGGGTGTTCGATCTTCGCCAATAACGTAAAAACCAGCGCTTGCTACAATTCTGCCTGCCGCCCGACATTGAGGAGGAAACGGCCCTTCTCGCATCGACGGAGACGCGCGTGGCGCCAACGACGAGCAATGCAGTTTGTCCGGCAGCCCAGCAGTCGACTTGATTATCTTGTCTTGCCACGAGAAAATCACTTTTTGCGCGACAAAGCGGGCGCTGTTGACAGATGGGAAAGCATCTTCACCAACACCGCACAAGCCGTCTCTCTAGCGTCGTCACGATAGTGCTCGCGTTTGTTTTCTGGAAATTCAGTCATTTCGTTGCAGAGTACTCGCATCGTGTGTATTTTTCGCAATGCCTGCCAGAGCCATACTCGGATATGAGACGAGTGGAAAATAAAGGACATGTTCCAAACCGTGCAGATGTTATTAATTCGGTGTTTTGGAAGTTCGCGTTCCCTTGTTTCGAATTGTTTGAAATGTTACTTTATTGCGGCAAGCTGATAACACAGCATGTTAACACGCTGGCCTCATTTTAATGATCAACCGTTTGTTTCCGCTTTAGTTCTATGAATGCTTACGGTCATCACATCACTGTTTCGTGGGGAAATGATTCCATTCAGTGGTACTCAATCCTGTGTGCGGTTCTCGCCTGTGGCTGCAGGCGCTCGCTCTCAGCGTGCGTTTTCTGTATTTCCGAAAAGATTCGAGGAAAGATATTCGAAAAAAGTGTGTCTCTAAAAGGGTTGTTGCGGACTGCAAAGAGCATTCACTGCCACTAGACTTGTGTTTTGGACGTAGCCACCCCTAAGCATTTAGAAACGTGATCGAGGAGACAACACCGGTATTCCTGCAACGAGTTGTAACGTTCCTCAGATGCAGCTTTATCATGCTGCAGCACCCCGCACACTCATGGTTGCGTCGTAAGTTGACTGAGTGACATGAGCACGTGCGTGCCGAAAACAATCTTTGCCCGCTGTTGGTGTGGGATGACGCGCTGGAGTCTGATGACGCAAGGTCAATCATTAACCTAAAGTCCTTTTTGAGAGGGGGTACTTGGTTTTTGGTTGCAGGGGTATCAAAGCTATAGGAGACATGTATAATCAGTTGCCCTCAGAACCTGTAAATTTATTTTGTTTAAAAACGTTTCCAAAAATTTATTGATTTTTAACAACCACTTGTATCAAACCGGAAGTAAATCAGTGAAGTTGGCCCAAAACACTTCTGTTTTGTGTTTCGCTAAACTTTTAGCAAAAAAGGTTGCTTTCTTAGTTTCAAGTGGGTAAAATCAAATTTCACCACTTTTGGTCCCCACAGAAAAAATTCTTTTGACTACCTCTGAAAAATCCACTATTGCCCCTCTCCTCTGGAAAAAATCCTTTCGACACCCATATGTTGACAAACGCTGTTTGAGGCTTGGGTCACGAGATGTTCACCAAACTCAAATTTGGGTCGCGCTCAAAAAAGTTAGGGAACCGCTGACAGATCGCGAAGCGGAACAAAATGGCTGAAATGTTGTACCAAACATCAACCTGATCAAACGATTAATGAGGACCAAGACTCTACGCCTATCTGCGATCAATAAACATGCGGCAAAAGCAGCAGAGAGTTTTGTTGTATACTGGTTATTAATATTTTAGTGAGGCTAAGCCATGTCTTCAGACCACTGTACTAGCCGCCATTTTACTGACTGGATAAGAGCGTTGAAACGAATAGGCGGTTTTTCTAAAGCTGCTGGCGACAATACCCGCCGACTGTGCGTGTTGTCATTAGCGACAAATACTTGCTCTGGCCAATACTACGGGACAAAAACCATGAACGTAACTGAACTACTATTAGAGCTTCATAAGGTCAGTTCTAGCTTTGGTTGTCTGCACTCCCAAAAATGTTCTTCGGGCAGGTATTGCTCGCAGAGACAAACATTACAACTGCGGATCCAAGTAAATGCTCTCAGGAAATTGTACCAATAGTGGCGATGATGGAAGCCGGCACAACCACAATCGCTTTTACCGTTCCAAACAGGAAATTCCGTAGTTTATTATTTTAAACAAAAGCAATTTTTGTTTAAAATAATAAACTGAACAACTATTGCTGAATAGATTTACATTCTTCAGCCAAATCAAGGTCAGTGGCAACGTGCCCGTGATTTTGCTTGAAGCACCACTTCGTCTATATGGCTTTTAATTTCCTTATTAAGCCAATCAAGAAAATTTGCTACGCTTTTTCATACAAAATATTTGCTTTCACTAGTTTTTCTAACTGTCCTGCACAGAATCATCAAAGTCTTTGAATCACAAGAAAACGTTGTTTAGCCCAATGCATAAACAATACGAAACGATGTGTTACTGGTTAGATCAGCGTTTCTAAAAAATTTTTAGCCGCGGAACACGAAGTCGTGTGATTTAGGTTAATGTATGTAAAGCCAACAAATAAGGGCAAATTTAGAGGGTGGTCTTCGGGGAAGTGTTTCAACTCATCCCAAATTTTTGAATTGCTAAAATGCAAGTACTTTATGCAGATGAAACTGCTATATAAGCTGGTAATTCGCGCTCAGATTATGTGACGAACTGAGTCAAATCAACTTGCAATGTTCGGCGCAACACTTTGAAGCCCGCGGAACACAGTTTGCGAAACGCTGGGTTAGACAGCGTTCCCTTCAAATAGCTACTCCTGTCTGAAGAGAGTGCAAATCAATCTCCGGATAAAGCTGATTAATGAGGAATATTGTCGGTGCCGCTGCGACATCTACATCGTTCGTACGCAGTTTTCATGTATTGCGACTTTCGTTGAAGAATACTTGTCCTTTTGACGTTTGACCTGCCGTGGTAATCTCTAAAAGGAATGTCTCCAGCAAATGTTAGTGACTTAATGAAGACCAAAAATATAAAATTGTTACATCGTGCACACATAAATGTTTAGCAGTAACGTTGGTGAACTCCATTTTGTTTGTTTTTATACAAATGGTCAAAGGGTAAGTTGAGAATAGTAAATCAGCAAACATATTAGTGATTGCATTGTGATGCCCTGCCTTTTTGAAAAATATCTCCTCACGCAGTTGGTTTAGTTGACTCCAAATATGATGATCTGTGCATTATTCGTCAGTGAGAACGGGATCGAAAACAAGAATGCACGGTTCTTAAACAAAAATTTGGATCAAATCAAAAGAACTGGAGCTGATGAGTTGCCAGGAAATACAAGAAAATCATCAAGTTCACGAATATGGTTACTCGTTCGCGCCATGTAAAAATTCTGTTTTGTTTCAAAATAATCACTGTAAGAAATTAGTTTCACATAAAAAATGTGTAAAGAAAAATTTTCTTCCAAATTTTTATGAAAAAAAATTGTAGCTTGTTAGGGAAAATTTTTTTGTAGTGTATATAAAAACATTTGTACCTGGCGCAAAAGGGCGACCACACACGAACCCAAGAACCGGAATTGGCCAATCGAACGGAGACGTGTGTTCGCCCTGCGGTTTTAGTTGCGTATTTAAACTCATTGTGTCTGCTGTAAATTCCATAGAGGGTAATACTTCGAAACCGCAAAATTCCCCAAATCAGCCTGTGCGCTCACGTGAAGGTTCGAAGCTTGCATGCAGGTTTCTGCAAGATTACCTTTAATTTGAAGTACAGTAGTACTGCTAGGTCTACGCAAAACGTTTCTATTTTGTCTTTATCACCCTTTGGCAAAACTTTTGTCCAAAACGTTTCGGAAGTGAGATTTAAAAAGCAGTTACAGTTTAAGGCAGATATTTTATTGCGGGCGTCCCCAGAAATTTTTCCAGGAGGAAGGAAGGTTGACATTTCGCTTATCCTAATGCAAATGGGCGTTCACAAAACGCTTTACACTGTAGCTTACCGCTGTCTTCAGTCACTGTCTCGCTACATTTTCTGCCAAAGACGTCTGCGCTCACAAGTCACATGCGGCAAAACGCCTGCTACAGCAACTTGAAATGAACCTTTGAATATTTGCTGCCACGTTGATAAAACAATCCGCTAGCAAGTTTCACAACCTGCTTCTGCAGGCAAAGGATGGGACATGAGTGAACTGCAATCTTATCACTGCATGACACCAGAACAGTGAACCTGGCTGTTGTGGACTCAGTGTGGAGTGTGAGTGTTGTATTGGAAAATAAACGGTCATTGCAAGAATTAAATCAATTCATCAGAATTAAACTGCTGATTTCAGGTTTTCTAGAAAATTTTGGTACTTAGACCTAATTTCCAGGTGGGGTAAATGCCCGTTTGCCCCCTGCGAATTTGCTTCATTACTAATAAACGTTTACAAACGCACTTTAAAAAATGAACAGAACGCTAAGATCCGAAGTTCGACATAGTGTTGCGCAACAAGTTACAGGTTTCCAAACCCTGCGCGTTGCAGCGTTTATACTGACGTCACTGTAACCATCAAACAAGTGACCCTAACAGAGGGCATCGCTGTCCTTGAGCTGAACTCTTGCCTTTCTACGTCGTATCGGTTTTACACAAGGCACAGAGCAAACACACATTGCTTTCAAGTCGTGTCTTTCTTCCACAGCACAGTTCGGGTTGCAAAACCTTTTTCTCTTACCAACAGATCTCGGTAACTACGCGAAAGTGCTGTGCTTGGGACGCTGAAAACAGAAGATCCTTGAAAGAGCCGTGGGTTCGAATGGGCTTCTAGCGGCAAATGACTCAATAAAACGCGCGCGAATAAAGTCGAAAAAATCATCCAGCAAAGCGTGCGGCGTCTTCCAAGGTTGGAAATATCGCAACAGCTTCTCGGATATTTCGAAAATATTTGCATCGGACCTTTTGTCCTATTTTAATGTTGCGTCATCTAAATGTTCGGTAACTGGCATCGGAGCAGGTTATGATTGAGGTTTAGGTTCTCTCGGTGGTAGTAAATTAAAATCTGGTACTGTGGGGTCAAAATCAGTAACAACATCTGCTAAGTAAGATTTTCCATGAGAAGAAACGGGTCATATCAAAGATTACGTTCAGCTTCACCGCTTAGGCAGGTACGTAAACGTTGAGCAGCAAAAAACTAACAAGCATATGGCGAAAAGATCCCGAGAGTATACCTACAGTGCAACAAGTTTACCTATGGGACCATATGTAATAAAAGGTATGGAGAAAATCACTTTTCACCTTTTTCTTGACTGTTGCGTCATAACGAAGCAATAACCGGATTTCGAAAACATTCGTGAAAATCGCCCGCGACCAAATACAAACAGGGATCGCTCTATTTGCAGTTTCAAATGAAAACGTAAGTGGTTTTTACTCCTTTCCTGTTGTTTGCGTTGCATTTTTCACTAAAACACATGGAAAATAAAACAAAGTAATCCTGTTAACAGCGACAGCAGAGCATTGAAAAACGAAACTGCGCCCGCACCGCTGACGCAAAGAATGAAATGCTTATTTCACCCGACAGCTGCACCTTCTGCGCTTCATGACCAGCACGACCCGGAGAAACGCTTCCACGATTACACTCGCACAAACAACGGCAATGGTTCGCAAACCACAAGCGCATAGGTAAGTCTATGTGGCAGTGCATTGGACAACGATTGTGTTCTACACAAGCAGCTGGTGATCAGTTTAAAGTTTAAACCGACTTGAAAAAAAACAACAACAATGTTTTTCGTTGGAAGCATCGTTTACGGTTCACTGACCGACCGATCACGTGACAACTGCACAAGGCATCGTTCGACTGATTGGCCACAAATTTCTTGTTTATAGATAGAGGATAAGATTCTATTTTAATGAAATGTTAGGACTGATGGTGCGTAGCGTTACGTGAAATCGATTTCTTATTTTTAAAAACTTGCTGGTCGATTCGGGTACGCGACTTTTCGGTCTTGGGATATTTCGGTCAGACTATGAAATCTTGCAGAATTCGTACATGTTCACTTTTTAATGCAAACGTACTTAAATCAACGAAAGGTTTTATCCAAAAAAAAAAAAAACATGATCCAAGATCCAACAGTTGATCAGTATGAACATATGAATTTCATTATCATCAGCAAGTAAGTCAAATCATTTTCAACATTTTGTAATTAAATAAAAATACTTCAAACTCATAATGACAATCCAGATTTAATTGCAATCATGACTCCTCAAAAGGGAGTTGGTATAACACCAGCCAGCGTGACATTTCGCCTGCCTATATCATCATTTAAATAAACAAACGCAATCGTTTGTTTATGTGGAGAAATGTCGTGGTCGAAATGTCCCCAGACCGAAAAGTTCTGTTCCGGGCTGATTCAAATCGAATCGCCTTGATAGAGACCAGTTGCTTCAAATGCAGATATGTGCGAGTTTGAATCATCGCAAAAAGATGAGAGCAGAGTCCAGTCGGCTGATTCCTCGAAAGCTTGCAGGAAACCCGTAGATAATGGATTTGAAAGAGCTTGATCTTTCAGGGAAGACAGGGTTCTGGACACGCGAAAGAACTTTGCTCATACGATGAAGTACAACAGGGGAGCAAATCACTTCCGCTCTTTATCTTCGTCGCCAAACTTTTCTACAAAACCTCTGAACCTTCCCGATCAAATTCCATCGACAGTGACGTTATAATGCCAGAAAAGCAAAACATCGAAAATCAGCGACGAGGTTCGTTTCCAGGCAGTGGAAACAAAACGAAGCCCCTCGAACCCCTTCAGTCGGTCCAAATAAGACCCTGTTCCGCCGACTACCCACGCAAGTCTGGTGGTCAGAGGCCAACCAGGTCTTGGGCTTGCACGCCCAACTTGTTTCAGTATTGAAGATTCCTCCTCGTCAGAATATCTCCCGGGGAGGAGCATTGCCGAAAAGGTGGGTCCAAGACCGCGGCGGTTTCCAAACGCTGGCGGTACTTTTCTGAAAACAACGCAACCACATCTAAGTCAGTTGCGCCGATGGCGCCACCATGCGCCGCAACTGATGAACTTACGCCATTCTCAAACTGATTGAAGATATTTACGAAAAAGTGCGATCAGCCGATTGTGACAATAAAAAGGACGCTGCATTTTTTCTTGAAATTTAACTTCGGCGCAAGCCATGTTGGTTGCTTAGTGACGTTTGTTATCGAACATATCAGAACTGACAGAATTAACAAAAATAATCTTTTAAAACAGAACGAATCTTAAGGGGGGTGGAAAACTTTGTGAAAATCTGTTGAAAGCAACGTCAAACGTTGTGAAAATATTATCTCGAGCGTGAAAAGCGCTGAACCGTGACAAGAGAAGATTTTAAAGCACTACCGAATTTATTCAGCGTTCAGAAGAAAACTTTTATGAGCTGCATAACTGCAATAAAAACTCCGACAAATTCTCGAATAAAACCTCAATAAACCGAATTGGCAAAATCCAACAGCGTTGGTGAGAATGTAGGTCGCATCTCTACATTGCAGTATTTTCCTAGAGCTAGTGATGCTCCAGTAAAGGAAGTTTGTTTCCATTCATTGGCAAATTGCGTTTAATACGTCCTGCTGCTGTCACCTTCGTTTTATGAACTTTCTCTCAACCCGGTGAAGGCATTTACTGCAGGAGTGAGATGCAACGCATGTTTGACAGAAGCAAAAGAGCAAAGCCCGGCGGTTCTGAAATCGGAAAATGCGAAATGCTCTATTTATGAATACACTTTTCGTGTCTGCTTAGCAATGACACAAGCAGCTTGCTTCCGAGTGGAGGGGCGGTCATACACCTCAGCAGTGGGTGTGGAGATGAAATTGATATGATTTACGTCAAAGGTAAATGGGGGCGGAGTTTAAAACGACAGAACTGCATCGCAAGCATCTGGTCTTTCTCTCGCTTATCTTTATTATCTTGGCAACAAAGCAGAGTCATGTTTACATTTCGTCGCAGCTGGAATCGACAAACCACGAAACACCGTTCATTTTCTGGCCTTAGCAAGGCGCCTGCAAACATGCTTATAATGTTGTGATGGTGTCAACAACAATGCATAATGTTGTGATGGTGTCAACAACAATGCATAATGTTGTGATGGTGTCAACAACAATGCAGAAACCTAACAATTGTTCCAGTGTTGCATTTTTGAAAAGCGCAAAAGCGCAGATTATTTCATTTAAAATTTCGAGATCGCAGCAAAACACTTTGTCCCAGGTTCAGAAAAAACTTAAACAACGAGCGCTTCTTGGCCCCACACATGGGGTGAGGGGTGAGGACGCAGCAAACAATTGCATCTGTATCGCAGTGGAACGACGTACGCGACACTGATCACCTACCTACTTAGTTTTTTTTGCGACGGCAAATATTATAGAAACACTGCACTAATTCAATGACAATAGGTATTGCGTAGCAACGCGTAAAAAAGCTTGAAAGATTTTGGCCTTCGGGCTTTATTTGTGTTTTCTTAAAATCCTAAACCGGATTCCGAAACTTCGGTTCAAGTAGAAGTGTCTAAATTATTCGTTTCAACTCGGGTATAAGCACTACAGTGTGAATACTTTTAACACCGGTCGACGCGGGTGTCGGTCTTTGAGGTCTGCGACTGATACGTCACTGTGTTCACCGCACCATGAACAAACCCCGTCACGTGACAGACAAATAAGCGCGGAGTGACACGAAGTACTGAAGGCAAAAGCCACTTGAAACATAAGCGGGCACCAATATTCTCGACATTTTCAAGCGCAGAGTTAAGAAATAAATGTCTATTATTGTTAAACAATTATTATTTTCGAATTAAACAGCCAGTCACCCCGCGGTGGCTTACCTGATCATCCAGAAACTTCTTCCATTTATTTAAATGCTGAACAATTGTAATTGCTTCGGGAATGTTGTCTCCCTCCGCGCAGAACAGAAGAAGGACAACAGCAGGAATGTCCTCTGCGCAACTGAACATAAACATGGCATAAGATTCAGACACCTACACGTGAACTTCTTCTTCTTCAAACAAAAACCCTTAACGTTTGATAAAGATTTAGTATTCTGTTGTTTCTTCCGCGGAACTGTTTAATGCAGGTTAGTCTTTGACATAAACTTCGCTTCTTTTTTCAACATTGATTTTTTTTGTATTGAAAACCTTTTGTCTTTTGATTAAAACGGTTGTTCAGCCTGTACTTAGAGCTCAACGCTAACAAATAGTCCTTCGTGTTTAGACGTCGAGCTGACAGGACGTGTTTTTTTCAGCTCTGACAACTGAGTTCCCGCAACGCGTTTGCCTAAAGGACAAAGCATGGATGCGAGAAACACGCGCTCTCGAAAGGTGATCGAAACCTTGTCACAGGC
>JGI24159J19872_10011530_pt1 | contig 11581 bp, 7 predicted proteins | sample Ectturendosymbi4_FD_19872 | JGI IMG/M metagenome (IMG submission 19872) | reverse complement strand
AGTTGGTCTGAGCATGTTTGCTTCATGTCAGTTGACCTTTTGTTCGTGTTTTATTAGATGTCGTGTTTCAGTTAATTAAAGCCGAATTAAAGCAGTGTCTTATCGGTCAATGTTCGTTGTGAGGTAACGACACCCAACATTACACAAAGTCAACACATTAATATTTTTCTTTTTAATCACTTTTAATGCAGAACGTTAAGCACTTCATATTTTTAAAATACATAGTAAGTCATGACAGTATGGTGTTATAGCAGTAAATAAGTATTGTTATTAGTCATAAAATACGCATCGTTATATATTGTACCTTTGTGTCCATTGTAGTGTATTTACATACGTACTTAATCTGGACCTAGCGTTGAACATTGCGTACAGGTGACCATTAGTTGAACATTACGTACAGAACATTCGTTCAGTTGACCAAGCGTACAGTTTTTCAGATCCATTGTTCGACGACGATGAGATGTTCTTCTTCGAGGCTACTACGGTAGTCTGCCTTGATGAGTGGAATATATATTGGGGGGAATGTTTCTTCTCTGCCTACCTCCAGGAAAATGAGTAATTTCTTATTCTATTCTTTATAGGCTATGTTCTGGGTGGGAATTCCAATTTCTTAGTTTACTCTTTATTTCTCCTAATAGTTTACTCTTTATATTTGTCTGACTTGCATCACCTTGTAAGGGGTTGTTCACGTGAATAATTTCACGACTCTCTTGCTTCTGAAAGTTGCGTGATTTGATGTTGTAACTCTTCTTTTCATCCTTGCATATTTCAGCTGTGTGCCACTTTTGCATCTTGCAAAGTCTGTCTATTAGTCAACATGCTTGCACAGCTAAAAGCTATTTGTGTGCTTGCTTCAGTGTCTTGGTTAATTTACATACAAGTGTTTGCAAGCTTGCAATTCAGCATACTTTTGTTACCTTGTGGTAATTGTTAGCTGTGTGCCTTTGGTTTTTCCAATAACATTTTACTTTCAAGCAATGAGCCTTATGGTTCGTCTTGGTTCATAGCTTTCTTATAATGTTTTGGCTTTGTTCTTTTCCATGGCAATCGTCTCATATGTGTTGTCCATTGTGTCTCTTGGATCCACATTTATCAAGCTTTTATTCCAGCTGTGTTGGGTGAACAAGGTTCCCACAACACTTGCAAGCACACCAGAAACTGTGCTTTGACATTGTTATTCGCGAAGAAATTCTTTTTTCTCCCAGTTAGAATTGAACTCTCTCTTTTCCTTAAATTTTAATTTGACACTCACGTTTGGTATATGGGCTAGTTTGGACTTTTTTGGGCTTGTTTTGTGGAGGCAATGGGCTGTATTTTTAACCAGCATCTGGCAACACTGCGCTGGAGTGATCTGTGACCACAAAGCCTGCATTTGTTTTTGATCTTTGTTGCAGGTACAGATTCTTTAATTCAGTGCTAAGGTTATAAGATTTGCATTGTGCAAGTATAGTGGATTTACCTTTTTGCATTACGAATTGTTGTTTCCTACTCGCGATTGTATTCCATACGTGAGGTCTGGTTTGTATCAACTTGTCATTCGCGTCAATGGATTTCGTGTGTGCGCGCTCCACTGCGTTCGCGCAGTAACCTCGTTTTCGCGCGCTCCACTGCGTTCGCGCAGTAACCTCGTTTTCGCATGGCATTGGAAGTTTTGTCCATAGGCGTGGACACCAGAGATGAGCGGATTATTGTCATATTTTGCAATCCAGAGCCAGTCCTGATTTTTTAAAACTCAGACAAGTCCAAACACACTCCAAAATTTTTTCAAATGTAAAGTTCAATTCCAAATGTAGTCCAAAATATTTGAAAACTGCAGCCTTTTCACAACAAAAATGCCACGTTTCTTTTCCATTCAACTGAGTCCAAATCCGGTCCGGATCCTAAATTTTGAAGAGTTTTGCAGTCCGGATCCAATGCAACATCAATAAAATTTTCAATAATCCGGGTCCAGTCCAACCGAAGCCCGGTCCAGTGCTCATCTCTGGTGGACACCACGTTTCAGAGAGTCGAGTTGTTCGTCCGTGCTTCGCATGCGGTGCACGTTGGCTGTTTCTGCTGTCGCGCCATCGTAAAGCTCTTTCTGCTGCTGCTAGTCAGACGCCCTTTTGTAAACAAAGATTGTGCACCAGGAAATCTGTGAAACGAACTATCAAGAGGTGAGAGCCAAACGCCTTGCTTCGGCTTGGCAACATAAAATGTCAGGCAGTTTTACTCGGGAGTTAAAACAGTACTCACATAACGACTAGGCTGCCTCGTTGGTAGCGTTTGGGGAAACCAGCATCTCTGTATGCAACAACAGGATTCCTCGCAAGCAACCTCTACGCTGGGCAACACCCCAAACCTCTACATTGGTTCCTACACTGGGAAACTCTATAAAAGGAATAATTAGTCAAGTGTAGCACACTTTAACAACCGCGCCAACCACTATAGTGGCGGGCAAGCCTCTGATCAGCCATAAAAATCTACATTTTCGCATTTGCGGTACTGATTTTATGGCAAAATTCAGGGAAATACCAAAAAACGTTCCCCGCATCCTGTTTAGCCTCTCCGAACAGTTTTTTTGAACTTCTGCCGACCGCCGGAATGCTTGAAAACAGGATTATTTCAAAAAAGTAAGATCGGGCCGTTTTGGGCGGCAGAATTAATGGAGAAAGAAGTGCAGTTAAGGAAAATTGACTTCCAGATTATGTTTTGTGGTTCAGAGAGAAAAATGCAGGGGGTATGGTACTTGGTGTGTGGCTTAAATGTTCTGGGAGCTATACTGAAACTACAGAGACCTTGATCAGCCTCCTAGCCTAAGGGGATAAGGAGTTATGACCAAAAATAGACCCAAAAAATTGCCCTGCCACCTAGAGCACATTTTGATTTTTTGCACTAATGAAATTTTCCTGTCAATATTTTGGGTGCAAATTCTGTGGGATGTTGTAAAACACGCAAATACACCCTTTCTGCAACTTTGCTGGGGCTCGTGGCTACCGACTGGCAGAAGAGTGGCTTGAACTAAAAAATACTTCGAAATCTGTGGTTATTGTCTCTTGGACCCCTCACCAGAAAAAGTTTCAATTGTTTTGATCATCAATTAGGCTAAAGTCATTAACATTTTTTATGTAGAAAGTTTTTTTCCCACGTGTTTGGTTTGAGGTCTATGTCTGCCTGAATGGAATCAACTGGTTTTCCCAACCTACGCGAAAAACGAATTGTCCCCTACAACGACGTCACAATGACGTCACATGTGGTCGCGACCTACCGCAAGAGATGTGGTTCTGTCGTACAGATCCTATGATACCTTCAGTGAGTCTCTGGCTCAATCAGTCCAGAAAGTATGGTCACTTAAATGTTTACCGGCCACTGCAGTGGCCGGCGCGGCCGTTAAGAGCCCAAATTTTGCAATAAAATTAGCAGTTTGCAGTGAAAGTAACTCCTGTTTTCTTATTGCAGTTGCAATCTTTGTGAAACATGCAACTGACCTACTGTATTTTACAACGTAATCTGAAACATAAAAAAGAATATCAGATAGTAACACGTAATAACAGTCAAACTACCATTACTGATACCAATACCACACACACCACACAATATCACACAAATGCCAAAAGCAGCAAACCCTGGTGCATATTAGGCCACGTATGTGCTTTAATGAATAAAGTGAAAAAGAATCTTGTTTTCTTTGTCTTTCGCACTTGAAAATGCAACTTCAATTCATACGACGAAAGAATATGTTTGATCTGATATACTGTCTAGTAATTAGACTTTAAGGTGATGTAGGCCTACATCGTTTGTACTAGAATGGCAAGCAATATGCGCAGCGATTTCTAAGCTAAATCTGCATATTCAACACTAGCACGTAGGCTATTACGACCCTGGTATGAAACAAACCACGCATAAATGAAAATGGAGCCGCATTGTGATGTGTTTAGCAGTTCAGAATGATCCTTCAAAATTTAAATCATTTTTATTTGCCCTTATTTCATATCATCAGTAGGCTATTTACAAAAGTTTTTTTTTATCTGTAAGTGCTTTTTGTATCCAGCCATTCAACTTGAGATCCTTTTGTCACAATAGGCGTATCGCTTTTCATACTGGACCCATTTGCCCAAGGCTTTGCAACAGGGTCGTAACAAGGGAGGGAAGTGAAGGCACAATTCCCCGGGCGCCGGGTCACTACGGGGCGCCAAATCACTGCGGTTAACGCCGAATGGCTGCGAGGGGCGACGAAAAGTCCCAGTAATGACACAAGTACTTTCTTCAATACAGTACATTTGCTTCCGAAAAGCCTCAGTTTCGAACATGGGAGCGCCAAACTTGCTTCTTGCCTCGGGCGCCATCTAACCCTGTTACGTCCCTGTTTACATCAAATCCTTCATCAAACTCCGGTTGCAAAAAATCCCAAATCCAGTCCTTGCACAACTCTGTTACACACACACGATCACGTGATCTCGAGGCGTGATCTGTTGGATCTTACAGAGAACAGAAACGAACGAAAACAACCGGCGATCACACTACTTAAAGTAAAAAAAACTCAAGACCTCAGCAAATTTGACAAAAACTATATTCTTTGATAGGAAAATGTTTCGCAAAAATACCCCAAAAAACGCATGCATTTTGATTAAACTAACCCAAAAAGCCGCAACCAGCAACAGTAAAAAATTTCCCGCAACGCAACAAAGCAACCGGCCGAATTGTGCGGGAAAACCGCTCAACTGGCAAGACGGCTGCAGCGTTAGACTAGAGGTCACCTATTGGAACGTCATAAATTGTGAAAAGATATTGTTCCCCCTTAATAGCTGCATATTGACCTGCACTTCAACGATGCGTGACTCACTAGGGCTGTGTGGCTAATAAAATGTATTTATAATTTTGTGAAATCTACGGCACGCAGAAAGTGTTCGCGGGCCGCATGCGCCCCGCGCGCCAGTGTTTGGACCACGCTGGGATAGATAGTCACAGCCGTGTCGACGATGGTGTCACTGTTGAGAGTCGCAGGATCAACTGATTGATTTTGACAGACGATTTGGTGCTACTTGCTTCTTCGGAACAAGTACTGCGAAGTACACTTTGATCAAAGTGTACTTGATCGGTTCTCAGCTGGGTGTGATCAAACAGGAACGAAAATTAGCACTCATGCTGCAGTGTAATATGCACGCCCGTAGAGGGGAACATGGGGAGCGAAGCCCACCCTGGAATGTTTTTCTCCCCCCCTGGAAAAATAAATTTGGTGGGAGTTCAAAAAATATAGTTCAAAAAATTTTGGTCTCTGTCAGAGAAATCTTCACCCTGGTTTCCCAAGCCGATTACGGGCCTGGCAATTTGTCTTTTTAGAATCCCAAGGCAGTGAATGCTGCAGATTTGAACATGATCCAGTTTCCGGATGGTGATTCAACGAATTATTGCAATTCAGAAACCGATCCGGATCGGACTGGTATTCGAAAAAAGTCTACTGGATCGGACTTGGATACCAAAATTCACGTTTATCACTGCAGCTAAATATTTAGGCTGCCAAGAGATTTTTCTTGAAACAATTTTTACTTTACAATTTATGGTTCTTCAGTCATTATGAAATGCTACGAAACACAAAAACTCACAAAATTTGCACTTGCATGCGGTGTAGTGCGGTTGTTATTGTGTATCGTAACAAAGCTGGCTGAATCTGCATGTAACGTGTTTAAATAGGGATTACATGCTTGTTTCATCAGCGGTTTTCGGATATAAACCGGATCGGACCAAATATTGAGACAATACAACCGAATTAAGATCAGATTGGATCACGTAATAGGAATACGGGATTAGGATTTAAACAATTTTTGATTTGTCCAACACTGATATGCTGCAAGCAAGTGGCTTTACAAAGTAGCAGGTGGAAACGTCCGAGCACTACGAGATGGCTTTCACGAGTGACGAAAGGCTGAACAAGGAAGTTGATGCGCGGAACAGTAAATCAAACACAGTATCGCTCGAGCTTCATCGCCTTGTGGTAATAAAACGGGAGCTTTCAAACACTGCAAACCTTTCACTTTTTAAATCTGTGCGTTTGTCAAATCTAACTTGTGTTCATGGATCTTTTTTAAGTTTTGAAAGAATTATATTTCAAGTGCAAACGACAGGGTGGTGATTTTTGCAAAGCGTTCACAGTGCCACACCTCGCAACAACCTGTTAAATTCGTGTGAGGAGACACGTTTTGTCCGAACAAAGATCTTTCAGATGGGATTATTCAGCCGTGTGACCAGAATGCTCCAGATGACTTGACGAGGCGAGTTCCGTTGTATTCCACAACAGGAATGTTTGCCTGGGGTCGACCAAGCACGTGAAGTGAAAACATCTTCGACTTCGTTTCGCCATGGTACCAGTGACGATTTATGTCACATACAGCTTCAGTCCTTGAACAGGTCAAGCGTTTTTATTCAAACCATACGCGGAAAATGGATTGCTTGGCTTTAAACCCATCCAGCAATGTTTGGAGTTTCAGTCTGCTAAGATCGCTGTCAGGTGGTGGCCGGTTAGCTGTTTCGGTAAAGAGCTGGCCTCACAATTGTGAGGAAGGAGTTCGATCCAGCCGGTTGTTCCCTTGAGCAAAGGAACCTAGCGCTCAGCTCATGGGCCAATGCTGCCACCGCCCGCGGTGGCCCAAAAATTGCGACTGCGCATTGTGCAATTACGTGCTGTATCACGCTGTTGTATCGTGTTCGCAAGCCAGCGCCTCACTATGCCTCGTCTGCTGTGATTCATGTGTCGTGATTGTGCGTGATTGTGCGCGCCTTTCCGCAATAAACAAAGCATGCAAACTTGGAGGGAAACCTCCATACACAAGAAGAAGCTGTCAGGTAGTAAACTATAATCTGCTGATGAAGCTGTTCATGGTGGCGTTGCAGATTCACTCCTTTTCGCACAGCAATTGTTTTTTGGCAGAAAAGACACATTAGTTTGCCACGAACCTCGGCAAAACAAAATTATCTTAACCATGCAGGGTTGAAAACCGTATTTTCATCAGCTGCTTTCCTCTTAATCGTTGCCATCTTAAACAAAAGTTGCAAAATATATGCCACCTCGACAGGACAATCGTTTTGATGATGAAATAGGAATTCGAGAATTGCGCCATATTCCTGTTTAGGTCCGATCCGCGTGCACTCATTCATACCCAGGGTTGCCAGGTAGGCATAAGCAAAAAAGGCCAAATCAACCCTTAAAAAGCCAAATCGCACCGAAAAAAAAACAACTACGCGATAAATACGAAACGGCACGTTTAAAACACCCAAATGCGTTTTTGAAAGGCAATATGTGCATATTTAATACATAAAAAGAATAAAGCTCACTCCATTAATGAACTTCTCGAAACTGTTGGTTTTGCTGAAGAGTAACCCGAAACTGCAAATCCATAAGCGTGAAACAGCAAAACAAAAAATTATAAATTAAGGTGCAGAGTTTCCAAATAAAGTTCATGATTCTGTGTCCAGAAGCAGTGTCCAGAAATATGACAGTGCCCAGAAACCTGCCAAAATCATCTTTAAATCTGCCAAATCGACATAAAAATCTAAGTGGCCAAAAAAGGCCAAAAAATCCAAATTTCATTTGGCCTTTTTTCAAGACCAAAGTGTTGATAAAAGGACAAAATTACAAATTTGGCCTCAAAAAAGCCAAACTGGCAACCTTGCTCATACCTTCCTTTGCGCCGTTTACTGTTATCAGTTACGTCACTCGCTCCTTCAATTTCTTCGTGTTGGCGATTGCGCAACAATCACGTGCACGTACAGTCTAGATCAGAGATGAGCGGATTGTCTTATATCACGATCCAGATCCAGTCCTGAATTTTTAAAGCTCAATCCAAGTCTAAACATAGACCAAAATTTTAAAAAATGTGAAGTCCAATCCCAAATGAAGTCTAAAAATTAAACAAAATGCACCTTTGTTACAGCAAAAATGCCGCAATAATTTCATCAGTCCAAATCGGGTCCTGGTCTTAAATTTTTGAATCGTTTTTGCAGTCCGAATCCAATTCAACTCCAAGCAGATTTGTTATACTGTAGTCCAGATCCAGTCCAATCAAAACATAGGCGTAGCCAGGGAAGCAAAGGGATCATGCTCCTCCAAATATCAAGCATACCTTATCTTTTTGTGCTTCGAGATGCAGTGCTCCCAACCAAATACTGGCGTACGTTTAATATAAAAATATTTGCCCCTCCCTAACGCTTGGGCTGGCTACGCTACTGCATCAAAATCTCTCGTCTGGACGTAGGGTGCCACAAAACTCGTTGCTTCGGGCCGCGTGTTGAGTTCTTCTTTTCTATAAAAATCTTTAACATTGCTTTATGGAAGATTTCATGGCAGCTCAGGTGGTTCTTTTATTGCGATTTTAGATGATTGGACATTAGAAGATTGCTTACTTTTGCTTTGGTTTTTCTATCCAAGACTGAGTTGCATGTATTTCTTTTGATGTTTCTCTATGTATTAAAGAAAGATATGTTCACACGAGAGTTCAGATAGCCTAATAATGACTATCCTTTTTAGGTAAACAGTTTCGTGACATCACGAAGGAAGTTAGACGATAAGCATCAGGAGGGTTAGAGGAAATGACATCAGTTGAAAGCGATGATGTAAAACTTTCGTGCATATATGTAGGATACAGGCAGACGCGAAGGTGTAACCCGGGATAGACCGTTTGAGGAACACCAGCAGCTAAATTTGATGGTGAAAACACGAAAACGTAGAAATTGTAAGAACAAGTTTCCGAAGATTTTTTGTAGGCGTATTTGGAAATTCTGAACAAATCCTAGAAATAAAACAAATAGTAAATTCGTTGATCACGGAAACACTTTCTTCGGTTTTAAAGATATGCATTGTTTTGAGTCTCAATGGAGGAACGCAAAATACAGAAAGTACATGCGCTGTTACTCAATGGTTGCAAAAAATATCTAGTGCTTAGAAGTTTGCAAAGTGGTGGCATACGATTGAAGCACAGCAGCAGGGTAAAATAAGTTCGCTATAAACTACTTCAACCATTCGAACAAGCGTTTGAAACTAGTTGAGTATTCTGAGAAAACTAGTTTGAAAGGCTAAATGGTACATTGGGCTGAGCACGCGCCACCAAAGCTTGGATGCTGGTTTCGATTCCTGGCGGGTAATACCAAAGAATCGAAAAACGGTAATTGAAAGTGCTTCCAAGCACAAGTAAGGAACTAAGTTTGATTTTTCGGTGTCAACTTTTTTCCTGTTGATAGCAAAAGCATTACCAGATTTTCCGTTTACTATATTAAATTTTCAGTTGACATGCATATTATTATGTCATTTTTGTGCTGTTTGATTGTTATGTGATTTCAAGCCGTAACTTGTTATTTTTTTAAAAGCGGTAAGTGAAGTCCATCGGTATATTATCAGGGGTAACAATATTTAAAAAGTATAAGAACCACTGCTCTTGGGCGTACGCTTTCTATTCTGGTCTTGAAATTCGTTAAGCAACAACTTCCTTAAGTACGAAGTGCTCGTTTGAAAATCTATGCTTGGTAAATATCAAAAGAAGAATTTTATAATTGCTGTATCATGGATAAAAGTTTGTCGATATTGTAGAACCATGTTTCTCAAACTGTGCGTCACGACGCACTGGTACGTCATTTTAATTTTCCAAGGGCGTCGCACAAAATTAAATTCAGTGCAGTTTTATTCACTGATTTAATAACAGAAAAATTCAGTAGATTTACATAACTTTACCGAAGAACAGTTATTGTCCAACCACGACCATGCTTACAGTAGATGGTGTATTTGTTATCTCATGATTACGTAACTATAGTTATTCTGCACTAGTTAACGCAGTGGTTCCCAAACAGGAGTGTCTGTGGGGCCGCGAACAGCAAGCTCAATAGTTTGTTAAAGTCATAAATTTTCAGAAGTGCTCGTGTCAAGATTTTGTGTTACATCAAGAAAACCGAAANAAGGACGGATTTTGTGAAGTTCACATCATCTGCATCCATGTTTCTCAAACTCTGCGTCGAGACGCCCTGGTGCGTTGATTTAACTTTTCACGGGCGTCGCACAAAAGTGAACTCAGAGCAGTTTTATTAAAAGAAATAATAAGAGGAAAATTAAATGCAGTTTTATAATTTTACCGAAGAGTATGGTTTAAATCCGGTCATGCTAACAGTAGCTTGCCTACATACAAGCTCATGACTACGTAAATGCAGTTATTGTTAAGTGAAAATGTTTACTGATAAAAGCATTCAAGTAACTTCACACCACAAGCGAAAGAAGCAAGGAATCAATCACAAATTTTTAACAGGAAATCGATTTCACGTAACACTACGCATCGTCGGTCCTATCATCTGCAAGCAATGCTAGCAGGTGTGAAACGTAGAAAGACCAACACAAGTTCAGGAAAGTAAACAACGTCAAGACTGCAATGAAACAAATGCACAGACCCAACTGCGACAAATGAAACAAAACCAAAACGTGTTGCTAAAGTACATGGAAAGGCTGAAACCTCAAAACTTACTGCATAAATGACAAAAACTTACTACAACTCAACGCCAGCTAACGATTAACACCAAAGCAAAAGTCGCTTTCTGATAAAAAGTAACTCTTCGCAGAGCAAGGCTTCCGACGTCGGCTAGAAACAACAAGCGTTATGAATCAGTCAACGTGCATTTTGGTCGTTGTGGCAACCAAGTCTCTGCGGGCACGAAGGAAATGCTCTGACAGAGGGGAACAAAAACACCTGCACACTGGCCGCGAAAAATGAAATACAAAACGGTCTGCAGAATTGAAGTACATCATCGTTCAGCGGCAGAGAAACAAAATTATTTTCTTACGCGTTGGAGGATCGTGTTTTGAATATTCATTTGTGCGTTAAGTTTGTGATACCACTTATCTTCACAGAAATCTAACGAAAGCAAGGGCGTACGCAAGGCGGGGGGGTTGGGGTTAACCCCCCCCCGTTGCGCTTGGTATTTTACAAAATCTTTATTACCAGTTGCAAAGGAGGTTAATTGCTTTCGCATACTTTTTGCTTGTTAATTTATCGACTTAATGCAAATAACACGGAATGAATTTGCATGCAAATTTCAAGGAACATTGTAAATGGACCAAAAAGTAATAATTAGGTTTTGGTGGGAATCTGGGTGATCGTCTGCGTCCAGAAACCACCTCACCACATTTTGCAGACCTTTCGTCCACTACGCATGTAGATTGTGTTCCGCGATAGCTCGCTTTATCCAGGGTTTTTTGAAAGGTGTTTTAGGGACCCCATTCGGGTCCCTAGAATCAAAGAAAATTATCATCGGACCCCTAGAATCAGAGAAATCGAGTCCCTACAAGTCCATACCGGGTACCTAACAGTTTCTTTAAAAAAAACTGCTTTATCCGAAACAATTGTCTTTATTTTGTCTGCTAAGGCTGATGAGTGCAAACGCTGACCGCAGTGGCTACCTTACCAATTTACGTAGCATGATAGAATTGTTGTACGAGCTCAAAAACAGCAGTTGTTAACATAGAAGCGATCAGGTATTTGATAATGTCTCAGCAGGGAAAAGGGAAAACTAAATGTTTGCTGGACTTCTATACATAACAAAAATATAAAGTTTTCTTGCATACTTTATGCGC
>JGI24159J19872_10011529_pt1 | contig 11583 bp, 8 predicted proteins | sample Ectturendosymbi4_FD_19872 | JGI IMG/M metagenome (IMG submission 19872) | reverse complement strand
TGTGACGGCAGTGAAGAAAAGCGAATAAAACCAGTATTTTTTTACCAATCGGTGTGAAAGACTTTGCTAACATGCCGTGCCAGTCTGGCAGTTCTTTCAAATTGCGCGCAGGAACAATCGCGGCACTTACGTCACAACTGTTGGAAATTAACCCGTAAATTCCGCTGCAGGATGTCCTCCTCCCACTTGAAACTGCGCGTGACAAGACGAGCTCCACAGTTTCTATATGCACCAAAAAAACAGTCGCATCATTTCTACGCACACACCGCTTTACTCGCAAAACGAAAAAAGAGCGCGCCACACTGCAATATAAGTATAATATGCTTGGCGCTAGCATGCACCTACTATACAACGAACGCGCTTGGCAGAAAAAACGTATTTCAAGCGGTTGGGTTGATCACGGTGCAGGCGACTGCTTCGACACAGATTTCGGTGTTGAGCGAATTTCCTGACCTATTCATGTATTTCGCTTCTCAAAGGGAATGAACTTTGCGATTGATATTTTGATGTCTGTTGCGAAAGCAAAAGTGTTTGCTGAGACGTCGGCTAGTCCACAAATAAGCGACAATTTGAAAGTAAGGAACCGTTGAAAAGTATTTGACTCAATCTTACAGAAAACCCTAATCCTAACCCCTGCACTACGCACTAATCTTCAATTCTCAGCAACTGTCATATCTCAGCAACTGTCATATCTCATGTAACAGCGTTGGCCAACTACCTTTGTCGTGCGGGCCATTTTTCAAAAACGTGACAACCTCGGACCACTTCCAACAAAATGTTTATGAAACAACAGATTCACAAGATTTAAAATTAAAAAGGGAAGAACAGTCAGTGCTTTATTGAAATTATTGCACGATAGCAATTTATTACAAATCTGTCAGCGGGATGCCTGTAGTCGACGCTTCTGACACTATCGTGTAGTTAGACAGGTTTAGGTTGCTTCGTGGTATGCAGCTCTCAGATGAACGTGCTTCCAAACATTGAGAGCATTTTTAATGCGACATCTTTCAGCTGGGGTATCTATGCTGACTAATTTCCGGAAGCTCAACGCCGTTATATTGTACATTTTTATAAAAAGGTGTTGGGTTTGTTCTAATTAAAATCATCTATAACAACACAACAATCAATACTGAGAAGGTTCCCGGGCCTTAAAAATTTCTGTGTTCCGAGTCAGAGGGTCTGCAGTTGGACCACGCTAACCTGGAATATCACTTCGCGCATGCGCAGATAGCGCAGCGCGAAGTATGCGATGTTTTGCCAGACAGAAATTTCGCTTGACACCGGGAGTGGGATAGGGGCAACCTACCCCGCACTAGTATCACCTTTTGCATCATGCTTTGCCCCAACATGGGCAAGCGACAACAACGCTGAAAGGTACTGGACGAATCGGTGGGACAACAAAACTGTTTCTTTAAAAGGCGGCCGCGAAGCCGTAAAATGCGTGTGCTCACTGCCGCTACCAGTCGCGAGTAAAGCGCAGCATTTGTGGTAAGCTTCTTTGTTAAATGCCCGGACTTTAAACCCCTCCCTCCTGTGTGTGTGGTTTCTTTTTAACGCCCCCTCAAAAACTTGGTCGTAACACCCCGTAATTCCGTTGCGACACAAAAACCACAGAATGTCAAAAGCGCGCTGAACATTGAGACAAAAATCGAAAAACTGGAGAACTAATGCAATCGCCGGCTCTACATCACTGACTATTATACAGTATTAGCCCAGTTGCACCGTCCGACTAAAAATCGAAGCGTCGTGGATGGTTCAGCACACTACAAAAACTAGAGCATCAAACAATCGACAACTGGTGCCTTTGCGAAATGCGCGGGTATACAGTAAACACCAATGCAGTTACAAACAGGTCATAAAAAAAACAAGCGCAGAACGTGTTTACGCTGGACAGCCGGCTGGTTTCTGCGGCGCACTGCGCAATGAAGCGCGACCAGAAATCGACCCACGTGGTGCACATAACGTCATTTTAACTATGACCAGCAGACTGCGTCGTATAAATATGTGTATATCGGGTATTACCGCACGCAAGCCAACCGAAAGTTGAAATCTTGGGACTTGCGTGACAACATCGTGTCAAAACAAGTCTCGACGGTTCCTTACGCTGGAGCCTTTGGTTGCACTGCACAGCTTCCGCAAAACTGCATCTCGCCTGTTTTTTTGCGGGAATTGCAAAATATAAGTGCAAAGAAACGGTCAAGTAACATCGTTCGTGAGCTCCGGACCACAGCGTTGCCGACGTCGCAGCCAAAAAATTTAGATGTCTAGAGCCGGAGCCTTGAATTTAAGTTCCGGCTGCGCAGCCCTGGTGCAAATATTGCTGCGTGTTTTAAAATGGCTCGAGGCGTATGGCTATGTGTTCTAACTAGCTGCAAGCCGCTACGCGATACATGGTTAAATGAGAAGTGCACGCAGCGGTTCTGCAACAAACGGAGAAACTACAGCAGGAACACGCTTCTAACGATCGACGTCGCTCATTTGCTAGCCGGAAGGGACGGTTCAGGCTTCGGCAAGCTGTACATATACACCGCCGCCAACACCATCGTCGTACCCACCACAAACATCAGCGTCAGGCTGAAGTTGAAAAGAAACACTGCAACAATGGTCGAGACTATGATGGAAATCGAGGTGGCGAAGCCCTTTAAAATGTTGTCCGCGAACTTAATAACAACCGCCACCAGGAGTCCGCCAAAAGCTTGAATAGCGATTATAAACCAGACGAGGGGAGAAAAGCCGTAAAAAACGCCTTTCTCGGCCACAGCAACGCCGTCCTTGCTCCAGACGCCGAACACCCCCAAAACGGCGCTGAAAAACGCCAGCTGGACGTTTCGGAGCCACACGGACCCCTTGGAACCTTTGAGAATCTTCTCGAAGTAAACGCCGGCAAAGCCGGACGAGATGCAAGAAATGATGACTGCGATCAGCCCTTTCAGGGCGTTCTGTTCCACGTCTGTTACAGTCTTTTGGCCGCCGGCCTGGACTTGGACCTGAATGACAGAACAAAAGAATAATAAAAGCAAATCCACCACAATTGCTGCTGTACTACGGATGAAGCAGCTGGATTGCAAAAAGTTCCGATTTACGATGACCAGTTTTTTTTAAGGTTTGACCTTGTTCACCGCAAAGACATTTTGAGAGGAGGCAAATATATTATCTGAATACCGAAATGGTCGTAAAGCAAGTTTTCAGCCTGTTTTGATGGTGGTAGCAAAGCAACTTTCTACTGTATTTTGAGGGACCTTTGGAAACATTTGATGGAACGTTTTGGTCCCCCAAAATACTCTATAACCTAAAACAGTGGTTCTTAAGCTTTTTTCTACCACGCCTCCCTCAAACAATCGCCCATTGTTTCAAACCTCCGTAACATTCAATAAGTTGTAAAAGCAAATGTATTTTTTGGTAGATTTATTGATCAAACATTCCATGTTGTGCAGCACGTAAGGCCTCGCGCGCCCTCCGGTTAAGAACCAAAAAAACACTAACGATGACAACTAAGGCACGCCACAGTGATAATCGACGCACCGTTGCAGTTGGCTAGAAAAAGAAATTCACAAAAAAATTTATTCCTGCAAACGTTTCGATAATTCCTGTTATCATCATCAGTGCATTGCAAAAATTCATTCTGTACCCAAAAACTATGTTTGCATTGTGTTTTCGACTTTGCAGTCGGTGCCAAACACTGTTTATATGACAACTCGTTTTCGTTGTTGCTGGACTTGTTCGTGGGAGCGCGCAAGTTACAAGCATTTTTTAAATTTAAGCCTCAGTAACGCAAGCAACAAGCGAAGTACATACCTGCACGATGGCGATCCCCGTGAACAGCACCAGCATGGAGACCCACTGCAACCTTGAAAGTGATTTTCCCAGTAGGCCCACCGAAAACATGGCTGTTGTCAGGATTTTCAACTGGTAAGTCACCTGACGACAAAATGTACGTTGTTTTTGGCAAATATTGGTCGGCGATTCTTTGGAGATTGGAATAGGTCAGCGAGTCTGCATGATGACACGAAAACTGCACAACCTTCAAACACTTTTGCGAGTTTCTCGACTCGGAAGGTACACTTGCGCCTGAAGCTCTTACGGATTCGCAGTTGCCCCCTTCCCCACAAAAAAAGACGATTTCATTTTAAGAACTTGCCGTACATGACATCATCATGAGACGAAGGCACGCACTGCCCGAACCAACGAACGTGCCCACTACTCGAGGTCCCAAAATTGCAACCGAAATTACCAACTTAATTTAAGTGGCAATTTCGTACGACAGACTTACAGAGCGGCTCAATATTCGTCCAAAACGCTGTTTGCTTTTACTTTGTAATGCGGTTTGCAGGGATCCGCCGACGATTTTGACCCGAGCGTGAATTTACTGCGCGCAACTCAGTCATCTCATGGTCAACTACTTAAGCTCACGTCTGCGCATGCGAAAGTTGATGTTCTGAACGTGCGATGAAAGCGTTTTTCTGTTGTTTGCTATACAGCCTAACACTGTAATTCCCCTCCGAAGTTACCCGATCCGAAGTCATTCACTGATTCACTGGTGGGTAATTGCCAGCCCATCACGTTTTGTCACACAAAATCTGCATTCGTGATGTATTGGGCCTTTCAACAACTGACAATACACTGGGGTTCGTTAGGAACGCATCCACGTACAGTAGAAGCCAGAATGTCGGACATTTCGACTGTTACGGACAAATGGGAAGTAAATCGTAGGTACAGTCACACCAAGCTGGGCTGAGAAAATTTCAAAAGGCAGAAAAAACTTCACAGAGGGTTTGGTTAGCTGGATTTCCTGCCCGATAAACGACAGTTAACATTGTGCGCGATATCAGTGAGAGACGAATATGACTCTTTAGTTGCAAAGATGCACTACTCAGGCAGGAAATCGAAACTAATGCAAGATTTATCGGGAAAAGGCAGAATTCTTGTTACGGTGCGACAGCACTCGAACAGAACATGCGCTCACGAAGTGGACCAAACGTGGCAGATCTAGGGGCTATGTCTTCCCAAATCACCAGCTCTGACTTTCAAATGGCATCACTTTTCTTGAGTTCTCTTTCAAACACATACACCAGGGGTGGGGAACCTGCAGCCCGCGTAAACAATCAGGGTTCCCACACATTTTCAAAAAATATTTTCCATACTTTTTCAATACTAAATTAAAAGACTTCAATACCATCATTTAGCTTCATTTCTCGAAAATGTTATTCATGGAACACAATGCAGAAAACATCTGCAGAACTGTCATCAGTGCTGAAGAACAGAATTTGAATAAACAAATGATTGAATTTAGAATTTCCACACTTTTTCAATACTTTATGAAGATTTTGGCCAAATTCAACACTTTTTCAAGGTCTTGAAAACCGCTTTCACAATTCAATACTTTTTCAATAGTTTCAATGCCGCGTGGGAACCCTGAACAATTTATATGGCCCGCACCAAAATTTTCGTTGCCCAAATTAGAGTACAACATCGTGTCAAAGCGAAGTTCCATGATAAGCAGGTACTTAACAAGTCGAGAGAAGTCATTTTTCCTCATAGTTAGATAAAGGTGGGATTTTAGGTAAGATGAATTGATTTTGCGGCCCGCCAGCGATAATGTACAAAACATTCGGCCCGTGATAGTAAATAGGTTCCCCACCCCTGACATACACAATGGTTGCCGAGTGGCATCCACCTGCCTTTCCTTCTATAGGGCAGAGCCTGGATGGGAAGTGGATATACAAACACGTTCAGGACAATGTCATCATTTTGTGTTTGATTTTTGCTGATTAATCCAATCTTTCTTGGAAAATCGCTAAAACATTTGTGAAAAACGACATATTTTCTTCGTTGCACACGCCCAATTTCGTTCCACTTCACGGCAAGTCAAGGCCGGGTGGGCTCAGGCAAACGCAGCCACCTCTAAAGCAAAACACGAGGCATATTTTGTGACTGATATCACCGGAAGTAGTTTTTGATATTTTGCACCATCCTCGATGTGCCTTGGGCGCAACCGCCAACGTTGCAGTTTGTTGCCGCAAGGCTTTCGTTTGAAAGAGCACAGGCGCTTGCAGCTCAGAAATGCAGTGACCCGCTGACCCGGCTTGTGGCAATACAGCAACAATTTATGAAAATCCGATCCGTTTCAATCTCCTCTTTAAACGAGTTGCCTAAACGTCAACATCACGCTCTTCACTATGCTTGTCAACCTTCATATCGTTGACGATAAAGCAATCGAGGCGTGGATTTGTACATCGGGTGAACAGCTATTGCACACATATTTCTCGATTAGAAGAATCCAGTGTTGCATTATCAAGTGCGTCACAATGGCGTAACGAATGCAACAGATTTTCCTAAAGAAGTAGTATCCTTGAGCTGCCATTGCTCACATAACCCGGGCGCCGTGTACGGCATTCCCGCAATCCTTGCCAGTAGTGCCCACCTCTGCTCGTGTTCGACGTCATTTCCCGCACGCTCGACCATTTTCGCTTTTTCATCAAGTTTCCGGCCGCTTTTTCACAGCGGTCTGATTCCCACTCTTCGATTGTGAAGAGACAACGCATGTTTGCAGAAAAANTAGTACAGCACTCCCTTTAGCTACGTTTTACCACTTGCCTAAGTGGTTTATGACGTCCATTTAATTGTGACGTCGCAGATTTTGCACTCGTGGAAGAATTGCAAATTCAGCGCCTGTTCACACGATCCTCTTAAAACTTAAAACTTTCATTTTTGATGCAAAAGGCAAGCAAGATCAACAATTGTTCCCCAACCAGCAACTCTAAAACAACTGCACTGTGGGTCTAGGCATCACTTCGCCCACTATGCTGAATGGCACTTACAGGGCGGTATTGCAGTCTGACTCTAAAGCAGTGGTTTCTCAACCTGTAAAGCGCAGTTTTTAAGTGGGCCACGGAGTTAAGATAAAAATATGCTAGGATACAGTTACCTAGACATCTAATCACAACAGCGTGGAAACACATTGTGTTCAGTAGCAAGACTCTCACAGAATTGCATACAGGATTAAATTCTCCACTTTCAGGGTTCCCAAACAGTTGAAAAAATCATTTTCCATACTTTTTCAATACCTTTTCAAAACCACATTTAAGAACTTTAATACCATTCCTTCTCTTCATTTTCACAAATTCTTAAACATGAAACTCAATTTTACACCTTGCATAACACTGCATAAATGATGTACTGCTGAACAGAATCACTAAGAAAAAGAAGTGCCAGAAATNCTCTTCAGCCTTTGCCTTCAGTAAAATTCTGCTCAGATACTTATGATTTCGTTTCCATTTGAAATTTTCATACCTTTTCAATATNTACGTAATGTACATTTTGGCCAAATTCAATACTTTTCCAAGGTCCTGAAAACGATTTTGAAATTCAATACTTTCAATACCACGTACGAATCCTGTTTACAGTGTATTTATTTATGCGTACAAAAGCATAGCGTATGGCAGGGGTGGCCAACACGTCGATCGCGCCTGATTTTACATTGAATTGACAAGATACCTGAAAAGAACACTTTTCAATAAATATTTCAGAAATTACATAAAAGTAAAAAACATTGCATTTTATGATATTTTGTACTTGTGACTTTTGTTACTGACTGGTCGATCGCGAGTTATCAAGAAATTTTCTAGTCGATCCCAGTCGAAGACCAGTTGGCCACCACTGGCGTATGCTAACAAGGTATGGGCCACGCAATTTTTTCCAAAAGTTATCCGGGTCACGTAAGCAAAGAGGTTGAGAATAACTCTTCCTGAGACAAATTCCTTCGAACCATATAATTGGCTCACCTGGAACGTGGCAGCAGGCAGGTTGGACACAGCAGCGTACAGCAAGTTGTTTTGTAGCGTGTATATCAAGGCGGGCACTGACAGCTTTAAGGTGTCGTGAGGTTTCAGGATGATGCTTTCGTACAGGTGATAAGCCCACGCCGTCACGTTGCCTAATGAAACAAAAGATAAGTTCAAAAAATAAATTAACAGACCTGAAGTATCCAAGTGCCTGACAGACGTTGTGGAGGCAAATGCCTTTACTGACACGTGTGGAACAGTTTAAGCGGCTACTCTCCACTTGTTTTGATGTTTTATTTGCAGACTTTTGGCGTAGTTAAAGTGCGTAGCAAATTCTATTGTAACTTCTCGTTGGTGCCATTACGATTGTGCTGTCTAGTGTGCTTAAGCAACTTTTTCAATTGACTCAATCGTATTGGAAGCCGCGCGTTCTCGTCTAAGAATGTGAAGTTGAGCTAATGAAAGTTGCGACAAGATGTTTTTAATAAAGAAGTTTATTAATTGAAAAAACGCTAAATCTATTGCTGGTGTGAAAGTCTTCCTCACTGAGATTTGACTGCTTGAATCAGTTTTTTTTTAAGGAAAATGTTAGGAACCCGGTTTGGATCTGTAGGGACCCGATTTTATCTGATTTTAGGGACCCGATGATAATTTTCTCTGATTCTAGGGACCCGATTTGAAATTGAGGGACCCGAATCGGGTCCCTAAAACGCCTTGAAAAACCCTGGCTTGAATAGTACAATTGGAAAATGCAGTACATGCCAGTTGCAGATGGCTAACTCATAAGATGAAATCTTTGGTATTTATTTGTTCTAAATCCGTGGTTCTTAACCTGGGGTCAATTTATCCCTGGGGGCTGTTTTTTTTCGGTCATAGACCTATTAAGTCATTTTGGTCAGAATTTCTAAAAATATAGGCTAAAAACGCTGTTACGGCGAGTTTTAACACAGCTGTGAGACGAATGACCGAAATGTTTCAGTGAAAAAAAACAGCCTGGGGGTAAATTTACTTAACCATAAATTGCAGCAAATGTAAATTTTTATAAATTATTCTAAACTGTAAGAGTTTAACAAATTTCATATTTTAAAGAAATGAGCACCACTGAGTTTACTGGAGGTACACCTGGTAATCGTGTTTCATAAAAGGAGTAAGATATGTGAAAAAAGATTAAGAACCACGCATTTCACTTACTTTTGGGATAGAGTTTGCATGTACATCATACATATTCTTTGCGTGTTGCTCACCCCACACTTGTTTTTTTTTAAAGCATATTGTTGCAACCTCTCCGGTGGTGTTGCGTTGATTGTGTGATTCACCACGAACGGGATGTGCGCGAAGAACAAAAATATGTGTGTGGCGCGAACAAGCAACAACAGAGTGATCTCGTCGGCTGATCTCTATCGTTGCTTGCTGCCACGGTGCGAAGCTTTGCGCATATGCCGCTCGGGATTTCCGATCGCAACAATATCTGTTCGCGTAGCACCTGCGGTACATCTGGAAGATCTGCTGCCGCTCTACCGCAAGGGCGCATCTAAGACTTCGAGCAATGTTATGTAAATTCCAGTTTCTCATGTTGTGGAACCTCAGCTTTACATGTTGATCCGTGTACTCCAGTGCTTGGTGTGCGAGCTGTTCGGTCCTGTCTGCATTTTTGCTTCATACAAACAATGTATGCTCAACCAAAAAACGAACGTGGTACTGCTCTAGATATTGGGATGGTCGTTTGACTGAGCATCACTGGAGCTCTTGAACCACTTGTTCTAGAAGTTTCCAAACGTTTTTATATGAAATTTTATTGTCCAAAAAGACATCCATGCACCTGCAAGCAGAGGTGTGGTCCTTGCAAAAAATTCAGGGATTGTCAAATGTACAATCAATATATTACGTACATTTCTGTAAAGTGTAATCTGTTTGTCGTGAAAAATAAAAATAAGTGTAGTACAAAAGATTATAAGTACAAAGATTCTCAATATAAGTACAAAAGATTTAAATAAGTACAAAAGATTTAAGTACAAAAGATTCTCAAAAAAAATAAGTACAAAAGATTCTCAATTCTCATTGACTCTCAGAATTACAAAACAAAAGCTTCTGTCCCACAGACTCCCTATCTCATGCGTTCTGAACATCTATAACTGCTGGCATTAAGGTATCAAAATTTAGGGCAAGCCTGGTCACAAATAGGCACAACCCACTGCCAGTAGGAGACAGTGTCTGAGGTTGGTCTCTTCCCATTAGAGTGAGAGTGTGTGTCTTGTATATTTATTGTGGAGGCAGAAGGTGAACACTTCTATCTTGGCAGAATTGGTTTGTAGATAATGATATTGCTGTAATTCAATGCTATACAGAAGGTGTTTGTTAATTTCATTTGACACTAACATAAACATGTCTGAGGGCATTATAATTCTTGTTGTTTCTTTCAACTGACAACAGTTTGCCATCACAGGCAACAATAAAGGGTAATTTCCCTGTTTTTTTAAAAACCATACCCAAGTAGGCATAACTGAGGGTTCACAAAAAGAACTTGAACTAATATTAACTAAAAGAGTTTGTGTCTGTAGTAGGTAGTGTACAGTGCAACTGCATGATTTCTTAACCATAAAATTATTTTCCGCATGATTGTGTGTTTTCAGAGTAGCAAAACAAGTCATCCAAAACAGTAAGCCAAAGACCCGTCAGCATTTTAAGAAGCATCAAGAGGACAACATGGCACCAAACGACCAAAATTGCTATTCTTGTAAAAATCAACATGCGTTGCAACCAATGCAACAATGTTTATAAACCAATAAATCACCATCTAGTGAAACTGGGTGGTTGAGTTAAGTGCGTTGCATGGCTAAACAAGCACATTTGAAGTTCATTTTTGGGAAAGTTTGTATGGTTTTGAAGCACACTGCTCCAATCTTCTACAACAATTTAATAAAACTGTGATTTTCAACAAAACAAGAATTATACAAAACAATAGCGCAACAACCAGTTGTTTACACGAAATCATTTTAGGTAAGACATTGGCTGTTGCAATATTGTTTTTTACACAGCTTTGCATTCTGTTTCAAAAATAAGAGTTGATGCATTGGAAAGTGAGCATTTGAGCAGCCACTTTGAGGTCAGTGGCGATCGTCTGAACTCTCAGGCAAGGATACCAAGCACTTAGACTTTGTTCTTCAGAAGATTGTAGCTGTAAATACGTCTGCTATCAGAGAGGCACTATACATCAGACAACATTAGGATGGGCTCGCATGATTTGTGTTCATTATTGTCCACACACCTCTGAGTGCACTTCCCAATGATGCCATAAATGACCACCTTGTTTCACCATAAAAACAGTTGTAAAAACACAGATCACTAGTGAAAAATCTTGTACTTTAGATGTTAATGTAGAATATTGCAGCTTATGTGCAAAAGACTGCCAACATTCTTGAAGCTGGGAAGCATTTTCACAAAACTTTGAGGGTGTATGAGTAATATTTTCCATTTAGCACCGTGTGCATTACATTGTTACTTACTATAGTTCAATGATTTAAGTTTTTTTTTCACAATGAGAAAAAAAATTTTTAATCTTTGCAAATTTTGGTTTTGTTTAGACTAATTCAAATTTGGAATTGTTTTCACCAAAATTTAGCACCTTAATTAAACAAAGTCAATATCACTCACATCCCAGTCCACTTTGCCTAGGCAAAAATAGATCAACAGTCTTTGACTGAAAATCCCACCTACCAGTCATAATTTGTGTTTACCAAGGAAACCACCTGAACCAATTGCTCAAACCAGGTGAAAGGGAGGCAGTGACATAAAAGTACAGATT
>JGI24159J19872_10011526_pt1 | contig 11583 bp, 10 predicted proteins | sample Ectturendosymbi4_FD_19872 | JGI IMG/M metagenome (IMG submission 19872) | reverse complement strand
CTCAAAATGTATGTTCCCCCCCCCAAAAAAAAACAAACCTGGCTACGGGCCTGGTTGCCCTGCGTCAAGCCGTCGCTTACGCTGCACACGAGCCATTGTGATGCTTGGCGCTGTGGTTTGACGTCACATCCAGAACAATGCCTGCCGGTCACGTGGTTCTAGAATGCTGCGTCACGGTTGGCTGCCTCGGTTATGCACGATTTTCGCCTCATTTTCCGCCCATCTGACCTCAACGTCCTTCAGCGACGTTCTGCGATCACTGGATGCTGGCAAACCACCCCTGCTGTTCGCTTTTGTGCATTCCGTGTCGATAAAGTTTTTACGTGCGCTTATCAGTAAAAGGTCAACGCCGTCAAACCCCTGTTTGCATTCCTCCCACAGGCCGTCCAGCAACTCCTCAGCAGCGTTCAGGCGAGCTCCGCTACGCTATCAAGCGGCAATCGTGCTCAAACGCAAGATGGCGCTGTTCAGAGCCAAGATTTCACCCTGACCCTCAGTTCCGCGGATTTCAACAACACCCAGGTACCTCCCTCCGCCTGTAGCTTCGCCGTGGTTCTATTGCGACGTCAGATTCATTCTGCTTATAACCAGGGCTGTAGAGCCGGAGCCAGAAACTTCTAGACGGTGGAGTCGGAGCCTGAAATTTGGGTTCCGGTTTCACAGAGATAGTTTGTGGGGAAAAGAAATTTATACAAATATAATACAATGTTTTTTTCCGTTTTTTGGACCGAATTGTTCTGGAGCCGGAACCAAAAAATTCAGACACCGGAGCTGGAGCCTGAAATTTGAGTACCGGCTCCACATCCCTGCTTATTACAATAAAGTGTTGCGTGTTCTATGCTGGTAATAAATGTCTGCGGTGAGCGCTACACATGCGATCAGGGTCGTCGCCAGCGGGGGGGCCAGTGGTGCCCGGTCCCCCCTTTTGAAATCGGTGCCTCCCCATTTCACGTTTGGCCCCCGGTTGCTGTATTTTAATTCTGTATTTTAAAAATGTGGCCCCCCTTCTGGTTTTTGGCCCCTCCTTCTGGTTGTTGCCCCCCACTGCTAAATCCTGGCGACGGGCCTGCATGCGATGCGTGTGTTTGATCCCAAATCTGCGTCTGTGGTTGTGCGCTGTATCTGTTGAATGTGGGGAGTGCCGAAAAAATGAATGTCGGGGATTGCTGCACCTTGCAATCAATATTCAAATAAGAGGATTGTCGAAAGCCTCCGCCTTGCGGTAAGCAACTTCAGATTAAGGCGCAACGTTTTGCGATCGGAAGGTGTTGGTCCAATGTGTTGGTCCTTCCCACTACTTCGGCAGCCGCGGAAGCGTTAACTGAAGTAGACTTGCAAATTAAGAATGTTCAGATAAATTTAATTTTTTCGCCCCCTAAAAAGCATTTTTTATTGTTAAGCAATAGGTTATGCTTCCAATTTAATCAGTGTCTCTTAACGTTTTCTCCACCACGCCTCCCCTTATGTAATTGTCCTTTGTTTCAAGACCCCCTCACAATAAATAAGTAAATTGGGCGCAACACTTTCCCGTTCAAAAGATTTCTGTGTTGTAGAGCGCGCGAAGTCTCGCGCGCCCCTGGAGAGGCGTGCACTGGATTAAATCGAAATCCTACGATCGACGTGTGACCCCAGATCGTTTATCTTTGTCTGCAGACGGCAGGATCTAAGCCATGCACCCCCTATTTTATGCGTGCAGGGTTTTCTGAGCATATCCCAGCTGCCTGTCGCCGGAAGTGACGCGAGTCAGTCCGAAAACATGGTCGTGGATAGCGCCGGCGAGGGCGCCCAGGACACGGCACAAATGGTAGACGCCACGTCATTGGCTGCGAGCGACGCGTAAGGTGAGCGTCATCTTGTGCCTCATTTCCGGTTATTTGAAAAATGTTGATCTTTTTGAGCTCCAGTCCAAGGACGAACTGTCAGCAAAGTCCGCGCAAAGCGACGATTGTAATCATGCGAACCAGGCGTGCTTGCTGGAAAGCATGTTATGTTTCAAGTGTTGCCATGGTTTCCCGAAGGAATGCCGTCTTCATCAGATGATCGCAAAGCGAGCTGTTAACTACACGTAAAATGGTTTTGTAGGTTGCTGTTCTATACGATTTCGGTTCGAAGCTTCGTGTTGGAGGTAGGGAGGTATCTTTCATGTCAAGGTTCTGGCTCATGGGCGACCTGCGTCAGGGGGTAATGACCTCTCAGAATGTCTTGCTGCTATTGTAACAAGTTTGTCTGTTCTTCTCAGATTTCCTCCATGGTGCTACTGGCGACGCCCGCCAAGCCGCCAAAACCAGATAGTACCGGTTTCTGCTTCCTGCCACTGCCCAACTCTTGGTACCTGCGAGATCGCTGACGTCACGTTCCGTTCCTTGCGTTGTTCGCTTGCGCTTTTTTTTCATCGTGCTACTCGTTTCGCGCGCACTGTGTTACTTTTCAAATTTATTTTTGACGCGCTCGTGTGTTTGTCGCCATCAGTCGATTAAAACGCAGGATCTTTTGTTGTGTGATGGTCGATGGGGGTTAATGAGCGAAACTCCCGACTCCAGAATCGTAAGCACGGCAGCTAGGCCTGGTTTTCAGATATTGTATCTGCCATACATCGCAAGTGTATTTTCGTGAGCATATATCCATGCATTAATGCAGTATGTAGTTCCTCAATTCATACCCATTATTAGAAGAATTTCGCTTATAAACATACGCGTCAGGCCAACAGAATAAAACCAAATGCAGTAGAACTGCCCTATGACGTCACTTCATGGGATCAGAGATAAAGCATCGTTACAGGCGAACTGTGGTTACAGCCGAACTACAATAAATCGTTCCTAAAATGGATTCTTAGTTATGCCAAGAGCCTGGCAAGGGTCAAGTGTTCTTTGGCTAGGAATGCTGCTTACTGTATCGTGCTTTCGCATATACTCTGGTGAGAAATTATTTTGTCTGTATTTTTCGGAACTGTAGTCAACCTCGTCGGGAATATTGTAATCTTTCAAATTTTGCCACTTACGCACCGTTTTCGCTATTGAACGAAACAACGATGTCAAGACTCCATAATGGGATACTGCTTTTTTGGACAGTTCACGCACTGCTCCACGAAGACCATCGACCAAACTGACTAAAGTCGCAACAATCCTCAATACTGTTCAGTGCAACTTATGTAACAATTTACTTCCATTGCTGCTGAAGGCGCAATCCTTGACCATGTTCTCACATCAAACAGGTCAAGGCTCAGCGATTGGCCGCTTGTCTTAACTGCGGTCCTACTAGGTCATAAATTTGTGTGGTGGTTCCATGCAGCCGAGCTTACACATCAAACTGAAAAAATCTTGCAACTGTCGTTGCAAACCAGGGTTTGGCCAACTACGCCTCGCAGAGCAGCCACACGTATACATAGATCGCACATATTTTGAGTCTTGTATGTTCAAGTAATTTTATCGATTAGATCAGAATTCTAGAGATTTTATTCCGTCTGTGTAGCCTACTACAGTGTCAATGTGAAATGAAACAACACAAGGCCATAAACGCAAAGTGTAACTGAAGTGGATAAATGTAATATATGTGGCTCCCGGTAGCGATGAAGTTTTCGATGTGACTACTCCCGTGGGGGGCTTATCCCCCCAAACAGAAATATAAAACATAAATCAGTGGAGTTTTTGTCAAATTTTAGAATGTCAATCCTCTTGCACAAACGTAGTCTCCCTATCGAAGACTTTCTGGCGACGGTTCTGGATGTGGCCCTGCGTAATGTTTACCCACCCCTGTTATAAACGAACAATATATTCAACGGGACTGACCAAAAGCGTCGCTATAGGCGAAGTGACGACAGAGCGGAGTCGTTACAGGCGAACTCCAATGCATGAAAAAGATAGGAATACCGCCGGGACCGGAAAATAACGTCGTTATAGCCGAAGGCGTTACAAGCGATTTCTACTGTGACTAACACATTAAAAACAAAAATACTCTGGAATTTTTAATTCATATTTTCTAAACCTAGTTTGTCTAAACTAGTTTTACGTATTTGAAATGCTTGCATTTCTCAGTACTAGATTTTGGTAGAGGGGTATACAATCAAGCAGTCGTCCCGAGCACCACCAGATCTCGGCATGCCTCTGCTTTTGAGGTTATACCTTCGACGGCAATCTCCAGGGGCGTGAAATTTTTTCGAAAGTTTTTTTGAATGGCTTTGCTTAGGCCGGGATTCTCAAACTCAAAATGCTTCGAGGGCCGCATTAAGACGCTGACGTAACAATGTCAGTATCTGAACCGTACTAGAAACAGCTTATACATCTTATTTCCTGCGAAAGGTATCATGGGCCATAGGCAAATCACTTGTAGCAAACTCTGCATTGGTTTAAACGGAACTTGTTCACTCGCTGGCCGAGCACTTTTAAACACAGGGGAAAAAACTAAATAACGTAAATGTTAATTGTTTGAAAATTCCGAAAACGCATTGCGGGCCACATACGGCCCGCGTGTTTGAGACCCCTGACTTAGGCATTTGCTGCACCCATTCAAGAGTTACCCCTGTCTGTCTGCTTTTCCTACTTCAGTGCATTGCTGACTAAGAGATGAGGAGGCTGTGACTTGAATTAGGTTATCAATCATATGAGTATTTCGAATGATCGTGCCTTCGGCATCCACATGGCATGGACAAAATTTCCGTAGCCTATGGGCGGCCAGCACTAGAAATCCGGACCTGGTGCATAGGCGTAGCCAGGGGTCCATTGCCCCCCACATTTTTAGCATATATAGTCATTTTATGCTTTGACAGGCGGTATCCCAAACAAAATAGTGTTATTGGCCTGAAATCAAACATTTCGCACCCCTCCAAACTTTGGGCTGGCTACGCCACTACCCTGCCAGCAGCCGTGGTCTGTTTGTCACAAGCAGCATTGGCATGTTTGAATTCAGACTCTTGCTTACGTAAATATATTTCTAGGAAAGACGCCGTCTCTAAAATGCAAAATAAGGCAACAGTTGATCATATCATTCAAGCGTTTGCACGAAACCCACGTAGACCGTCGACGTGGCAACGTAAAAAAATAGCTCCAGCGCGAGAGACAAGTACAAGGTGTTACAATGCGAAAGCACGGATCGTTCGATGTCACATTGACTGAGCCAGCGAGCCGCTAAACTTCGAATGGTAGGTGGCGAGCTGCAGCTGACGTCGTATCCGGTCGGCCTCCAGTTCCCGGAAGTACATTTCTTCGTCATCGCGCACGATCCTGTCCTGGAGCTCTTCTATCTCGCGTTCCATCTTGACGCGCAGTCCGCTCTTCATGCGTCGGAGGAGCTGGAAGCAATCGACAAGTTCTGTCATGGCGTGCTCCGCCTTGCTGATGCGAGATAATTGGTCCGAGGACGTATAAATTTCCAAAATGTCCTCTCCTTTTTGCATTTTGAACAGCGCAAAGACACACTCATGCAACGTGATTGTTGGAAGAAATAAACGGCAAAGCCATGCAGTAGCAACTTCTGGGATGTGTTTATAAAAAACGTGACATCGTTTTTCGCGAGAGCTGCTTTCCTTTCAACGATCAAAATGGCACTCGAGCTTCCAGGCCAAGAGTCACATTTTGGAAATTTGGAATCACGAAACCAGCCAGTACTCACGTCAGTCTGGGCCTTGTCGCGCATGCGCAGTTCGGTTTTCTCGCTCTGCAGAGTCTCGGCGAGAACCGTGAACTGGTCCTTGTAGTAATTCTCGAGCGACGCGATCTCGTTCTGCTGCCTCTTCTGCTGCTCGGTCCGCTTGTCACGCGCATACTTGCGCAGCTCGCGCAGACGCTCGCGCTGAAGGGTCAGGCCCTCCTCGAACAGATTTTTGAAGAGCTGCAAACACATTTATAGAACACATTTGCCAACCGGACTCAGTGGCGTAACTAGAGGTTTNAGCCAGGTGGGAACTTAGCTGAAAGGGACCACCCGTTGGCCACTGTAGGGGGCCCACTAGCCAACACTCAGAAAAAAACTTGAGAAATGATGGTGAATCCGGATGTGGATGGCTACGTTAAAACCCTCAATCACCGGAAAATACTCTGAAAATCGCAAAAAGAACAACCCACTGAATACCAAAAGAATATTAAACCGAAATATAAGCTAAGTGGTGGCCCAGTTTTTGCATTTAGCTACCAGCGTGGCGATTCGTCCCTCGGCGCCCCCGTCAGTTAGTCACTGACAGAACTGCTCTGAAACAGCAAGAAGAGACTTAAAAGAAACAAACATAGCTACCTTCTCTTCTCTCGTTTTCCTCTTCAGCATCCTGGCGCGCATTTGTTGTTGGTAGTCGCGGTAGTAGCGCCTCACGCGGGCCGACTGTTGTCTGCGTTCGCCCACCTTCCGGACCGTTTCTTTGCGCCCGGCCGCACGCTCCTTGGCCTCCCTGACCCGCATCGTGTGGTCGTGCTCCCTGCGCATGATGTCAGTGAGCAGCTGATGACGTCGGTGCGCTTCCTGGAGCTGCGCGGAAAGGAAGTGGTGACGTAACGGAAGTGAACGCGGAACAGACGAAAGGAGCGGCCGGGTTTCGAAAAATGCACTTTGACGTAAACTTGACTTTAAACTTGCTTATAAACATTGTTATTATACAGCTAGCTACCGAAGTTTTTGTTCTGTTCGCAAGGGTTTCGCGGGGCCATGCAGTGCCAACAACGGACAAGACGTGCGCCCCTACTTGGTTAGGGGTGGTTTTTGTTGAGGTCATAACCACCTGCCTCCGGTCAAAAAGTTTACTAATGCTGATTACTTTTTCGCACAAAAATCAACCAGAAATAACATGTTATTTCGGGACAGTCAGAACAACATTGTACAAATTCCAGCGCTATCTTTGAAAGAGAAGCAATGGGCGCTTAAGGGAGCATACAATCGACGACATATTTTAATTCCAAGCCTACAACCACAACCGACTGTTTCACGGAAAGTTTTTCATTTCGCGACATTAAAAGTGTGTGATCAACCAGCTGCAGTGCATCCCTGCAAAAAATTGACAACATCATAATTTTTGGTTTTGGCCGGGAACCGAAACACTGACCTGCTGTTCCGTGTGACGTTTCGACTTGGCGTGACTCGTCTCGTGTGACGTCAGCGCCTCGATCTGACGAAACTGTTTCCTCCATGCATTGTTGAGGGTGGCCGATGAGAGCCTGAGTCCGGGAAACTCCGATATGAGGATGGGGAGGAGGTCGTGTTCGCCGATCTCCAGGTTTCCTTTGATCTTTCTGTCGCTGGGAACGGGTTGGGATCGACGCTGAGGGGTGGTCCGGACTGTGGAAGTGAACGCGATGGCAATCGCGAGTGCAGCTTATGTACAAGCAGTCGGCGCGGGCTGGTTTCTAATACATATCTAGTTTAACCCAGCATATGCAAAATCGAACGCATGACGTAAAGCAGATGACGTCACTGGCTAGGTTTCCCACCCTTGTTAAGATTGATTGATTTATTGTTTCATAGGACTCAGCTTATAAGCCGATACAATACAAAAGCCATCATGCTAACAAGTAACCAAATGTCAGTGGAGATTAGAATAAATAAAACCACAATGGCAAGAGAATCGATCATTGTAAACAAAGACAAGATGATGTTTCAGTCAGAGACACCAAATGACATATGCTGCACTGCACACTTACAAATTCATGGGGGCTCGGAAGGATTTTCCCCCTGATTTTTCTCAAGTGGCAGCCAAAGGGATTTTTCCAGGGGTGGGACCAACAGTGGTTAAATTTCATTTTACCAACTTCGAAAGCAAGAGTAGAACATTTTCTGCAAAATCGTTGCGGCAAAATTTCAAAATACAAGGGGGGTCTTGGCCCAACTTCCGACGCCCCGCTTGCCGGGCCTCGTTTGTTTGGCCACATGATGCACGCAGACCCGGAATGACCTGCGGTCTTGTATGGCGCCGCAGCAAGCTTGAAACAAAGTCGAGGAATAGCACAAGAGAGGACAGCTTGTAGTGAAGGTTTAAACCAGGGGTTCTCAACCGGGGGTAAATTTACCCCTGGGTTTAAATTTTACTTATCCTGGGGGCAAATTTATTGATGCTGTTGTACATTTTTCTACAGAGATAGTGAGTAAACAAAAAACAGGTAAATTTTATGTTAAGAAGCTGGCAAGGGTTAAACGGGAGAAAAAAGGTTGAGAACCCCTGATTTAAACGGCGTTGCCGGCGCAACTCATTCTTTTACGGGAAGAAAAGGTTAAGCAGAGACTTACAGGACGGTATACCGCAGCGTGCATACATTGACAAAGCGCCGGATTACCGAAAGGTCGCTGCCAGCTCTTCCACTTGGCGGCGGCAGCGAGGTTTCTTTTCACCGAGGACGTCTGCGTTTCTGCTTTGGCCGCGCGCTGCCGCTGTTGTCCGATACGGGCCTTAAGCTCCCGCTCGGTCCTCCCGGCCTTCCTCCTCAGCGGTTCGACTTTGCGTCGTTCGTTGTCCTCAACCTCATCCAAGTGGTCGCGGTAACTCTCTGACAAGACCTGTACAAAAGAACTATGTGTTGTTGTTTTTTGAAAAATTTCAAGAAGTTTTTCCGGATGAAATAACCAGCAACGAAAGGATGTCTTGGAACAAAATCAATAAACGCTTGAAACATATCCAGGATTCCTGCCCAATTTGAATAAAGTTCCAGATTTATTCCAGACGTAACATTTCCGAATGACATATCCAGGTCAAATACAGGCACTACATAATAGTTGACACGATGAAAATAAAATTATTATCAATCTTATCAAAAGTATAAGAACAAAATATTATCAGACTCCAAATCAAAAGATCAAGCCTAGAAAAAGTATTTCATTTTTTCATACTTTTCCAGACTGCGTAGGAGCCCTGCATATCTATCGAAAGGAACCCTTCCATAACAACGAATCAGACGCTGTGGTGTTCACCAGGATTATATTATGTCTTCTGAGCATGCGCCTTCAGAGGTACACAGTACTGGACTTATTGTGCTGGTCGCCCGTAGACTACGGGAATTTTCTCGCCTCCTACTCAAGCCCCGTGCACCCATTGCACTTTGTTTATTAATTTACGATACAATTTGAATTTTATTGAATTGTAGGATTTTTAGTTTCAGCGACAAAACATTTCTATCCTATAGATTTTGAAATAAGTGATTTAGTTTTCATGAATATAGCAAAGTTTAGGAACATTAAAAATACTGTATAATAAGAAAATAATGTTGCAGAACTTTTCGTTAAATATCACTTAAATAAAATTTGGTTGAAGTGTTTGAGTGAATATGCTATACAGTAGTCTGTCAAAGCGTTTGGATCACTAAAAAAATGTTTACATCGAAAAATATATGAAGCATCACACAACGTTACAAAACACCGATGGGTTAGTAATATTCGAGATTGTTTGGTTAGCTCTATTTTGGGAGGATTTGAACAGGTACAACCAAACATTGTAACAATTTTGATGAACTGCCCCCCCACACCATCGTCTATGAAGCCTGTAATGGAAAATCCAGCTCTGGCAGTGCATTGTAAGTTCGATCCGACCGATGTAACGCTTCGGCACCAAGTTGCAAGTACTTATTGATTCGGCTAACCTTGTTTTTTATCGTCTGCAACAGGTTCTCTCGTTCCAGCGCAGCGCGAAAGTCTTTCAGTTCGTGCGCGGTCTTGCTCGTCGCCGAGTCCTTGAACCGGACGTTGCGTTGGCGGCGTTTGGCGGCGGCGCGATCGTCTTCGGTGTCGTCGACCGAGCTTTCTGCAACGCGACGGGACAATCACAGGCGGGTTATCTCAGCTCGCTTAGAAACTGTTTCTTTCGGTCATTGACCAACTTTTTATATGATCGAAAAAACGTAAGTCAATTTGGTCACAATGCCTATTTTCAGTCGTAAAAAATATCCGAAAACGAAAAAATGACAGACGCCTTTGAGGTATTTCAGACATATGTCCGAAATGTCCAAACGAAAAAAAACAACTTAGAACAGACAAGCAGTGATAGCGAGTGGACGCCCCGTCAGTGGAAAAACGTAATTGTCTCACGTTTACGACTTGAATAAAAAATCTCCACATGGGCGTCGGAAAGGGGGGCACGGCTTACCTCTGGATTTTGAAAGTTGATCTTTTTCTATTAACCTTTTAGTAGAAAAAATGTTTTTCTCTTCGTTTCGGACAGGGCTGTGGATCCGAAACTCACGTTTCAGGCTCCGGCTCCAGGCATCTAATTTTTTTGGCTCTGCCCCAGAATGATTTGGTCCATTGCAAACTAAACACCATTGTATTATTTGTACAACTCGCTTTCCCCACAAACTATCTCTGTGGAACCGGAACCCAAATTTCAGGCTCCGGCTCCACCATCTAAAAATGCTTGGGCTCCGGCTCCACACAGCCCTGGTTTTGGAGTTGGCAAATTGTTATTTCGCCACTGTTTCCATCCCCCTGGAAAAATCCACTACTGCCCCTCCCCTGGAAAAACTACTTCCAACGCCCATCCTCCACTCGATCGCCTTTTCACCAGTGACACAATAGTGAATAAGAACCGGCTTATCAATTAAGCCGGCGGAGATGATTATTATTTGCACTAGTGCCAACACCGTCGATAATAAGGGTGACCTTACTGAAAGCTAAAACCAAGAACAATCACGAACAACGTATTCAAGTCGCGACAGAAAACACACGTCACTGTTGCGTCGGAACCACCAACGTCAGTGGTTGTTAAGCTCTTTTCCTTATTACCCACTTCCGGTTGACACTGAACCTTCATTTCCGATTAACACTGAACCTTCATTCCCCACACACTAAATTAAACTGAACTATTTGCACTAGTTCTGACGGTCTCGATGGAAAATATTTTATTCAATAAAAAGACCCGTGTGTCATTCAACCTGTCATTGCCCACAGGTCACAAACTACTGACCTACACAACACACCAAGCAAAGCAGAGTCGCTCACCTCGCGCTCGGTGTGAGTCACGTGAACCCGGATCACTTTCGCTCGCCTGCGTTTCGCTGCGAAATAAAAAACAAGGTTGAAGATTGAACGCTTTCTTTGCCGACGTCGCAAGAAGGATGTTGACTCGATTCTGCAAAGTATGAGTTGCGCGCATTGCGGTTTCTACGGAAGCTGCGATTCCGCTGAAAAAAAAAAAACTTGCCACGAATTGAGACAAGGAAACAGGAAAGTCCGGAGTGTTTGTTTTCGACGGTTCTCAAGTTTTATTCATCAATGCTGCAATTCCAAAAGCAAAAACAAAAAAATGTTAGCATGGCTCACTGATTAACCTTTCAGGCAACAACAGTTGCACTACTACACTTTCGACGAAAAACCTAATATTGGTCAATATCTTTGATTAGCCACCTGTTGGTTTTTACGTTAATATGTCTGAAAGGAAACGCTACACCAGTGGTTCTCAACCTTTTTGTACTAGCGGACCGGTAAATAACACAGAAAACTTTTACGGACCGGTAGTATACAATCGCAATGAATGCAACCGATTATCGCAATCATTTTGTTGACCAATGCTGTTATATGCTTAACGCAAATACTCTGGCAAACCTACAAAAGCTAAGTCAGTAGAAAATTTGTTGCTGTTTCGTTGCTAGCATGCGGGATAAACGTAGCTGCAATAAAGTTTCATGA
>JGI24159J19872_10011525_pt1 | contig 11583 bp, 7 predicted proteins | sample Ectturendosymbi4_FD_19872 | JGI IMG/M metagenome (IMG submission 19872) | reverse complement strand
AGCAGCATACTGGTTGGATAATAATCAATGCTAATCTATAGATGCTAAGATTTTAAGTCAAATAAAATCCAGGTTTGGTGTCATCATTTCCCGATTCTGAAGAGTCTGGAATTTGAAGCGTTACACGGCAGCTAAGGTCATAAAGCCTTTCATATTTTTGCACAAATCTATGAAATAAATTGTTGGTGTTGTAGAAATAAATTGTTGGTGTTGTGTGAAAATCTTAGTAATATTTTTTACTTTCGCAATGGGTGGAACTCAGCTTTAGAAACCAATTTTGTACACGAAAGGTGTGGCATTGAATTTTTTTGTGGAAGTGTACTCTTCACATAACGAGTTTCGAAGTCAATGTTCAGAAAAAGATTCTACGTTGCTCAGGACGGGAGCCGTAAAGTACAGACCCGTGCAAGTATGGAACGCAGACTCGATATCTCGTGGAAGATTTCAGAAAATTTGCGGTTGAGCCAAAATACAAACACGAAGCTAAATTTTTCGTGAAATGATCCTTATGTTTTCAGAAGCAGGCATTTGTTACGTCCAGGAGAACCTGCAACAAATTACCACCTGTATACTAATCGTAAAACCGCAAAATACCTCCAATGCTAAACTACTAACTTTGCCCGAAATCCCTATCTCGATCCATCTTAGGGAATGAAAGCCGAGACAAGCAGAGCTTTATTACAAATTGCTTAGAGTTTCATCATCTTTGCAGCGTAAGCATCAAACTAAAATTTTAATGGCAAATTTTTTCGCCGTCGCAACCAGGCAAAAGTTTTTATTCACATCTTTCCATTTGAACTGGATCTCCATGCGGTTGTTATTTAAAGAAAAACATCTTGAAAGTTATTTCATCTTGTGCATGGGATGTGTCATTCTGTTGCGTACCAAATGTTCTCTAAAATGATTATTGATAAATCCTATTTTTGAAAAAAATGTTTGTCTTTAAAACAATTGTAAAATCACAGCTGCTGAGAAGAGAAGCTTATACCTAAAGCAGAGCTGCTGGAATCTTTTCACCCTGGAAAGTGTAGTTTTGAACAATGTTGGGAAAAACGAAACGCCTGCTGCGCGATTCTCAAAGGAAAACGTACTTTAAATAAACTGACAGTTATGCCCTTTGAAAAGCAGATTGGCAGTCAGTGTTTCTACCTACAGTATTTGGAACAGTTTCTCCATCCCTTCAATCAGCAATTATAGAAGGAACATTCCCTGTCTGTTTGTTTTCAAATAAAAGTGCTAAATCAGATAAAGTTTGGGCACAGTTATACTGCACTTTGCAAAGCAAGGGTGGATCGGCCTCGAAAAAGGTCAGACGATGGTCACCAATTTTGAAACGTTGACAGCGGTTGCTTGTACAATTCCCGTAAAGATTTGATCCGCCATAAATCAAAACACGAGAAAACAAACTTATCCGTGTAGCTTTGACCGCGTGCGCGTAAATGGTGCCGTGCTTTTCGCGACCCGAACGCGGGTGCCGGAAACGCAGGGCCCGCAATCGCTGGTGTGCGAAGCCATGTTTTCTTGTCTGATAATTTACTCAGCTGACCAAACACTGCCTACTTAGCGGTCTGACCTGATTGGGAAGAACCCGGTAGGAGAGATGAGAGAAACGATCGGGATCGGTTGCCGTGATGTTGATGATGCTGCGTCCAATGGCGGTGAACTGAACAAAAATACATTAAACTCGCGTTTGTCTGGAAACGTTCGTATAGTTTATTTTTGAAGACTTGCGCAAATAACAATTCAAAGCAGCACAAGCAACCAACGATTCCACCAAGTCAGGGCAGTTGGAGCGCGTTGTAGGAAGGTTTGTCAGAGACGGCAAATAAACGAAGAACTGACGCTCGGTCTGAAACTATATACCTTTTATCTTTTCTTGTGAAAACTATAATCTTTGTAGTGATTTTCACTGTCACAGCCATTAAACCAATGGGCGACCCGCCAAGCTTGAGGTCGTAAGGTCACGCAAGGGCATCAAATTGATTCGCTTTGAGCTGCTGGTGACAAAGAATCGTTCCACAAAAAAGGTTTGAGGCATGCCTCCTCTTTCAAGATGCACTGAATAGTTGAACGCTTGGTCGCTTTATGTGTCAGAATCACGGGTTGCATAAATGAAGAAGCTTAAACTGCTGTTTGTTTTATCGGAGCCTTTGAACCCTTAAAACAACTTATCGCTACGCACCAATAAAACACAAACTGGATTTGTTCCTGCTCAGCTGAGTTCAATTGTTCTTGCTCTGAATTTCATCTGAATTTAAAACTACGATCTACGAATAAGTTTAATAAACGATTAATTAATTTGCAGAAAAAATGTCTGGAATCATCTGAAAGAGGAGCGCACAAGCTGCGGCCACATGCGGTCTTCAATAAACATTCATGCAGCCGTACACAATGTAATTTAAAACATATGTTGTGGCGACCGTGCATTAATAAAACCTCTTTGTCGATTGTATGCGGCTACGTAGCAGAAAGACGGCCAAGCTGGAATGTGGAAGCAGTGTAGGCACAGTTTGTGGAAGCCGAGCGGAAGCAGTGCAAAAAATATACATACTTGAACTCACTGGCGGCCGTAATTCACAAAAAATAAACGTAATGCGCCCGGCAATTGCAAAAAGGTTGTGCACCCATGGTCTAAAACATACACAAATCACACTCTAATAACGTTAAGGTGAGAGTGAAAACCATTTTAGGTCGCATTTGGCAATTGTCGCGAATACTACGACAGCTGGTATTTTGACAGAAAACACACTTGGAGAGTTGAAACAGCAATATTGTTCCAAAGTCTACTGAGCCAGCTTGCTTTCAACGACAGCTACATGAAATAGGTTCAGGCAAAAAAGAAAAACATCACAACATGCTTTGCGGCTCCTCAAAGTCTCATGTAGTCATGGTTATCTCAATCATGCAGAAAAACGCTGCATTTCAGCTACAAGAGACTGGTGATTAAAAATTTCATCTAAACCCATCACTAGGGCAACCAAAAGTCAATATAGCCTACATTTTTCTGCTTTTTTTTAAAGCTTATGAAACGTCCACAAACCAAATTTCACGCTCATGCTATGAGGGAATCCCAAGTTATAAGGTGTTGTTGGGTCAAATTTTTCTTGCAACAGAGTTGTTTTCTCTTTATCAATATTTTATTGAAACTACAACAATAGATATTGACATGCTTTTGCACGTTTAGTTGCAATTCTGTAGTAATAATGGATTTGTTGCCATTTCTGACGTAATAATGTTGTTTTGCCTACTATTGGACGATTGAATGCTATGTAGGACAGGTGTGGTAAGGCAAGAAACGTGGTCTTGGAGAAGCCTACTTGGTTTGGAAATGCTCAATCCATTATGCATATAATTTTTCAACTTTATGATGTTCTTAGCTTTAACACTACTGTAGTTATTAAGGTACTTGCCAATGTATTATTCTTAAAGTTAAACAACCAATTTTTTTCATTGTTGAAGTGTAGTGCATGCATGAATATGCTTCTGGGTTAACTTCAGTACAACACCTCAGGTTGAATTATTTTGTAATTGCAAACGTAGAAAATTTATAGGTCAAAATAAAGTCAAAATGTTTAAAATATAAAGTCAAAATTTTAAATTTTTAGGTTAAAAAATTGATTGCCCTACCCATCACATTGTTCATCAATGTCATCGCTTGGTTACCGACGAAGTCGCGCCGAGGTTTGAATTTGTCATCAGCGTAAACTTGAGAGTGTTACGCCCTTTGCGTTAGTTGGGTTTAAACTTGGCATGACCTGCTTTGTGTCACAAGCCAATACAACAGAAGCAGTCGAACAACCGTGCGCGGAAAACAGAGAATATTGAAGAGCAAGCACAATATCAAGATAGGTACTCGAAAACGCACGACGCATAGAGATTCTAATCGCTTTAGCGCATACTTGTGACGCCAGTTTGTCTGAAGATACTGTGGGAGATAGGCAAAAATAGCTCGGCACACAGCAGAATACATCTATGGATTGTAATCGGGCAGGGGCTGCACAAGCATGTTTAAAAATCAGATAGTCACGTAAGGTGCCAAGGGTCTACAGCTGTATGCTGCAATATGATGCAATTCAAGCAATTCACGCTTTCGTCGAAACTGGTCGTAACTGCGCGGTAGCTTTACTGCAACTGTGCTAATTTTCTCTGTCTCTCGCTTCTACTGCATCGACTTTCTCGCCTCCAGAGTCACTCGTTGTTTTCAATATCAACGTTAGGGATCGAGTATTTATCAATGCTTAGCGCAGTGGTTCTCAAACTTTCATGAGCCGTGGCCCTCTTTCAAGTTTAACTGGCGAATACTTAACATATCGTGACACTTCGGTTATGCAATATCACGGCAAAGCTACCTAGTGAAGGCCTTCGCTCGTGGCCCCCAAGGGGGGGCCGAGGGCCCCGTTTGAGAGACCATGGTTTAGGACATGATCACCAGTATGAGGTTCATGGCAAGTGTAAAGTTCTTCTTGCGTCTTCGTCAGCGCTTTATTTAATTTGCATCGATTCCTGCTTAGTATGTACGTGCAGAAAGGTCGGTCGCCACGGGCGGGGCGCTTGGGGAAATGTACCTCCAAAAATTTTTGCGCCGCTTCCCACTTTTGGTTGTGCGCGGAAAAATGTTTTTCACGCATATAACCAAAACAAAACTTTTACCTCCCTAAAAATGTATTTTGCATCCCCAAACTTCAAAACCTGGCTACGGGCCTGTGTGCAGAAAGCTACGAAAAAACTTGAAGAAAGCTCTTTCTCGACGTTTCGTTTATTCGATGCACCGACACTCACCTCACTGACCCCTACGCGGTAGGGTTCACCTACGAACACCGGGTCGTTGTCGTCAATGTCGGCCACGTTTATTGAAGCGGTGATGGTGACCGAATAGGACGCTTCTTGTTCGTTTGAGATCACTCTGCAAACGAAGACCAAGTCGATGTGCTCGACACCCCATTCGCCCTGCAAAAGAAACCACAGAAAATAACCATGAGAGTAATAACATTTTTTGAAGGTTTTTTAAATCATTCATCATTAACCACTGCAATTGCGCAATCGCTTTTATACTTTCCCGTGCACCGCTGTAATATAACACAATAATTTTCAGCATCACTGACGATCAGCATTATTGACGTGAGGCAGCTCGCTTACATTTGTTTTCAGATTTTGCAGCATGATCAATCAGCAAGCATTCCATTTGGAACAAAAGTCATTTAACTTAATATTTTTTCATGTATGCATCATGGTAAAAAATTCTAAGCCTGCGTCTCGACGTCACGAACAGCTTTTCTGCAAACAAAAAACACTCCGAATCGTTTTTTGTAACGCTTTTCAAAACACCACCTTTTCATCGTGAAAAACTGTCATTTGTTTCAAAACAATTTAGTCAGCACTGACCCAATGCATTTCATCTCTCCCTGGATTGGAAACACAATTATGTCGCACCGTGTTTTGCTTGCTATTCATGTTAAACGAATAAATTCTTTCTCACGTTCTCACGTTGCCTGCTTTTTCAATAGTGGCAAACTCTTGACCAGTTTTGAAAATTTTGTGCGTTGCAAATTCATTTTACATTATGCATCACTTACATTTGATCTCAAAGCAACCTGGCATGAGAGTTCATTGCTTTTCAGTGTTGAAATACACTCCGTGGATTTTGCGCGTCTTCAAGAATGGCACACATTTGAAGATTTTTTGAAAAATATAAGTTATTTCTGAAGATATTTTTTCGAAACGCGTACGTTTTCACCTGTAATGTGCAAACTGTCATGATGTTTTTCTGCAAAACTGACTTATCTTTCCCCCGCTCTGCAATACCTTCTCGAGCACTTCATCTTTTCAGGCAAATAACTTTTTGCAAACACATATTTTCACTGCGTGAATCAATAATCCAAACAGCTGAATTAAAATCAAATGAAAATCTTCGAATATCTTGACTAGTTTCAAAAACATTTTCGTGCAAAAGTATTTCCGGATAAGGCTTCACTGTCTATTCATGTCAAACGCAGTCATGCAAGTGTTCCCTTTGGATTGGTCCGGAATGGTTGAAAAAACATTGTTTTTGCAAAAATCGTTTTCGGTAATTGTGTGTTTCTGTCACTGAATAAACGTTTCACAGTGCCTTTAACAACCCGAAACATATTCCTTGCACAGCAACCTCGCCTGTCGGCACAGGCGAATTGTGGGCGAGATAGCTCACGAGCGGCACTTAACAAGCAACGTGGTTTCGCACCACACCCATACCCCGACGTCGATTTCAAGCTTTCTATAATTCATAGCGGATTTTGATTCCGCAGAGACCCTCCATGCTTCCTGTCCTTTCCAATCAAGGAAGACTTTTTANTACAACATTTCTTTACTGCTGAAGCGATGATCAAGCAATTCAGGACACATAGCCTAGGGAAGANGATCTCCATGTTCCTGACCTGCGCATCGCACGGCAGTATATTTTTAGCTTTTTAGCTTTCTGGCTGCCTTTATTTGGCATCAAAAATTTGCACAACATATCTCACAGGGAAATTTCAAGTGTAACTGCCAATGAAGTGCAGCTATGTTTTGCTCAGATGTGATTAATGGCGTTCTAACAGCAAGTAAATTTAGCAATATGTATCACATATTGAAACACAACACTTTGTTCATAAATTTAAAATGAATTGTAATCGTTGTGTTCGTGTTACAAATGCATCGTCTATTCTGTCTATTCTACTGTATACTGCCCCCTCCGTCAATATCAGTGCTGCAGTAATGTAATTATTGTCAGTTACAGAGCTGCAGTCATTACCACAAGAGTTGAGAAATGTTTGAAACTTGTGCAACAGGTAAATCTGTGAATTCGCTTGTTTCCAAAGCAAAGTGTTTATTGACGAGTATTTTTCCATGCATCTGTAAACGCAAATAGCAAGAAGAACAATCCTTTGCTTGTATGCGAATCAACGACAGGGAACACCGTTTTCATTGTGTAAACTTATCATTGTGCTGATATTGCTATCGGTTATTTTTACCTCATGTACACACGCAATGCGCCACCTGAAGGCTTTGATGCACGTTGTTGAGAAAGACATTCGTCACGTGACATTCACATCACGTGACGTGTTGCAAAAAAGCATCAGGTTAAGAACTGGCGACCGAAGTTTTTTCCTTTGTCGTCAGCTCTCCGCCAATTTTACAATACTTAAATTCTGTCACTGTTTCGAAGGAACAAACTGCAACAGATAAGACTCAGCTGGCGGCTGCATGTAGCTGTTGCCATATTTTGTTGTGGCTTTCTGGAAAAATTTGCTTGCAAGTGGTTTGATGGAGAGAAAGGCTTAGGTTACGTCTGCTAAGAACAACCTGCGGCGTGGGGAACATATATTTTAACGACGTGGTCGAATTTAATAAGGTAAAATCGTCCAGACAGATACGACTGATTAGCGATTACTCTATTGCTTTGACCTGGAAAGTGTCATCAAATGGCATTTGCAGGCCCAGATACTCTAATGAGAGTGGGAAATTTCTGCAACGTTTCAACCGAATATTAAAGCGTTTTGCATGCTATGGATTTAATGTAGAGAAAGATCCTTCTACAGATTAGGATTTCAATAAACAGGCTTTCGTAACCTTCAATAGCTAAGTCATATGAAACGATAATAAACTTGAATTTGAACTCACTGCCTGTGTTTTACTTTCTAATAATAGTATAGAATGACCTTCCTTTAAAGGAAAACTTACTCGACTTTAAGTTCAGTTGTTTTCAACGTTTGTGTGATTTTGCTAAGAGACAGTATTCCACATGTGAACCTCGTGTTTCTACAAGAGAGTAAAAACTGAATGAGTAATGGGTCAGTTTTTTCCGGACATACAGACTGCAGTCGATTGTCACTGAAAGTTGGACAAACTGCGTTCTGTACCTGTACGTATAACTGGATTCATGTTAAATGATGTTTTTGTGTGATCGTGATTTCGCCAAACAAAACGCTTTACAGGCTCTGGATTTTTGTTGAAAGGATCAAATTAAAATAAGATATTAAGTGTCTGACCAAAACGGGCTCTATAAAGGCAACGACATTTACAGCATATGTTGTTTGACAGAAAGCGAGAATCCAGGAAACGAAACTCTTCAAAAATTTGCTATGATTTTTGGGAAAAAAGACGACCTAAAATCCACTCCCACGGATCCACCCAACAGATCTGTGGCCAGTATGTTGTTGGTAAGCCTTGCACTCTCAAGGCGCTGTTGGTGGAAGTGTAAAGCATTAGGCAATTTTGCGTAATTACTGGAGAATTTGTGCAGTTTGCCAGTGAAATAAACCTTTCTTCAGCTGCAGCTTCAATATTTCTAACTTCGGCTGAAGAAACGCAGCGAAATTGAGGAAAAACATGAAGTTTTCAAACCAAAGTTAAAGCTTTGCGTTAATCACTAAAGACTGCTCTAATTCTGAAAGGAATGTTTCGAGCTGAAAGGATGAGCTGACCGTACTGTGAAACGCGCGGTTCATCTATGTACCTCTCTATCCAGAACGTCTTGTGGTCGAATAGAAAGGGTGAGATTTTGTGATGAGGGGTCAAACTTGATCCATTCAACACAAGGAACCTTTCCGCACATTTGCTCAGTACGCCGCATGTCGAGCTTTCCTCGGCGATTTCGGTCAAAAGTCTCGGTGACTACGTCCAGCCGTCCAATGTACCTACAAAAGAACTCATTGCAATGGTTTTGCATTAAGAGAGATGCATAACGATAGAGGGTTTGAACGGTCTCAACCAGCGATGCAAGACTTGATCTCAACTTGCAGTGTCAACTAAATTTATATCTATTTTTACGAACTATTGGCACAACAAAATACTTTGTATAGTTTGTCTGGAAACAGCGGTAACTACATTTCTTGCCGCATGCACAAGGACAGGTGCCACTAACTGTTGTCCTTTTTTGTCCTTGTACCTCAAGGCCTACTATTTGTTATTATCATGAAAAAGTGTCCAATATTTTTGAAGAAAGAGAGAATTCAGAAAAAAATTGATAACAGATTTTGTGCTTCACAAATTGAGTGCTGAAGCATGAAACGTTTGGTGTTTAAAGGCCTCAACCGACTTGCGTTATTAAAGCAAACCCTAGGCTCTTCTGAGTAAGGTTAAGCAGCAAAAATCAAAATGTGCCAAACTAAGTTTGCTGTCTGTGTAATATTATATGCTCTTGGCCATAGGGAGAAGTCATGTTTTACAAAACTGTCAGCGCAATGACACAGAAAACCCGACACCTGACGAGTCCTCACGTCACATGAGCCATTATGTTGCAATAAATTTTGTTGTTGCCACAGGTTTTAGTAATCGTTGCTATTAACATAAATCAAATCTTTTCTACCTTACTTTTCCTTTTATTTTCTCTTACATTTCCTGCTTCTTTGTGTCTTTCTGTTTACGTTTTCATTGCTTTCTGTTTCTTGCGTTTCACATCTGTCCATTTTTTTGTTGTTTCACTTAATTTTACACCTTTTTTCCCCTCTCCATTATGATACACATTGACAGTCGTGGCAACTGGTGGCAGTGCGAGAAGCTTATCATTATTCGACATCAGCATAACATGAAGGAATAATCTACTGGTTAATGGGTACGTGCGAGTACAGTGATCTCCGTTATACAAGAGTCACTCATGAAAGACTACAATACACTTGAAATGAATCGTTATCTTTTAATATATGGTTCTTCTCAAATTCAGTTACGCAAAACTACTGGTCTTCTGCATTGCAAAATGAATTTTGGTTTAGAACTCATTGTTTTTTCTGATTTTGGTAGAGCACCTGCATGTTTGTGGAAACTAAAAGTTGCGCTCTTCACATTTCATTTCTTATTTTTCCTAAAACTCTCTGATAAATCGCCAATGCTTTCAGGATTGCTGGTTCGTGCAAAGTCTGAGCAATATGAATTTACAATTAACGATATTCACTGGTATTAACATAACAGTCGATGTGCTAAATCGTACCTATCAACTGGGTTTTGCCAGCCGACTTGCCAGCCTTTGGAAGAACTCCTTAGTTTTCAGAAAACTAAATTAAACCTAAAGTTTCACATCACTTTTTTAGGTTGTAGTTTGTTCACTTGAAACACGTAAAAATGAAAAAGCATATATGTCGACAACATGGAATCAAAAGTTCCTCAGCCGCTTGAAAAGGCATAGATTCACAGACTACGGTTTATGGCCTACCATAGCATCTGCATTAAGGGCTGCCGTAAACATCAGGTTGCCCCTGGTGTCGGCCTAAAGGAAAGCAACCCAAGCAAAAACAGAATGAGACACTCAAAAGGTGATAAACTGCTGACTTATCACCAACACCCTCATTTATTCGTCAATGTAGTTGTTCACGACAGCTTACTTAAACATGCAGTACGGGTCAATGCTGGCGTTAGTTTGTTACATTTTCGTTTGCTGGGTTTGCCCGCAGAGATCAAGGTCTTGGAAAATAAGCAAAAGGGCTTGGTTTTGCTGATAGAAGCAAAGTGTCACAAACAAGTATTGAACTTTCTGTCATTTACGCAAAATCTCAAAGCTTGTTGATAAATCACGATTTCAATAAATTTTTATTCTAATTTTTCAAAGCTCAGAAATGCATTTTGCGTCCAATTCAGCTTTGACGTCTATACGCCGAACGAGGCATCAAGTAATGGCCCTTCTTAAGATCTTTATGTTGAGCGGTTGTTCGTTCCTTCTTTCCCAACTCGGTACCTCCTCATTACTGCTGGCGTATGGCTGAAGAAGGATATTGATCAGTGGTTTTCACCCTTTTTGTACCGCGACCCATTATAGCAACCCACCATAACCCAACGACCATAAAGCAAATATAAAACAGTTGTGTACAGTGGCGCCTCGTGGTGAAAATCGCCGAGAGGGCTGCGAAATTTTATTTCTGATTGAACATATAGGATTGTCGCCCTGGCTGTTTTTACAATTAGTGGCTTATCCGGTCAACCCAGCAGTCCTAATCGCATCAAACTCGTAATTTTCAGTTGTCCTTATTGATACATAGAAAACATTCACTTCTGTTTAATGAAACCAAACCCTAAAGCGTAAACACGAACACAAAAGATTTAAACCGGTCCCATCAAAAGTATGACGCATCACCACAGCCACCAAATCTGCAAAAGCGAAATTCGAACCCAGCACCACTCGTATGCTAAACTTGGAACATTCCGCTCGACTGTTAAGGCGTTATTGTTAACAAGACAAAGCTTAGCATTTTATTCAAACCGTGTGATGGCAGAAGACATAGGCTAGAGCCACTTTCTTTGAGCTGGTACAATCATGGTCTTTCAAATGAAGTTTAAATTTGCCAAAAAATTTCAAACAGTTTATGATTTTACACAAAATTTCTGTCATTTTTAACTGGATTGTTATGCTTTTCCAGTAAACGTTTGTATCCTGAATCAATTGCAGCTGCAGTATTCACGTTACCAAAAAATTAAAGGTCTACTCATAGTACTTGAATGCTTATAGGCTTGCTAAATTTCTCATGCTTCAAAATTTTCACATATCAATGTTTTAAATCAGTCACACCTTTTGTTGTCCAAGAATGATATCCATCAACTACTGCCGTACATCTTCAAACGCCAACCCTAGACAGCTCATCA
>JGI24159J19872_10011523_pt1 | contig 11585 bp, 6 predicted proteins | sample Ectturendosymbi4_FD_19872 | JGI IMG/M metagenome (IMG submission 19872) | reverse complement strand
GATTCATTTCAAAAGCAAATACAAACTGAGATAACGTTACTGTAGCGCTAGGCAACTCAATCGCTGTAGCCTACTACTGTATGCTGGTTGGCAATCATCACAGACCATGCAGTAGGCTACTAGCCTATTGCACTCGACTGTTATTTTTGAAACTACAGTAGTCCAGGTGTAACTACATCTGCAATACACAAGTCCTATCATTTCAATACCTGTACAAAACATTACTACTGCTCTTCCTTCCTGAAATGTTGTGCAAACGCATAAAAACACTACCTTCCTGAATTATACCCTCGAAGTACCTCAACACTGTCCCTGCTCAAGCCTAAATTCAGGCTAAGCTTGGCTGAGCAGTTCCCTCGAGAGCGTAAAAATTTTTGGGCTGAGCAGGGCTGGCGCGGGCTGAGCAGGGCGTGGAAATTTCGTCATAATAGAACAAACCAGTTTTCAAGCTTTGCTCAGCTTTCCTCAGCCCTAGTGTAAACCAGCCTTTAAAGTTCCATGAAATGAATTTTAATGTTAATTCCATGAGCCGTTTCTCTCAATGTCACCAAGTCCAACAACTCTTGTTTAACATTCATATCAGATGAAACATATCAAACAACTGCGTCTAGTTGTGCATTATCTTGAATGTCTGTTGAACTTTTTAAATCATTTTGCATTGTAACTGCAACAGCTGTATTTATTTAGGTTATGCACCTTTTTATAGTTAGGCATAAACTTGGCATTTGTTCTATTAATCACTGAAGCTTTTTGTTGAGTCCAACAAGTGGCTATGATCTATAATGCTAGTGATTTTAATGCTACAGTGCACCTGTTATTAATTAAACAGCTACATTGGTATGCTTCAATTTGCACTGTGGTTTTTCAAGCTTTGTTTAAAAATGAAACTTATTGTGAGGTAATAATTGTTGGCTGTTAAATTGTGATATTACTATTCAGCTAAGATAGCCACAAATAAAAGATTGGTAAGCAGCATGCAAATTGTAGTTTGCCTACCATTTTCATATTACCTACTCCATGTGTTTTGTGTTATTAATTGTTTTTTAAAAACAAAACATAATACTTGTATTCACATTTGAATGGTAAAATGACAGTGAGACCAATTAAATAAATTTTTATTATGATTTCAGTTCTACAATATGTTGGAAAAAACCCTACAACACAACAGATCAATTCAATTTGGGCCTCCAGTTCAGGTGAATTTTGGTTGTTTTTATTTTCTTTGATATACTGATGTACTATCTATCAAATGGAATCCTTTCTCAGCTAAGAATCTGACCCTAATATCTTAACAGAGTTTATATTTCAGCTATGGTGTATTGTCATTAAAACTTTGAAAAAAATTTGAACAAAATGCTAATTTTTTGTTGCAAACAAGATTTATTTGCCAGTTACTGAAAAAACTGTGGTGCATGCATTTACACGAGTTCAATTGCTTTCGGTTTAAGCATCAAGTATGTTTCTAGATGTTTATCCTTGGGGCATATTTTCAGGTGCAATAACCTTTGATGAACTGTATGATATTGCAAAAGATATGAAGTCTACTAGCAAATCGCAGTTGCTTTCTGCTTTTCACAAGATTGATATCAATGGTGATGGATATATTACTGAAAAAGAACTGTATGAAGTTTTAACATCAGTAAGTAGCTATGTTTGTGATAGATCTTTTACAAGAGTGGTTCTCAACCTTTTTTGGCCCTTGGACCATCTTTAAAAGAATATCCGATAGAGCACTTTGCTGACACCTCAGGAACAACTAGTCAAAATTGTATTGCACATAGGTCAATAAATGTTTTATCAAGGATTATGGAACTATGTGGATCACCAGTGGTCAACTCAGACCGCCCTGAGAATCACTGTTTTACTGTAAACATTTGCATGTCACTTCAAGTTGCAACATTATGGTCTCAAATTCATGAGCAAAGAAAGTTTTTAGTACTTAGTTTGTACCCTAGTTACAGTGTTGCAAATAATGATATTGGGATGTTTATAGTAACTGCTACAATCATGGCATGTAATTGGTAGCACCATCCATGCACCGATCCATTAATACTCAGAATAAAATTGCTGCAAAACTGCTTTTCAAGTCTTCAACGTAAGATGACCAGGTGTCAGCCAAGTCTGCCAATGTGAGAGGCATGTTCATTTCTATTGGACCATCCAGCCATCTGTGTTGAAACATCACATGTTTACATTCCATGATCATGTGGTATTAAGTTTACAATACTTTGAAATAGTGGTGGGACACCAAATTCTCAAGCAAATACTGAATACGAATTGATACCACAGTAAAAATCTCATTTCAATATGAATACTGTGCACATGTTTAGGCTGTTCAAAACAACTGAAGAAGCAGGAAGTCAAAATTTTTAAAATGCCCTCTTGGTTATGCGTCTGCCTCAACTAAACTCATTCATAATGTATGTAACTCAACTCCTTGTCTTCCTGGTTAAGTAACGTTCACCACACTACCACAAGTGTTTGCTTCCTGAAAAGCACACTACTCTACATAATGTGGACAAATTGTTTCTTAAGACATCATGCTTACACAATAATTTAATGTACCTTCCACTATCGCCATAAAATCGAGCTGTCATCTACCAACAGTCGAATGAGCAAACAGCACACCATGCCAGCCATTTTGTGATCAAGTAAAAATAGCTGGATACAGATGTGAAGCACAGCAAACACTTTCCCATGAACGTAACATTCTCTCAGGAGTGCTCTCGTGCATCATCATAACACCAACGTGTGATGCATCACCAGTCATCAGCATGCATTATCAACTTAGAAAAACATACTATGAGTGGATAAACTACAAAATGACTGGAAAATGTATTTGGGGTATTAATGGGAATTGTATCAAAGTTTTGTATTGACAATCAGACAAAAATTGTTTGATGTCGATACAAATCTTGATACCCCTAAACCACTCGACACCATCAATATTCACTATCAATACCAAGTATTCAACCCATCATTATTTTGAAACCAACTGTACCTAGTTTCTTTCATAAAGTTCATTTTGAAGTAAAATTTGATATTCAATCACATTTTCATATAATAAAATGCATTTTAGATGAAAAGGCCAGGTTGAAAATTGCCCAAGCATTCATTTTTGAAAATTTAACTTGTGCAATGGCTGACTGATGGTCACTTCAAAAAGCCATAAAACTTTTAATCATTGTAAACCTCACAACGTATGATTTAGTTAAATTAAAAAAAGTAACTGCTGACAAAGGAATACCTAATAATGTCATCATTCGGTAGCCAGTCTACTGAATTGTTTTTATCCTACATGCCATTATATTTTTCTCATTTTCAAATGATCTAGAACAGGGGTTCCCAACGTTTCTCTGACCATGCACCCCTTCAGCATTTCAACAGAGGAGCATGTACCTCTAAAATTTCTTTCTATGGCATAGATTAACGTTTTTCCCAAATGCTTTATCATGAGTATGTATTTAACAATAAGCAAATAATGATTTTAAAAATAATATTCACTGATACATGTATAAATATTTGGAAATAAATAATATATAAACGTGCTTTCCTTTTTATTGATAACCTTAAATGCACCCTTTCAGATAGGCAAATGTACCCTTAGGGATACTTTTAGCCCAGATTGGCAACGCCTGATCTAGAACCAGCTTTGTTTTACACATCATATGACTGGGGCATACTGAAAAATTGAAAAATGTTACTTACAACCTTTAGTCTCATGCTTAGTGCAAAAGATTAGTTAAAGGGAAATCTTTATGTGTGGTGATCTGCCACTACAGCATTTACCGTAATAATATCTGTGTGGTGCATGGCACAAACTAAGCAGAGCAGAGTGCATGCAGACCACTTCTGACACCCTAGCCAGAAGTGGCCAACCNCTCTGAGATCAAGAGCCACATTTTCTACTGTGTTACCACAAAGNGCCCAGCTACATTTATTGTAAAAATCACACACCAACATGACAANGACAGAATTTTACAAGCCATTTATTGTTATGCATGTTATTTAGTGGGATCTCTGGTAATTGCGTAAGAGCCGCATGAAACTATGCNAAGAGCCGCATGTGGTTCATGAGCCGCAGGTAGGCCACCCTTGGCCTAAGCATACAAAGAAAGTAGACACTTTTTCCTTAAATGACATCATTTGCAAATAAATGTACAAAACTTTCAAATTTTGTGTGTTGTTCATCTCTTGCACTGCCTTTCATGACACCTATTTAACATGTTCTGGTAATATATCTTTTTTGAAGACTTCTGTAGAAGTGTAGATGGAAATTATTTTTTTTCTGCTGGGTTAGTTTCTGTAAGTTGTTGCTAAAAAACAGGGTGGAGAAGAAACTACATAACAGATATAAAGAATATTTGGTATTAAGCTATTTATATACATGGAAAAAACAAGCTGCCACAAAAACAAAACTTTGAAGTGATTTTTTTTATTTCATAAGGTATTGCAAATGAAGTTAATAGTCTTGAAACTAAGGTTTTGTTGGTAAACATAAATTATGCATGTCTTTTGAGAACAACTAAGCATGCTGAAGTATTTCACTTGATTGATGTGCTCCTGGAGACCCAAATTAGGATGCTGGAACAAAAAAAAACAAGTTCCAAGCTAGAAACACAAAACCTGTTTTCAAAGGATTTTTGGTTGCATGTTCAAAATCACTGTTACTATGATGTCTATTTGTTGAGGTGACTCAATGCTTGGGTATTTAGAAGTTACACTGCTACACAGTCAAGCTTCATTTTGAAAAACCCACAATGAGTTCTTTCTTAAAATCCTGTTGCATCAATTTGTACATATAATAACATATCTTTGGTCATTACGATCTTCCTACTTCATCCATAGCAGTAATGTAAATTCTCTTACTTTTGTCACGTTTGTCCACACAACCTGCCAGAATAAAGAGTTTCACCAATTTGTCTGCTCCCTGGTCAGTTTCAATTGGCTTGAACTAGAATAAGAAATTTTTTTACCATCGTCCAACTCTACAGCTTCACAGCCACAGTTATTCATCAAGAAAATGCCAACAACATTTAAGCAATTGTGCTTTGGTCCTTGGAACAGTTGATATTATATTCTACAAGTGTGATGTTATTGCACTTTCCATTTATGAACTTTGAACAGCATTTCGTTAGGTTTTCATTTTTTCCGCTGTAGAATCACACTGTGCTGTTCCAGTTGACCTCCACAGAGATATAGTGAACACAGTGTTGTGCCTTTCATGAAGTTGAGCATTGAAAAGGCTGGCATATACTTCTCGAACTGCCATTCCATTGAAAAAAAAAACAAAAAAAACTGCCACTCTATGGAAAAAACATTGTTTGATGACCAATGTGTGATAGTGAGTTTGTAATTACCTGTTTGTGCATAAATTGCATGAGATCAATTTTGCTATGTGAATGTGACAGCTGTGTTTTAGTGTTTTTGGTAACAGCGAGCACACTGATAAATTAACAGGCACGTTTGTGTAAGAGGGTTGAGATATTTGAAATGTATGTGTGGCAGGCTATCAGCAGTAAATACAACTGGTAAGATGCGTGTGTTGCTCTGTTAGATTTGCTAGATGGTTGGACGATGTTTTAATGTTTAACTTGTCTGTAGATAGGCCCCTGCAAACAGGACTGTTTTCATTTTGTATTGCAAATGAAATGGATCTGTATTTGTTTTTGTACTGTTGCACCTAACAATGGTATACACTATTTGTTAAGTATTATCTTGTAATTCTGCAGAAAGGTGAAAAAATGTCCCATTCAGAAGTAAAAAAAGTCTTAGACTCTGCTGATTTGGACAAGGATGGGAAGCTGAATTACGAGGAGGTGATTTCTGTATATATATAGGAGTTTGCTGTAGTGTCAGCGGATACTGACATATTTTGAAAAACTGCGTCTAGCAATCAAAACTCTTTGTATGTTTATATGCAAGATTCATCAAGTTTCAATATGACCCCTCTCGTTAATGTTCTGAACAAAACATAGTTCAGAAGCTATGAGAACTTAGTCTTGTAACAAGCGACGGCACACTCACATAGGAAATTACTGGTGCTACTATAGCGTGAGGTCTACCGCCAGATGTCACCTACCCAGGTGCAGCCTGAAGTCTACCGTGTCAGTTCCCATAGTGTGAGGTTTCTATAGCATGAGGTGTAAGGTCATAACTGCAGCATTAAATATACCACATAAACCAAACCATGCGGAGTTGCTCTACATTTCAACAACCAACTTGAAAATCACCAGAGGCCTTGCTTGTTTTTACGGGGGCAATAGCATTGGTGGCTTTAGTAGCAGCTCCTTCAAAACAGGAAAAAAGTATGTTGAATGCTCTATACAATTCGTTTGTCTGGTGGAAAACTTTGTATTTGGCTTTTCTGTTGTATTCATAGAAAATAGTCCATGATCTAGGAAAAGAAACATCGTTTTCACCTGAAATGTTGTGCTTAATGAAACACTTATTCCAAACAAGGTGTGGATGTGGGGATATGCATTAGCCTTGACTTTATGTTAAGTTTCTTTTCTGGGCACTTTAGTCACAACACATTGTTGGGAACCAAAAACTTTTCACAAATTGTTGAGTGAAGTTTTCACAAACAGTTCAGAATATCAAGTTCATTTGCGTTGTAAAGTCGTGGTCGCGCATCTCAACGCTGAGCTTCGTCAACGTATGTAGATTATACGGTATCTGCAAATACAACTNAATTTATAAATGTACATACTTCAACAACACACTGTTAACATTGCNTTAAACCGGTCTTATAAACAAACCCTGTTGCTTACAGCAATTTCATCTTATTGGTGACTCCTNCCCAAACCACACATATTTTTATGCGTGTTTTCATTCTTTCGTAAAAATGAGTGTGTGCTACAGTATACCTGCCTAGCTGTAGACAGCACGAAAACAACTTTTCATAAAGTCTTGCTTCGTTGCTGAGGCACTGCAGGCCTGGTTGGCACTTTAATGGTTCAAGCAAAAAAGGATGATTGAGTTTTAATATGAGTGTAGATTTTTACTGTTCTTTCTCGACGTTTTTTTTCTTTCTCTCTATATGACGTTTATTTCAAAACACAGGATTTGCTTTTGATGGTTAGCATGTCATCCTCTGCGATATATGAAGTTTAAAAAATTTGTAATTCCACAAGGATTTTGTGAAAAGGAATCACTTTGTACGAAGTCGCATTAAAAAGTATTTCAAAACTCCCTTATAACGTATGTTTGTTGTGAGTGTCTGAAAATGTTTTTGTCCTATCGCCCGTATAAGCTTGCGTCGCAAGCAGCAAAAATGTATGTGGCAAGTGCAATTCGGAGCTGATGCTATATGTTGAAAATGTAAATCAAAAACGGTGATGATGCGGTTGTTCGCAATTTTTTCGCTCTCCATGAGTGCGTTTCCTATTTCTTAGAAAGATGATGATCAGAAATGTACGTTAGTTTCACCAGTGAAATATCGNACCCAACTACCTTTCATAGCTNTTTGTCGCGCCCAGTTCAGAGNTGCAGATAATTTAGTNCGTCAGTTGCTTGCTGAAGCTACAAGTTGTCCTCCTTGAGACATTAAACGCATTAATTCAACTGTGGTACCAGCTAATTTTTGCGCCAAATTATTCATCGTCATGATGCGGCAAAATGAAACAACTATTTTTGATTTGATATTGGTGGGGCTGTTTGTGCGTCAAAATTAGAATTCACCTGTTCACAGAACGTTTGTTGACCCTCAAACTGTGGCCGCTAAAATCCTACCTGCAAAATAAAATCTATTTCGTTTGTTTAGAGCACGTTTCCTAAATATTTGTGGGTCACGGACCTCTAGTACATCCTAATAAAGGTTACGGACGCCTCAAGAAGATACGTTGCAATAAATATTTGAAATTAGGTTTTAATCACCGTAGTAGTGATCTAAATGTCTGCAAAGTCTATTAACCCTTTCGAAATGTCAGAGCAAAGCCTATTAACCCTTTAAATCACATTCACGAACCCCATAAATCACATTCACGAACCCCATAAATCACATTCACGAACCCCAGGTTAAGAACCCGTAGTTTAGAATGTAAGATCGATTTAAGTAATTGTTGCCTAGCAATATTACTACTGTAATTGTTCCCAGATTTATCACTTTCTGACAGGTAGGTTTCACTGCATGGTGTTTCCCTATTGCTCTTGGTGTGTTGCAAACCGTAAGGTGGTTATGCTGCTTTATTTCCCACTGCCCTGCACTTAAAATATTAAGCATGTTCGTCTTTGGCATGAGCTACCAGTTGCTGATGTTTTAAATTCTGTATATATTTTTGCTTATGGCATTGATATTATTCGCAAGTACTATTATGTTGTTTTGGATACTTTGTCACAAATTGATAAATTTTCCAATGTTTTACACGTGCTAAAAACAGTTTCCAGGACTCCCCTTTGTTGAAAACAACATCGTCTTCGGATGGAAAATCTTAATTGTTGCACTAGTCTGCGTAACGTATAACCTTTCAGTGATGTATTGTTTTCAGTTTTGTGCAATGATGGTCTCCACCACCGATCAGTGCAAAGAGTTTACTTTGAAGAAACTTGCTTCATCACGTGTGCAAGAAGACTACAAGGATAATGGACCCACCGCGAAAAAAAGTATGGATGTCTTATATAAATTGGTTTCCATAATAACGTGCGACAGCAATAAATCTACCAAATCGTGTTTTTTTGCGGAACGCTGCAGGAACATCCGTCTCTCGCCCCAGTTCAGTTCAGCATTTTGATTCAGAGGTTATGACAAACCGCCGAGATAGCACATCCACTCAGCTCTCTGTTCGTAGCAAGCCATCTACGGTGCCTAAGAAAGAGGTGTTGAATGTCCAGAAACTTGACAATTCCATCAGAATAAAGGCGCTTTCCGGATCTGAACCAACTTTAAAGTCGCAGCAGCCCAAAGCGCTCCAGGTAATAGAGCAACTGTCTTTATTTTTCTTTTTTGTGCTACGTTGTGAATAAGCGGGCAATGGCCTTACACGATGGAGTTTATCCTCTAGAGCTGGAATCACGCATTCAGCAAAGGATGTTTCTTTATCGATGAAAACAAGACTATTATCAGTCATATCTACACTCTTGAGCTGCCTTTCGCGTCGGACGTATGGTTGACGACAAAACCTTACGTGTTATCGAAATCGGAAGGTTTGTGATTTTTTTCAGCAACGTGGGCGATAGTGCACTATTAAACTCAACGACATTGTGGAAACCAATAGGCTGGTGTATCGTGAGCAGTGAGCTTGTGTGTCCCACTCGCAAAATGAGGCTGATGCCAACGACTCGCGGCGTACGGCGACCTTTCTGGTGGGACGTTCACTGATGGTTCAGTAGGTGGCATAAGGTGCTAATTTTTAGTTGGTGTGCGCTGTTCATGACGTCATGCCATGAAGCTCATTAGTTTATTCACATTTTCAAACCAAACTTTTGGCCGAGTTTGATGACACAACATGTATAACGTGTTACACGTTCTACCGCCGCACTTCCCTAATCATGTATTTACCATGAACTACCAGCATTCCACTTGGACATAGTAGAGTTAAGAACGAAAATTTATAGGTTACAAAGTGTTATTGAGTGTGTTTCAATGGTAGTAGCTGTGAAATAGAATGCTTTCGGTATCGNAAAGAAAGTTGTTGGAATATGACCTGTACGTCATGTGNCGATGAACAGTATGATCAGTAAGCATTCACAACACCCNATGGCTTTCATTGTTCCCCCTTATGTTTTAGCAAATCAGAGTTGGAGAAGCGTCTCGGAACCATAGCTGTTAGATGTACTGCTTTTCTATTAAACTCTGCGTAAGGTCTAGTTCAATTGTTTATTAGTTGCGGTGTAATCAAAATCGGTTCGTGTACCATAATCTCTTCGATTGTATTTTAAGACTTTTCGTTGAAAAGTCGTCCATGCAGCGATTGTATTTTTACTTAATCGTTTTGCCAGCACAGCCGTGTCTACGCATCATTTATGTGCGGAAAAGATGTACTCTATGATTCATGTGGTGCATTGGCAAGAGGAAACGTCAAATTCTTGGATATTTGTGTTTGCTGTTTAGAGGACCGGTACTTAAAAACGAGCTTTGTTTCCAATTTATAAGCTTGCCACAAGATTTGTAGCTCAACTGTCACATGCCTTTTAACTGACACATGCCTTTTAATAAAACTAATTTAAAAATGTCTTTCATTAAAAACTTAGCGTTCAGGTTTTTGTAAACTTGTAAAATTTTTTTATACTGCCAACTGAAGGGTCATCGGTATAGTAACGTTCTTCTTACCACCCATGTTTGCTCTAACAGTGATGTTTTATTTTAATTTTAGAAAATCGAAAGTCAAATGTTGACGTTGGGGTTTTCATCTGTAGAAGATCCGACGTGGATGGCAGTGAAGACAAATTCGTTTGCTTTACCGAACGAAATGATGACCAAGTGCGTGCGCAAAGTGTAAAAGTTTTTTGCTATAAAATTGAATCAAATCTTAGGCGCATTATCTTCTTACGTTTGGCAGACCGCATGCATTCCGTCGCAATTCTGTGTTGTCAAGTTGCGCTATTTTTTGGATTGTGTTGCATCACCTAATGTACTTATGTGCAGGTTTGGTTTTGGAGAGGTGATCTGAGAAGTGGCAAATACTTGATTATTCCCTTCACTTCGGGGTGCCGATTTAAGCCTCGCGCAGTCGGAACATTCGAAGACATTGAACTCGTGCGAAAAGATCAGTTCAATCAAGTTCAACTATCCAGAGCATTTAGGTAAAAACGCATAACTCCTTCGTGCATCCTCAGACCTACTAACGCAAAAGTATAATTTCGCAGAAGAAGCGAAATTGTGCCAACATGCACAAGGCTAAATTTGAGCTAAACAACATCAAAAAGTCCGAGAAAACGACAGTCAAATNGGGTTGCNAGACGACCGGTAGTTAACCGGCCTGGCCGGTATTTTACTGCTAATTTAGCCGAGGCCGGTAAGAAGTCGGTATTGTGAAAATCAATGCCTGAAGCCGGTATTTTCAAAATACATATCTTGCAGTAACTGCAACAAGAACTAACGCAGAAATTCTCATATTTTAATAGCTCTAGTAGTTAATCTTGTCAGGACAGTTCCTTCAGCGAAATTAGGCGAATTGTTACTTGTGCCTTAACAACACTCATTGTCTCTCCGTTTTCCTTTTCCTTTGTTTAGTCATACTTAGCATCTTCCGTCGTCCTAAAAGTGATCTGTAAATGAGCATTTCTTTTGGCAATTAACCCCTAAACGTAACACCCAAGCCTGAAAAAAAAGAAAAAATAGGAAAGTCGGCAAGGTGAGAGTCGCACCGACAACCATTGGCGTAGTAGCAGTAACGCACAACGCTTATGCTACCAGATCCACGCAGTTTGAATGACAAACTGACCCTTTTATTTGAATTGCGTCAGGACAGCGTATCCGTAGTCACTTCCTTAAGAAAACGCCTCCGTTCACAGCACTGCAGTTATCGTTTTTCATTTAAAGTAGGTAATTTTGCTAATGCTTAGAATAGGGCTGTAGTCTATAGCCTGTAGACTATATCAGGGGTGGGTAACCTGCGGCCCGCGGGCCAAATGCGCCCTGCGTG
>JGI24159J19872_10011522_pt1 | contig 11585 bp, 9 predicted proteins | sample Ectturendosymbi4_FD_19872 | JGI IMG/M metagenome (IMG submission 19872) | reverse complement strand
TCAGCGAAATACAGTTGCTTTCGTTTTCCTCTCACCCGTCTCGCAGTTGTCCCCAGTATAACCAGCAGCACAAGTGCAAGTATACATATTCACTCCATCATTGCAAGTTCCCAGATTTTGACATGGGTTGGAAGAACACTCGTTGATATCTGAAAATATCAGAATACTCGTTCTGAAATATGATATCTGAAAAAGCTTTGATGCTGGTTGAGCCACAGTTGCGTTCATCTTACATTATCGTCAGTTCTTTCAAAAATGTTCAAAAGTATCAAATAATTCATCATATACCATTTTGCAAGTATAATCCATGATATACTATTGCGCAGCTTTGCTGCACTGTTTTATGTGAAGTTTTATTCTATGACAGTGAAAAATAAGTATCATTTGGTACAAATTTTGCTGTTACTTGATAGGATTTTTCAAAAGTTTTTGGAACAAACTTACTAAAGTCTTTTTATGGTACTGAATTCAATTTAAAGATTTTCTTTATTTACATATTGGAGATATTGCTGGGGGCCCTTTGAAAGCACAGTACATACACATCACAGAGGCGGTTGGGGTCCCCTTTGGAAACAGAGCACCTGAACAGTGCGGTAGCTGCTGGGGGTCACTATTAGCAGCGAACTTACACATTTGAGCTAATGTTGGGGACTACTTTGTGAGCAGAGTAATTACACATTGCTGATGCTGTTAAGGGCTCATTTGAATGCTGAGCATTTGCACACTTCTGTTGCTTTTAAGGGATCTTTTAAATGCTGAGCATTTCACACTGTTGTAGCTGTTAAGGGGCCCTTTAAAAGCAAAGCACTTTCACATTTCCGTTCCTATTGGGGTCTTTTTGAAAGCACAGTATTTATACAGTGCATTTGCTGTCGGGGGTCTGTTACAAACAAAAGACTTGCACATGCAGTCGCTGTCGTGGGCCCCTTTGAAACCAGACTCCTTACTTATGATCTGCTTCGGCGCATTTTCTATGAGCTGATAATAGGTTTTTCATTGAACTTTAGGATATTTTTGCGCGAAACATCTCGAAGGCTCTTCTCAAGAAAAGGATTCGTGGCAAGTGCCTCACTCGCTCCCTTTAAACACCATACTAGGAATCTCAAAATGATTTTGCTTATTTTCAAAATTTGTTTTGATACCAGCAATGTTTGGTTCAGCCACGTCTGTCACGGTTAAAAAGTCGTTTATTCTTGCCAAGGATAACTATTTGAGCTACACTGCAGCACGACGCAAAGCTTGCTGCTCATGAATTACACTGCATGGAAGCACGATAGGTGCTCACGTGCATTGTAGCAGGCATCGACTTTTGGTAAAAGCATGTAATGTATCAAACAACTAGGGGCTGTGGTCTGAAATGAACCGGATACTCTGCTGAAATGACATATCAGACAAAGGATGGCAAGGATATGACGTGTTCTGCTTATAAAAGCCAGCATTTGAGTGAAGGTGGAATTACGCCCAATAATTTCCCGTCTATTTGCTTTGGTTTTTGTTTTTTGTCTAAAACCTACAAAAATATCATTAACGTTCTGAGGCAGCTGAAAAATGTCCGATTCTGAACATAGAAACCTTTTTGCTTTCTTGATGCGTAATTTTTGTTGCTTGAAAATCATACTTTTATTAACTTACTTGTCTGGCAGAACTTTCCTGTGAAACCAACGGCACAAGTGCAAGTGATTGAGTCAATTCCATCGACGCATGTGCCGCCGTTCTCACATGAATCAGATGTACAATCGTTGAAATCTGCAAAAAGGTAAAAATGTATGAGGATGATTTGCAGAAACAAAGCTATGTCTGAAGAAATGAAGATGTCTTGGCAAACAATATCATCCTCTATGCGTTTCTTCTGTCATCTGAGGACACCATGTTTTATTCACATATCCACAGATAGTTGCTCTTCAACGGGGTTTCCCAAAACATGTAGTAGGGTTCCGTGATTCTTTTGGGAGTTCTGTGAGGGTTCCTGTTTTTTTTAGGGGAAATCATTTCTTGCTACAGTATGTTGATGCGTCATTATGTAATCTTTAGATCACCGTGCCGCATTCAAAATCCAAGTAGGCTGGTTGTACAGGGGGTTGAGAAAGAAGTATTGATAGCTGTTGAATCACCTGCTATTCATTGTTGTGCAATTAAGAAGAACGATATTGAATTGCATCACAGTTACACGATGTTGCCGATGTACAGTTCACGGTACTGTGCGCCGGTGTAGCAGAGAGTAGACAACGGACTAGAGCTGCTGTTCAGCTCGTGTGGGAACAAAGTAAAACTGTGTGAAATCCAACTTTTTACTATTCAGTCAAGCCAGATGAAACAAAATAGCATATTTTTTTTGTGAAGCGAAATAATATTAACAGCGAAGGTGTGGACGGTAATGAGCAGTGTAGTTCAAATGAAAAAGGGGCACCTTATCCGAAGCGGACCAAATGTGATTCAATTGCCAAAGTTAGAAAATGGGACGACACATATTTGAGATAGGCGTTCTATTTGCCAAATTCTGAATGTTAAAAATAATCCAGAAATGCAAGAACAACCGACTATTTCTTGCTTTATAACATCTGTAAAAACTGCTTGTTTGTTGAAGTGTCTAAATGCGAGTATTTGATTGTCTTACAAGTAATTCGTGTTTTTTAAATTTTTGTTAATGGAGGTTTCATGGCAAGCGCAAAAGTGTAACTGGGGTTCGACGATGACAAAAACGTTGATGAGCGCTGTCATAGATATTGACCTACAGGAGTGAATAACAAGGTACGCGCGGTCGGCAATTGCAAACGAATCGAATGGAAGTCGAACACAGGACTCGTCATCTATGCGTTTCATGACTAGCAGTGAACATGAAGCATGTGCGTTCCGCTTCGTAACACCAACCTTGTCAAACTGGAAATGACAACACATTTCCGCTTACTTTCAGTTAACAATAAAAGGTGTCGTAACACGACTAAGCAAACTTTATGCGAATAAAACCAAATGAAATTTCGAAAAGTTCGCATGGCAATCGTGGGTTTACCTTCACAACTTCCATGGTCTTTCCAAGCTGCCAAATCCATTACGGGCAAAGTGGAGCAAGGAACACGCATATTGCAATGTTCAGGTTGTTGCATGACGTATGTGGAGACTGTTTTCATTCCTATGAGATTGTCGCAGAACAAACGACTCATTTTGACTTTTCTTAATTCATGAAGTTGTTCTGCAAAATGGCGCATACTTCATCAGTTGACATTTTGCGAAAATTAATGATTTGCTGGTCTTTCCTGTATTATCATCTTTTCCAGTTAAATACAAAAGCTTATAATGCAACGCATAGACAGACAAAAGTAAAGCATGCACTAAAAAACTTCATGAAACTTTTGCTAAAATTGGTGTTCATAAAATCAAGTAAACATAGAACGAAATGCACCATTAAAACTGTTAAAGCGTATCAAAGGTTATATACAGGTATAATTGAGTGAACACTCCACTGAAATTTTATTGCAGCAAGGGCGAAGTCAATCATTTGTTGTGATAAGTAGTTTGTCGAATCTGGTGGACTTGTAGAAATTAGTTGTGTAAGCTAGCGTGGTCCAACTACTTATGACCTACGGGCCATTTTACAAAAATGTGACGACTCACGGACCACTTCCAATACAATATGTGTGAAACAACAGATTCACAAGATTTAAACTAAAACAGGGAAGATAAGTGAGTGCGTCATTGAAATTATTACACAATAGCATATAGCAATTTGTTACAAATCTCTATCCGTGGGATGCCTGTGGTCCAGGCGTCTCTGACACTATCGTTCCTTTATCTATACCAGAGTTGGTGGTGAAAGTTGGAGACTATCTTCCAGTGTTTCCTCTGGCATTCGATTTCCGTTTTTATATTTGTCTTGCTGCATCGTAGAAAATGTACTCTCTCACAAGCATGTATTTCCAAACATCGAGTGCATTTTTTTGCGAAATCTTTACCCTTGGGAAATCTATCTTTGCTTACTAATTTCCTGAAGCTCTCTGCAATCTCTAACACCGTTAGTATTGTACATTTTTATCAAAAGATATTATGGCTGTTCTAATTAAAATTACCTACCGCAGCGATGGACAATTAATAGGCGCGAGGGCTACTTTGACAAGGCCGCGTTTAGCGGATAGACAGACAGATTTATTTGGCGGTAATGAACTCATTGCGTCAGATGTACTATTCAAGACAACAAAAGCCGTGCACCGAAAAAACACAGAGGTTATNTTGACAGGTGCCNCAGCGGAGGGTGATATGAGGCGAGCTGTACCTTGTAATTTCATCGTAAAATAATAAAATAAAATAAAATGGTACACACNAAACGAATTATTCGTTGTTCTTGTGCAAATGCACTTTATCCAGAGCAAGCAATTCAGTGACACAAATGTAACCTCACNCACTTTTCACCAAATTTGAGATTTGAACATTTGTCCTGAATGCTTCCNCGGGTCACTGAAAATGCTGTGGCGGGCCAATTGCAGCCGGCGGGCCTTTAGTTAGACCACACTGGAATAAGCTACTGTATATAGAAATATTACAGTAGCTTATGCCAGAAAAAAAAAAAAAAACTTACGCACGTGTCTGCTTTTCTTTATTGACCTCTCTACATAAGGCCCGGAAAACATTAACATTTTTGATGCCATTACCCATGCTGGAAAAATATGTTCCCACCATTATCGAGGCTTACTGAAACGTTTCAGAAGCACACGTGGGCTTTTCAACAACTCAGCAATTGTTCTCAAGCTCATCTCACCCGAGAAAACAAACTTGTTTATTTCGAAAAAATTTCATTATTTCAAAATGAAACATGCAATTCCTTCCCCAATAAACCGCGGAGGCACGTAGAAAAAAGACACGAAATATACACGAAAAACTCCGACATTCGCCTATAAACTTGTTGGCGGTCTGTTGGAGATCGATGTGACGTATATATTGTGTTCGAAGCTCGCTGGAGTACATGGAGTAGAAATAAATTAAGGTGAAACGTGAAAAATTTACATTTTCAGGATATTTTTCAGCCAGTTTGATAAAACCTATATTTTACGATATTAATTATTCACGTAAACATTAACTGCAATATGTTCTTCTTAATTACAAGTTTATAGTAGTTTTTACTCGAATGAACAAGATATTGGTATTGTTTTTTGTGACTGATAGTTACTTTTTTGAATTAAGATAGCCTGAGCGTAGTCTATAAACTAGTGAATTCCGAATTTCATCATTCATATAAATGATTCTAAGGTGAATCGATCGTAAAGTTGAGGAGAGGAGTCAAGTGCTCTGCCTTTCGTAATTAAGTGCATTGTTGTTCTTGTGAAAGCGCTTTGTTAAATTGGAGAGACCTGAAGATTTGCTCTGCTTAATGGCAAGTGGAGATAATAATAGAAGCTTTTCTGATTATCATCGTAACCCTTCACCACATCGAAGAAAAAAATATGGAATGATGACTGAGTTCGTTGTGGCTTCACCTGCATCGGAAAAATTGGGGATTTGTAAAAGCCTCAGTGCATGCTCTGTGAAAATGTTTTCTCCAACGCAAATTTGAAGCCATCTAAGCTGTAAGAACTATTCGACAAACGACATTGGTGTGCCAGTGTTGTGGGCCACGATCAAAAAACGTGGCGAACTCAAATAGTGCGTTTTGATTATGCAGCTATCCTTTGTGTCTATTGACTAAATACTGTTGATAGGATCATATCAAGTCGCGTTTAAAGTAGCAAAGTATACGAAACCTCATGCTATTGCAGAAGAGCTTATAAAATCATGGATACTGGAAATGGCTACAAAAATTTTCGCAGATGAAGCAGGGAAGAAGTTTAAATTAGTGTTGCTATCAAATTATGTTATTCAGATCTGAATTGCAAATTTTAGTTTAGATATTTTGAAACCCGTTATCTCACGTAACAAAGACTGGTCCATTGAACATCTCCCTCTAGTTAGACGATACGGCTGATTTTTCGAATTGCAGGCAACTTATTGAACTGAAAAAGGTTTGTCCATGATGGTACTAACAAGGAAAACTTCTTTTTGTGTGAAGAACTAAAAACAATCACCAAAACAAAAAATATGTTTCAGTTTGTGCAAGACATCTTCGCAAAACATAGATTGGATATTCAAAGCATTGGCTTTGTGTGCACCGATGGCGTCCCTCCTATGCTGGGAAATTGTCAAGGTTTGTGTGTTGCTGCAACACCGCCTTAATCGTTAAAACGCTGATTGTTGCCAAGAAAGCTCGGGGCTTTTGGCGTGTGTATGTGGCAGTAGGGGCGTAACGAGGTTAGACGGCGCCCGGGGCAAGAAGCAAGTTTGGTGCTCCCATGTTCGAACCGGAAGTCTTACGGAAGCGAATGTACGGTATTGAAGATAGTATTTGTGACGATGTTGGGACGTTTCGGCGTCCCCCGCAGTGATTCGATGCCCCCATAGTGATCCGGTGCCCGGGAATTGTGCGCCTCTTTCCCCCTCGTTACGCCCCTGCATTGCAGCGAAGGTCGAACCCGCCGTTCTTAGTGTTTGCGATGAAGTATTGTTCTTGGTGTTACAGGACTCACTGCTTTTCGTTTCTGCAGTTGGTGGCTGTGACTTTTGTTGATTAGAGTCGAGCGTTCGAGAGTTGCCTCGTTGGTGTCGTGTGTCACAGAAATAAATCAGGGTTGTCTGCACTGATGAAACAGGAGATTACACGCTTGCATGTTACTCACTGTTTCCTTCATCATCATGCTTTGTCATCAAAACCTTTGCCTGCGAAATTGAACACGTCGTTTATTTTTGTAAAGACCATCAATGGCAACCCTGACCTGCGTGAGGCTGGGCTGTTGGAGTTGTCACGGGCAGTAGAATCGACGAAAGAGCAGTATCATTACGAAAAAGTAGCATTATTGGCACTATTCCGTAATAACGCCCAACAGGCTTGCACCTGGATCATCTGTTCTGTAGTTGGTTCCCAAAATGTTTTGATCGCATACCACTTGGGGGTCCGGTATTGTCAACACGCACCACCTTGTTCCAGGAAAACCCGTTCAACCAAATATCATTCGATGAAAAGTTTAGAAAATACATTCTAAAAAAGTTTTAAATCGAAATCCAAGTCGATGTTCACTTTTGGTGATTTTTTGGGCAAGTGGAGGACAAGGAGTTATATTTTCTGCGGCATGATTGGACTAGACTTGTGGAAATAATTGAGAATGAAGGAGAGATGTAAACTGGAAAATACTTTCACCAAAAACATGGATATAAATGTAACAAAAGTCCTGAAATAACCTTGGGCACCAGTTTCAGCACGTTGGACGCCATTTTGCAGCAAAAAAAACGTAAGAAAAATGTTAAATTTCATTTGACTCGACGTTGGCTCGAGCTTGTATTTTTTCGCAGGGTAACCAATTGTAATAATTTATTTGACTTTGTAACAATTTTATCCCTAACAATAACGCAAGTATGCAAACCAATCCGTGCCGCATTAACACCGCGATGTTGTTTATGACGGCCTGAACTGATGCGTAAACAGTGAATGCTTAGTGACAACTAACATGTTGCGTTTGACGAATGGTCTGCGAAATAAAACTTTCCGGCGAGCCTACGTGAATTGCAGATTTGCATAGCGTAAAAAACGCTTCCTATGTAACATATGCTATCTTCTAAGAACGTTCACTTTGAACAATAAACTCTCTGCAGTTAGTCGATCTTCGAATGGCCGTGCTTTTTATTTAGGCATCACTTTGACTTTTAAACTGTGAAAGATAAAAACAGAAAGTTCCAGTGGCGGATCCAGACCAGGCGTTTGGGGGGGTCAGTCAAATAGGGGGGAGCCAAAACGTTTTCACTTATTAAATACCCCTGGTTCTCTGTGACAATCGTTGGGTATCACATAAACGTGGTTATCTTTTGTAGGCTAAAAAGGTGGCAATTTATCTTGGTCGACCTATGCAATCTTTCATGGAATCGCAACAGTTTAAAATCACTTTAAATCACAATTCACAAAAAGTTTGAAGCGGGTCCAAAACGATGGACGCTATTTTTCACAGGTTACACATGACTGAGGACATTGTTTGTGTCCCAAAAATGTATGTTTGAAAGAATTACCCTAAGGCAGTGGTCCCCAACCTTTTTGTAACCGCGGACTGGTAAATGCATGACAATTTTACCGCGGCCGCAGAGTACTCTATGACGGTTGTTCTTTTTCAACAACCGTAATGAAGCTACCCGTAAGAACCATCAGATAAGGCTACTACAGTACAGTCTGCAGCTTTGCTCCATCTCCAACGCTTTCACTTCATTCTCCAGTGCTCTCACGGTATGCACCCAGCAGTGCGTCCATGGGAAAAATCGACAAATCACATGCCCAGATACCTGCCCTTTCGAAAGGGGAGCAATGGGGACGGATGTGCATTTTTATAATAGTATCATAGGTAATTTTATTGTCTATCAAGATCGAATTGAAACAGATTTATTGAAATTATGCGTCCAACCAGAAAATTTGGAATGGTTTTCTGTAATTTCTGTTATTATTCATGAGGTCAACATTGTTGCTAAACGGAAACAAGCACAACTAAGCAATGATTCTTTTGTTTTTTATACATTTCCACTGCGCTCCATTATTTTATTGCCCCCCCTGCCCTACCGTTGCTCCAGCATCCCTGGTTTCATATATTTGAACATTGGACGGCTGATGTCAAGAATAAAATATCAATCCTATTAATTCAGATTATAAAAAAGATGTGACACTGTTCAAAAAAAGTAGGAGCAGATGGGATGAGACCCCAAATTCACAGGAAATACCTGCAAACTCAAGCTCTAGTCTCCATGATAAAGTAATTTTCCAATTTATTGTACACTACTATGAACTTTTCCCAAACAAGCCTAAAGCCACTCCCAGTGCTGTTGATCTGGCGATGGACCTGCTTCTATCCAGGCCAACAAACACAGCTGAGAATCAGCCTATAACCAATTTAAAACCGCCACTATCAGCCAACACCACATTTACCACTAAAAAAACTAAAATTTGCACCAGAAGATTGCTTTTCTCCTCAAATTTTTCTGATTTACACCGAATGATTTAACCAATAAGCTACGCATTTTGCTGTCGGTTAAAGATTTCGCTAATCATGCCAAATTTGTTTTTTCGTGGCCGGTGTGAGCTGTCTACGGGTTTGGAATCGCAACAAAAGGATCACCACCATATGGCAGGGAACCTATTTACTATCACGGGCCACATATATCGCGATATGTTGCTGGCGGGTTGCAAAAAATAATTAATTTTATCTTAAACTTTTTCCCTTGTCTTCCTAAGAAAAATATGGAGAGAAAACTAGAAGAATGAGTGAGAGATACATCTCTTGACATACTAAGTATCTGTTTATCAGAGTTTCGTTTTGATGCGATATGAGTTCTATCTTGGATGCCAAAATTCAGATACGGGCCATATNAAATGTCTACGCGGTCTGCATCCCCACCCCTGCCACATGGCGATCAGTCACTGTTGCTAGGCGCGTAACCAGGGTGTANAAGGCGCCATTTTNTCTCTCAAATGTGACTGCAAACATTGAANCAATGAGCTGAAATTGTCATGACCGCGTAAAGCCAATCGTTCNTTCCACCAAGCTGATAGCTGGTATTTTGCCAATGTTTTTGCGTTAGAGTTGACTGCCGAGTGCTATGGTTTGTTGAGGAGCGTCGTGCTAACACGTAGATCAGGGGTGTCAAACATACGGCCCGCGGGCCAAAACCGGCCCGTTGCGAGGTCGAATCCGGCCCGCGGTTTGATTTTGCAAAGTAAACCTACTTTGTTTGCTTGGGAGGTTTATCCAGTTATACTTCGATTACTGGTGACTAGATTTCAATTACTAGAAACCTTAACGCAATTGTTTATATTTTATTGTTTTTCTCACGTGAAATTTTCCCGTTTTCTGCATATTTCCTTTTGCATGTTCACACCAGTTTGAACTTTCAAAAAGGTAGGATGAACATGCAAAAATTCAACTGCTGTTGATAAAGTTTAACACTAGAAATCCGGGAAAAAAATATACCTTGAGCTCCAGCGATGTCGATTTCGAAACCTTCATTTTTCTAGGTGCAACTCTAAAATTTTCTACGTAAAGCTTCTATTCCAAATGACCGAAAAATAAACTGCACAGAAATCTATTCGACCGGGTAAAATGTGAGAATCGGTAAAAAGCAGTAACCGCAGAAAATTGCGCATTGAATCATAAAAAATGTCGAAACCGACATCGCCGGAGTTCTAATGTTAAAAAATACGCAGAAATGTTAACTAAAACCACCTGGTCAACCAATTTCCTGTTTCAAATATGTATGGAGTTAAAACGCGGAGGACATCTTTGTGGTTGGAGTGAAAACGCGGAGGACATCTTTGTATGTTTCAGGGAAAATACAGTAAGAGCGAAAGAAATTGTATTGTGGCGTAATAAGGACGTTTTGTTAAATGTAGAACTATTCCATGCTCGGACTTGGACTTTTGCTTTTCCTTAAAAACCAATAAAATCAACTGAAACAAAAAACAAAATGCAATAATTGGGAGCTATATTAGTGTAGTTCAGTCGACCAAAGAATACTGAATAGGCTAACCTACGTAACTGTACACCTGTATTTACCCCATTACGCAAAACTCGTAACACATAAACCTATTATAAAACCGTAAAAAAACCTAAACTGAAAACTCTAAACCAAAAACCCCAAACCTGCACACCCTAAACCTAAAACTGTAAACCTAAACCTGAAACTAAAGCAAAAACCCTAACTACAGCTAATTCTTGAAAGCTATAAGTGCAACTCGTGGCTCATCATGATCAGTGTAAGATGCTAAAACGCTTTGCAACCCCCTGATATTGCAACCCACGCACTTTCAAAGAAGCGTACCTGAAACGCCAGCGTAGTGCAGACATGACTTCCAAGGCCACCACCCTTGTTTGTTCACCCAACTATGCAAATTTTTGTTTGTTCAACCAACTATGAAAAAGACTGAATCTGCTTTCTGTTTGTGGTGACGAAAACTAACCATGCACTATATCACATGGGTGCCGACTTCCTCGCACTTGACCTTAAATAGCTGTCGCCGGCCAGCTAGACACTTCCTTCCTTAAATTGCTCAGTTTAGCCTTTATTCTCTATTCCGTGCCAGCCTCGTTACCCAAAATGTCTTAATCGAAAAAGAGAAAAGTTGACAAAGAATGCAGTTTTCCATGACATTTGGTCCGTTTCCTACTTTATTGCGGAGGTGAATGGGACACCTGTAAGTTTCGTGTGTTCACAGCAGGATTCAGTGGCAAAAGAATATAACATTCGAGTGTTTCGTAAAGATTGCTTCTTAAATGTGCTAATAATCATTTTCAGATAAGCTTGAACGCTTTGCATTAAAGTTACGAAAACAGTTGGAAGATGTCAACACTTATAACCAGGGTTTCATACAGTGATTGCATTGGTCCGGCCCGCTTGAGATTAAATTTGCCTGAAGCGGCTCCTGAACTGAAACGAGTTTGACACCCCTGACCATGTGTGCTCTGGAGATGGTATAAGTGGGAACAGCTTTGGAGATGAATTTTCTGAATCGTGTACAGGTCGATTTTGTTCATCCTTAAAAA
>JGI24159J19872_10011521_pt1 | contig 11586 bp, 9 predicted proteins | sample Ectturendosymbi4_FD_19872 | JGI IMG/M metagenome (IMG submission 19872) | reverse complement strand
TTTTATCTTACACAAGCTAATATGTGGCCTGCCTGTTCATGGCACCTGAAAATGTGGCCTGTAGAGATAAAAATATAGTTGGAACTGCTGTGGTTGTCCATATAATTTTTTGGTCACACAAAAATAGTCTGTTGTGCACATGCATAAATGAAGGTATTTTTGAGTGGGTTTGGATTGCGGAAATTTTTAGTGTAGAGTATTTCATAGCCACAATGTCTAATACTTCTGAATTTTACTACAAAAGTAATTATTTTCTAAAATATAATGAAGAATAAAATTTGTTCATCAATTTATGTGAACCATCGTACCACTGAAACATGTTGGCAGATGTTTCAAAAGGTTCTTGTTTTTTTAGTGTGTACTTTGTTTGAAAGCTGAGGAACCTGGTAGAATCTATAAGCCATGTCAAACGAGAAATTGTGCATGACATAGCTCACAGTTTTTGTGACAAAAATTGACTTAAATCTGTGGTTTTTGGTAGTTCCTTTTGTGTACAATATTTGCATAATGTTAGAAATGTTTCTTCATAACTAGTTTCCTTAGCGAAAAATGTTTTTGTGGTGAAATGTGGCTGTTCATGTTCAATGAGTTATTTCTAACAGACTTTGCTGTGAGTGTGGATCTGAAATCAGTCCCAATCCTAGCAACATGTGTGTGGATTGTTTAAGATGCAAAGTTGATATCACAGATGGAATACCAAAGCATGGGAATCTTATTTTTTGTAAAAACTGTGAGAGGTATGTGAGTTAAATTTAGTTACTTGCAAAGAAAAATCTTACCAATAAATTGCTTGTCTTTATCAGATGCTGTGCAAATGCTGGCTATAGTTAGCTACATGTGAAATTAAATTGTTATGGATTTGAGTTATATCATTTCTGTCATACATTGAACTGTTGTAACTATATGGATGTGAGCATATCATTTGTGGCATACATTAAACAAATGTTTGCAGCAGTGATGCAATGTGTATTGTTGACATGGGTGCGAAGTTGTAAATAGAATCACAGAATGGTTGTAACTAGCTTGAAAGGTGTTTTGTTCTTATTAGTAGAGTAATTGACTAATTTTTTCTGTACAACCTAAGAAACTTTTTTTCAACATGGTTTGCAAACTTATTATTGTTCTAGGTATTTATCTCCTCCTGCTACTTGGGTTCCTGCAGCTCTGGAATCTAGAGAACTTTTGTCAATTTGTTTGAAACGAATGAAAAGCTCATTACAAAAAGTCCGGCTTACTGATGCTTCATTTGTGTGGACTGAGCCACATTCAAAGAGGGTAAAGGTTCAACTTAGTGTGCAGAAAGAAGTAAGTGTAAATGGTAACAAAAATGAAAATAACCTGCAGTAGGTTGAATTTTATGACAGAGGATTGGTTTGCCAACTCTTTTATTGTGTTTGTAACATTACCTCAGTCATTAGAAAAATTTCTATGAGCACTCATGTGTATGAAAATTGTGGAAATCTTGTGTTAACAACCTGTTTTACCATCTGTACTGAAGTGTAGCTTTACTGAATCAAAGCAAAGACAGTTGGATTATGTATCAAATTACAAATAAATATTTTAAGTTAGGTTATGAAGTCAGTCCAAGTAATGTCCATGCCCTCAAACAAGCTGCCTGAACTTCACATTGCTTGTGTTTTGTAAAAGGTTTTTAGCTAGATCGGTTGGAGTGTGTTGGTGTTTATGAAATAAACGCTTTGGTTAATTGTTGTTCCAGGTTGATAAAGGTACGTTTCTGGAGCAAACATTTGTTGTGGAGTTTGTGGTTAACAATCAGATGTGTATGGATTGTCATCGAGTTGAGGCAAAAGACTTTTGGAATTCGACTGTTCAGGTGTGTAGATTTGTCAACTGATCATATCAAAATAGAAAAACAGATGGACTGCATTTTGACGTGTGCTATGAGATTAGTCATAGATCTTACGACCTATGAGTGAGAAGGCAACCCGGTTTTTATGATACTTTGGTAAACCTGGTTGACAAGACCAACTTCGCCACAAGTTCATTGATTTTAATCTAATTAGCCCATGCTTGTGCAAATAAAAAATCTTGTCTTCAACAGCATGTGAGCTGTTTTTCATACTGTAGTTGCAGTTTGTTAGAGCCACTCTTCATTCTGCTTTGTATTAATTTTAGTTTGGAATGATCTTGAAAGCAAACAATAAATGTATGTTGCATGACTGATTTTGCTAAAACTTTCCGTCCTTTTTGTATTTTGAGCAAATTAGCTAATATGCTGTATGGAAGCAGTATGCTTAGTAATTGGCGGTCATCAAAAGCATGTGCATTTGTTTCAAGGTTCGTCAAAAAACAACACACAAGAAAACGTTTTATTATTTGGAGCAAGTCATTTTAAAGCACCAAATGCATCAGAACACCACCAAAATATCTTCTAAGCCAAGTAAGCATTTTGCTCCATACTGGGCATTACAGCGGCTTTGTTCTCCTGGCCTATGATGGACCAAAAATGTTGGAAAATTCTACGGATTTTTTCTGATGCCACTATTATTTGCAAGATTTTGCTTTTTTCGTAACTTTGAGCGTTCATTTGAAAGAAGGCTTGTGTGATGTTTTTTCCTTCCCAGAGGATCAAACCAACAGCGAGGAGGTTGAAGTTTTGCCAAACCTAAATGAAGATGTATATATAGCATTAAGTTTCGAGACAAAGGAATCGAGAACGAGACTTTCAGCCTTCGAGATTCAAGACTGAGCTTCACGAAAACGGATTTTCTAGACCGAGATCGCTTGTCGCCGAAAGTGTTAACGCTCTGTAAAAACTACTTCATTTCTTGCGGCTCCAAACGTGTGTGATGGAATCGCACATTAAAAACAGTTGTACAGCAGTTCTACCAAAAGTGAAAAACCCGATTCCAGTTTTAATCATCAGCTTTCGTAAAAACATGTCCACTCGCTTTACGTTGTGGTCTTCCATATAGATGGACTTGATTTCTTCTATGCCACCAAGCAAGATGCAAGAAAATTCACAGACTTTCTGACGAATATTTTACCTTGCAGGTTTGTTAGTTAGCACATCTTCTTTTGTTGTTGATTTTGTGAAACTGGTTTTTAATGAAGCGTGGCCTGCGTTTTGTACAGATACCAGTCTTCCCAGAAATTGATATCTCACGACACACATAGCAACACGTACAACTATAAGACGTCATTTTCCGTTGAACTGCCCCCTGTCTGTAAGGTATGTGCCTCACAAGTGGCATTTGCTTAAGACTTTGTAGTTTTGTCGATTGTGAAGCAAACTGTGCTTTTGGCTTAGTTCCCAGAAGGGCTAAACTGCGTTAGCGTTTTAGTTGGCGTGTGCCTGGAATGCATGAAACCGATCTCTTGAATCTCTTCTGGTTTGCGAGATTTAGTTTTTTAGCGAAAAGTTGAAAGTTGCACCACGATGTTGATGCAATAGTGCGATGGGCCACACATCCATCATTTTTTATTGAACCGATTGATCGAGATCTTTACATTGCATTAATGACAATGTATAAGTCTATCTTTCCAGGGCCTAAACTCAAACAACGACATGGGCGCAACCACAGACTCTGCGAAATTTAGCATTTCCGCTCACGTGCAGGGCTCCCACGTGGTATTGAAAGTATTGAATTGTGAAATCGGTTTTCAAGACCTTGAAGTATTGAATTTGGCTAAAATGTACATGAAGTATTGAAAAAGCATAGAAATTCTAAATTCAACCATTTGTTTATTCAAATCCTGTTCTTCGGTGCTGATGATAGTTCTGCAGATGTTTTTGCAGTATGTCCCTTCAGTAAAAGTTTCCAAAAATGTAGCTAAATGTTGGTATTACAATCTTTTGATTTAGTATTGAAAAAGTATGGAAAATGGGTTTTGAAAATGTGTGGGAACCCTGCATATGTATCCACGAAGTTTTGCTTGACTTCAAGAAAGATTTTTATTTCACTGTACTTTTTTTAATCACGTGATTACCCCGCAAGCAGCCTTGTTGGCTTTTCCAGCACCTCCTCCAAATCGCAAGGTCTTGTTCCGTCACTGCGGAGCGACAAAGGTTGGCTAAAGCACAGGCCCATAACCACGCTGTTTTTTTTGATTGAGGTAATTCCGTCATTTGTCCCACAGTAGCATTAAACCTTGAAACCGTAACCGTAACAGTATCAGACAATTGTACTTAATTTTTTGGTCATTTAAAAAAAATTGGTCTATAACCGAAAAAAACTAGGCCACGGGGAGGGCATTCGGGAGAAGAGAAAATGTTTATTAATATTTATTAACATATAATAAAAACAAAAACCTTTCCCCCTAAAAATGTGTTCTGCTCCCTCAAACCTTACAACCTGGCTTTGGGCCTGATAAAGCAAATGTTACGTTCCGTTTCTTTCAATCTTCCACAACCAGTTCAGGATCGTTTTAGGAGGTATCAGCTTCGCTTGTGCGCGGCTAGACTTCTTGCAGCAAGTCGCTTGCGGTTCATTTTTCACAAAACAGTCGAGTTGATTTTTGCCGCAGGACGACATCGTATGCTTGCCGAAAAAATTTTCGCAACAACTGGGGAACCTCGGTCAGCTGCTGATATGTCTGCGAGTCACCAACTGCATTCATCTGATTGATTTCAATACCTTGCAAAGTCAGTTGATACATCTCGAGTGCTGCGCCTCGTACGCAACTAACGAGCTGTGTTTCGTGACCTGCGTATGCCCGGGACTATGTGTGAAAGTAGTTGTGAAAGGGTTCGCCTTTTTGTCGATTTGTTTAAATATTCATTGATGAGAGGGCGATTGTGTTCAATATCAGAAGAGGTGACTTTCTGCTGATTCTTTTTGACTTTTGATTTTGACACAATGCGGTAGTTCAGTTTGCCACCAGTCTGCCGACCGAATGGTTTCAGCGGTCATGTCTTGACATGTTTAACGCCTCTTCTGTGGAGTCATTTGGTTAGGACTCTGAACAAGTCGTTCAAAGGACAACATGCTAACAGATTAGAGTGTCTGCGTACCAACTTGACTTGTGGGAGGGATTCGTATTATACTGTATCGCCTAAAACGTGACCAACGTGGTGTGGAATTGCGAGACCGAATATATGTTTCTCTTTGCATTAGCCTTTTGCGTTTCAACTTTACGCATGTTTCTGTTCTTTTGAACTTGAGCATATGTACTTATAACTAACTCAAATTTGAGATTTTCAGAATTAGATATTTAGCAGATCGTAGAAATAACTTAGCAACTCCGTTCCTGCGACGTTCTTGAGCCTCAACTTATAACTGCTCGGGCCATGTACATTGTGGTACATATTTTGTTTGTTTCGAATGTTTGTACCAGGCGAAGATATCCAATGTATACACAGCGGGTGTTGGCTATCTAGCAGCAACGGCTTCGGTTCTCATAACCGCTGCATGTTGATCACCTAAATTTAAGAAGCAGGCAGCATGAAAAGCATATTTCTTGAACGTCCTTCCTTGAACGTAAAATGACGACGCTTCGCAACGGCAAAGAGCGATTCGACAAACAATTGTGAAATAATGAACGACATTCTTGTTTTTGAAGCGGCCGAGGTGACGGGAAGTATGTACTGGAGGAATCCGTTTCATCCGATTTCATCTCCCAAAAGTCTCGTTTCATTTACGGTTATGGAGAACGAACCGGTTACTAAACGGCATGTGAAATCAGGCGAAGGGATGTCGTCCAACAAAGTGAGTTTTCGAAAGGAAAATAGAGTTTTCCACACATTTTATCTCTTGTGTTGACCCTTTACGAAACGCAGCAGAATAGTTAATCACACTGTAATACACGAAAAATCCGCCGAAGATCAACCGGACTCCCACTTCAAGCATAGGTGTAGGAGCGGGCAAATTTTTGGGGGTGTGATGGATTTTTGCCCGAAATTTTTTTTCACCTACAAATATTCTCACACAAAGATCAGGAAGATCTTGTTTTGGTGTGACCTCTAAAAAAGATCTTCATGTCTTTTTCTGCAAACTTTGGGCGCCATGTTTTGCAGTCAAACAACGTTGGAGGCCATTTTTGCCCGTATTTTTAGGGATTTTTCCCGGATTTTTGACAAATCAAAACTTTGGGGGTGCGCTTGCACCCCCGCCTCCCACACCACTGCCTTCAACTACAGTATGTACGGTATCATGCACCATAACACAGCTACCTATTTGTCGGCAGCGAAACCACATTGTTACGCCTTGCAGCATGTCTTGTCGGATGTCTGGGTGATCAAGAGCAGCGAGCTTGGCATGCACGACGACTTCAAGCATGCCCGTACTCACCTCGGCCACCTGCTCAAGGTCGGCGACACTGTCATGGGACTCGACCTGAGGAATTCGAACGTGAGCAACGACCACTTGGAAAAGATGAGGGACGCCGATTTGCCAGACGTGGTACGAGGATGTGAAGCGCAATTTTTGTTTGAAAAAGTAGTTGATGAAACGAATCAATCAAGAAATGAAAATCAGGTGCCGGGTAAGCGGCATGTTTGACACTGGACTTGTCCGTGCAGTATGGTGAAAAGATTGCAGTTGGCTCAGAACCATCGGACAAGCCAATGAGCCCAAAATTGAATTTTGTCAGTGGCTTCGCGTCGCTGCGGTTTTCGAATTGCTCTCACGAGCTGTGGGCGCGAAGCAATCTTTTCGCTTTTGCTAAATTATGTTGTTGATGAAGATCATTTCGCTTTTGCTAAATTATGTTGTTGATAAAGATCATTTCACTTTTGCTAAATGATGTTGTTGACGAAGAGCATCGCGAGTCCCGGCGTCTGTTTGCTTCAGATCCTCATTCGAAAAGTCTTCCCGGATCGGCGGCGTCGGCGCAATTGGAAGCTGAAGCGAATGAACGGCGCGACTACGGATGAAAATTACATGGATTTTCTCAACGAGGTGGAAGAAGACAAGGAGCTTCGAAAAGACATTGATATTTATATCGGTAATAATCGTTGTGCTGATGCGTGTCAAAAGATTGCTTTGCAGTAGGATGGAAATTGAGGTAAACACAAAAATGTGTTTCACGATTTTTCACCCAAACGGTGGTCGGCAAGCTGTAGGACGCGCAACGATTGCGCGGTTGAAACATATACGACTGCACTAACTTTGGAATACTTTGCCATTGTACTGTTACGAACTTGTAAAGCTTTGTTTTGTAAAAGGTAACTGGATTCTTACAATTGAAGCACACTGAAGTCTGTACCGGAATAATTATCACAATACACAAGTGTTTGCTTCGGATAAGATATTTATTTAGAAATAACTGTTTCTGTTCCGTCGCTACGGGGAGGGCTTTGGCTGGCTAAGCCCCCCAAATCGAAATATGAAACGCAATAAATAAGTGGAGTTATAGTTAAATTTGAGAATGTTAAGCTCCCTGCACAAACGTAAAGCCCCCAATTGAAAAGTTTCTGGCCACGGTTTTGAAATGTTTATGTGCATCTATAATGAGTTGAATGTACTAAGCGTGCAGATCGTTTGCAGTTCCCATGAATAAGTGTCCCAGCTATAAATGTACACTGTGTCATGAAAGCATGGGCCAGCAGGTTTTGGCATTGTATGACGGGAAATATTTGGGTATTTCCAAAAATGTTTTAATTGAATGTTTTGGGCAAAACTTGCCATACACAGTATAAGATATCTACTGATCGGTAGGATACTACTGTATGTTTTACATGTAACGCCTCACGGGTCCCAACAAAGACTGAAAGGATGGTTTAGGCCAGGGTCTCAACTTTTTTGCCAGAGGGCCACATAAGCTGTTNCACAACAGTACAAGGGCCAGACATATTACGTAATGTGATTGTTTCAGGGTATGTTTCATACCGTCACACAAACAAATTTTTCGCATCAATATTGCTTTTTCATTATTGACAGATCTCTTTGTGACCGGATGAAGTAACTTCGTGGGCCGGATGAAATGGCTCAGTGAGCCGCATTTGGCCCTCGAGCCGTAGTTCGGAGACCCCTGGTTTAGGCCATCATAACAAATGTTACCGAATCTCTTAAGGTTTAGAGCTTTATCGGTATTCTGGGCAAGCATTAAAAGAGCTAAGAACTAATGATTGAACTGTTTTCTTCATGTTGTAGTTGCCTGCTCTCAAAACTGCCAAAAATCACCTGTAAAATTTGAGGTTGCGTTTTGCGTGCCGAATGTTTTGGCCATGCTACAGCGATTACACGTTCTGCAGATGGCTCGCGCGATCCTCCCTCCAGTGCCGACGAGGCGGAATACCCGACGATATCACTGCGAGAGATGCTTCAAGATCTGTCGATCGCTGATGATGTGGAAATGCCTGACGCGTGAAATCCAGTCGTGTGCAATAAAATCGCCTCAGCGAATCTGCTTTGACACCACCAGGGCAGACGTTGTGGTTGGGTGGCCCTTCCTATAAAAGCTTTGCGCAGTCGCTTTGATCACACCATCTTGTGTAGGCTTAATTTTGTGTTTTGTAAATGGCAAGCAGTAAAAATCCTTATGAAATGGCGTCCCACGCATGTAGTTTCAACGACTTCGAAATCTTGTTGCCAACTAATTGAAACACGCCTTCTGTTGCTTCTTCGACCTATTCTTGCTGCCGCTACTATCGAGAGTAGTTGCAAACGGACCTCATGAACCCCAAACTCGGCCGGACATTTATTTTCGAAGCTGATTTAGGCCCGAAAGCCAAATTTACTGAATGAGTCAAAATTTGCGCAACTGTGGGATATTGGTGTCGCACTCAGCGCAGCAAAGTCAACATGACTAAATAATTTACAATAAATGATTTTTTTGAAGATTTAATCAACTCGATTGCTACGGTATGAGGACAATTGCCAACAGCAATCCTGTTACTTGGTTGGCAGTTTTTCTAATGGGCACTTGACCTAATTCAGTTGTTCTAGAACAGATTGCTTCAGCTGTAAAACTGGCGTCAAATGTGTCCGTTGTTTAGTTAGAAAAAAAATTGATGTAGGCCAGAAACGTTTTAACAAACTTCAGCCCGACCTACAATTCTGATCGAGAGCACTGGATGAAGTCAGGCCCGTAGCCAGGTTTTAAGGTTTGGGGGGACAAAATACATTTTTAGGGGGGCAATATTTTTGTTTTATTGTATGTTTAAAACAAATTATTTTATTAATTTTCAGCGACTAACTGGGTAGCATATTGTCTGTTTTCAGTCTGATCACATAAGATTTTTGATTGTGTGCTCTGGGCAGCCAATAAGCATGGGAAGAACACGCCGGCTTCTTCCTAAGTTTTGGAAAACGATGGCACAAAACTAAGGACAATTGTTCAGTTACGCGCTTTTCTCCGAAAACAAAGAAAACCGTGAAAAAATGTTGCTAAGCTTCAGGCAGGGGCGTAACAAGTTTAGATGGCGCCCGGGGCAAAAAGCAAATTCGGCGCCCCTATGGTCGAAGTTTGGCGCCCCAATGGTCAAATCAGTTCTTTTGAAGGCAAGTTTACTGTATTGAAGAAAGTGCTTGTGACATTGTTGGGACTTTTCGGCGCCCTTGCAGTGATTCAGCGCCCCCATAGTGAATTAGCGCCCGGGGAATCTCGCCCCCTCTCGTTACGCCCCTGGCTTCAGGATATTTTGTGACTAAGCGCCAGTGCTTAATGCCTGTTTGCCGCATTTGATTCAGTAAAAACATTGATGTTTGCCTAATCAATGCACTCTTGACTTATTTGAAAAACCATGTTTTGGCATAAACAACAAAACTGAACCAATTTTATTGGTATCAGTATTCATAGTGAAGGCACTGGTACGAAAGCAACTCCGTCCAATTTCTCACAAGAGTCACAACAATGCACGAGATTAATACAGTATAATAAATACACACATTCTATTGGTCACTGAAACAATCAATCAACCGTTCCCATTAACCGCTGTAAGTCGAAGCATGTACTCTAGCACAGGGCTTCTCAAACTGTTTTGTACTATGACCCCATTTAAAAAAGTTTTTCTATGCGGCCCCTTTGAATTGATGGATAGCCTAGATGTTAATGATACGTGTGAACGTCTCATTACAAATTTCAAGAGGCATTTTTGTGCATAGCGAAATCATAAAATGCACAATCCACGAAAGTATACACCAGGCCTGCACAACTCAGAAAGCTCGAAGGGCCAAATTGATCAACATAAACTCGCCGCGGGCCGCAAAAGTCTATTTCGTCATAGTTTGGAAGAAATTCTGAAAGGACAAGTAATTATCCGAAGTCGGGCGTTTGCAACATTTTCTGCAACTGAGTTCTCGCAGGCCGCATGTGGCCCGCGGGCCGTATGTTGTGCAGGCCTGGTATACACTAACAAAACTACCACGTAATGGAAACAAAGGCGAAAAAAATTAACAAAAATACAATTCACTTTATAGAAGGTACCAAGAATAGCTGATGGGATGGATGCACTTGATAATTTTTGCACAGATCATCCATTGGTAGATTGATACAAGACAATGGAACAGGAAGGACATTCTAAATATTTTTCAAAAAGGATCGGCTTTTGGACGTGATGATTATCAATTTTGAGAACACCGCTTCACACAAATATCTTGTGCAAAAGTCTAAGAGTTTATGAATGGCTAGATCAGAAATCACTGGGCATTAATTTCTTGTCCTTTCCAAATATGACATAAACTCTGCTTTGAAAATTCCAGTCGCAAACTTTGTCGTTTAATAACTCCGCAAATTCATCCTGGGCATGACAGGTGTGTGGCCTCCTGAAATTTCAATTGTGTTTGGTCTGTGGATCAAACTTTTCCTGTATCAAAGACCCAAGTGCTTTTGAAACTGTCTATGAAGCTTTGAACTTTAGTCTGAAACTACTTGGTGTGCTCTCAAAGCAGTTAGCAGCCCATAGACTAGACCTAAGAATCATACCTTCGTGTCGGAATGAATGAAGTAAGGTCAATATTGGTCAGTCCGTTAAAACAATCATGACGTAACAACGCGCAACTTTTGTTTTGTTGATTATTATCATCTGATAGCTCAAGTAGTCATCCCAGTAAACAACAAAAAGCATAAAGCACGACATTGCCCCTAAAAATGTAGTAGAAATATATTCACTGCAGGCCAACTTTTAATTTTCTTGTAAAGTTTACAAATATGTTATATCTGATTTGTCAAGCCAATTTGTTTCGCGGCCCCGTTTGGGGTAGCGACCCACGGTTTGAGAAGCCCTGCTCTAGCATGTAGATGTCCTACCTTTTACCAAGACACGCAGGTTACAAACAGTGGCGTAGCAGCATAGCTTGCCGCCCCTGGATTTTGGCGATTGTGCCGCCTCCAATTCAACGCTGTGCAGCATAACTGATAATAGCTAAAATATTTTTACAATGTTGCTCGCAGTGCAAGAATCCAAATGCGTGTTATGTATGCCGATGAGAGAGGAATGCCGTTGCAATAAGCACATTTCAACCAGTTTACTAACTTTTTGCAAAGCACGACATGCAATAGAAGCTTAACGAACTAATAGTATCACATTTCGTGAAATAGGAGTGAAAAGATATGAGAGAGTTCGGAAGATCCCACTGTATGAACGTCCACAAGATTGAGCGAGTGATTCCCACAAAAACAGATATTGCTTTTGAATTTATCTCCTTTATACTTGTACTCCAGAATGGATTCCTGACATTGTGG